>OGYN01003512.1_pt1 | contig 10599 bp, 6 predicted proteins | sample 1576551 | NCBI WGS metagenome assembly OGYN01 (sample SAMEA3541589, study PRJEB24748) | human gut metagenome | biome: human gut; feature: human-associated habitat; material: faeces | place: China | collected 2012 | reverse complement strand
ATAAAGCGGCATCCAAGATGGCCATTAAAGACAAATTAGCAGAATTGAAAGCGTCGCTTCCGGCCGGAGTCCGGTTGGTAGCTGTATCCAAAACCTACCCGGCAGAGGTGGTCCGGGAGGCTTATGACGCCGGGCAGCGCCTTTTCGGCGAGAACCGCCCGCAGGAGATGGATGCCAAGCGGCAACAGCTTCCCGCGGATATCGAGTGGCACATGATCGGCCATTTGCAAACGAACAAAGTGAAATTGATCGCACCGTATGTTTCGATGATCCATGATCATCAAACTCTTTGGCAAATGCTTCAATAAAAGCAGCATATTTTTGCTGAAATATTTCATCATCAGGATAAGGAGATTTACGGCTTTCGCCATTATTTCCATTAGGATCCGGATAGGAGGCAGCACCTGCATCGAATACATACTGTGGGGTATTCAGACCTTGGTCACGCCCATCTACAACTATACGAAAAGATAATCGCATATTTCTATCTAGCGCACTTTTGAACAATTTTGTCAGTCGAGCATTCGGATCATTCCAAACATACACACCTTCACTCGGATTTAAGGAACTCCAACTAGTACGAATATAACAAGTACTTGCATAATCGGAAACCTTAACCGGTGTTGCCAATTCCGGCACTTTCATGTTATCGTATCCCATAGTGGTCCAAAAGTTCTCATCCCAACCACGTCCCATATACATAACCCATCCATTTAACGGATTACGAAGAACTGTCTTTTTATCTCCAATAACCTTGACTGTTACATTCCCGGCAGGAAGTCCTTTATCACCCTCATCAATCGCTCCGTCATCGCCACCTGAACATGCAGATAAAGTCCCCGAACAAGAAAGTAAACAAGCCAAACTCCATAGTCTTACAACCGATAACATTTTCTCTATTTTCATATATTCCAATCTTATTTAATTAAAAAATATTGCCGTATCTATCAAGAGATTCCTTTTGTATCTGAATCGCTATTCCGATACGGCAATAATTAATATATCATTCGTCACACATACTTACTATTTCTTATCAAAACGCACTTCCATAGTTCGTAAGTTAACAACTATAAAATTAACACCTGCAGACATTAAGTTATAATAAGCATTACGCTGAGCTCCATCACCTCCCATCAATTGCATATTAGAACCAATAGTTACAGGTAACGTCTGTGCGGCTCCACTACTTGTCAACGGACAGCTATACGCATAAGCTTTAGTTGTATTAGCATCACCTGCCGCATATACCACAAACTTAATTGTACCAGACTTCAGCGCTGCCCCTTTGTACACAAATATCAACGGATCTGCCAAACTAGGTGTAAGAATTGTAGTACAAGTATTGCTCCAACCATTCATACCACCATAAGCATACAATTTCGTAACAGTAGTTTGAACAATCTTATCTTTATATTCTCCGGCATTACCAGTCCATTCTACACTTACAGGTTCTAACGGTTTATCAGGCGAATTAATCGTCACAGTCTTTTTCTCCATATTAACTACGATACGATATTCACCTTCTTTCGGAATATTCCATGCAATAGGTTCTGCCTTCATCATAACATTTTCAGCTTCACCATCTTGCAAAGTTCCTTCCCCATCTGCCGGACAGATATAATTAGTTTCCCCTTCAAATTCTACGGGAATCTCCAATTCTCCTTGTTTCAAATCACCCAAGAAAACATATTGATACTCATTCTCCACCGTCTTACTCATCGTGATTCTACCTCCGGTCATTGCAGTTCCATCAAGATAAACTCTATCTGCATCGAAAACAATTGGTTTATAAGGTCGAACGTTTACTGATACCGTACGAACTTCCGGTTTTACCCAACGGGTTCCACCATCCCATTTAGCTATGACACGAAATTGAATTGTTGCAGATTTATTACTGGACTGCCCCCATTTTTCTGTCAGCAAGTTCTGTAATTCTGCCGTTGTGTAGCTTTTACTAAACACACCTTCTTCTTCATCATTACGCACACAGGAATTAAAATTGCTTCCTTCAATATCTATCTTCGTCACATAAGAAATCATGTATTCCTCTGGCATTTCTCGGGCTGGAGTCCATTCAAAAGTCAGCACTACATCATCCAGTCTGTCGCCATCCAATTCTATATCCGTAGTCGAAGCAGTCAGTTCCAGACACTCTACAGCATCAGATTGATTATTATTCTTGTCATCATCATTACATGCACTCAGGCATATTACAACAGCCATCGGCAACCACTTATATAATGATCCTATTTTACTCATACTTGTTGTTTTTAAGGTAAAACATTATTTCCACCATCCGGGCAATTGTCTCAAATTTATATTCACATCCATCTCATCTTGAGGTATAGGCCACCAATAGCTGATGAACTTTCTTGTTTGGTAAACAGTACGCTTGTAATAAGAATCCCTATCCTCCTTCTTCGCCAACATATTCATTCCCCAGAACTTTCCGTCCAACGCAGTTTCAGCTTCCTTCCAACGGCGTAAATCATCAAAACGTAATCCTGCTTCACAATTCATTTCTACCCGTCTCTCTCTACGAATTAACTGACGCATCTCTTTCGGATCAGTCGGAGCTGTTATCTTTCCAGCTTCCGTACCCTCACTATACTGAGGAATCCCCGCTCTTTCACGAATCTTATTGATATATTTCAATATTTCCTTTTTATTAGAATCATAAGTTCCCATATCAATACTATATTCATTCAAAGATTCAGCATAACTCAGATAAGCTTCAGCCAAACGATAAAGACATCCTTGACGATTCTTATAATTACCACTACTTTCTGTAGGAATTGCAGAAGGGTCTACACGCTTACGAATCAAATAACCAGCACATGGTGAATCGTGAGAGGGACCTCCATCCTCACCACCATTAAAGAAGTTTGTTGCTTTCTTTTTACCCCAATGATATTCTTCATTGTATAAGACAGATATATAGAAACGGGGTTCACGTCCACAATACATTTTATATGTATTAGCCGGTACAATCACATTCTGATCCTTTGCTGCATCTCCTTTCGCTGTCCCATACATCCATCTTGTATTAAAAGATTCATCTACCGTTGAGTATCCATCTTCACTATAGCCTGAAGCCTCGTTTTTAATAGGAGTGCCACCATCATTCGTATATCCAGTAATAGGAACCAACCCATTCCTCATAAAGAAAGCATCAACCAATGACTGGGTAACCCCAATGGCACCAGCCCCACCCATACTACGCGGGTTTGCCTGACGATCGAAATACCCTGCATCGTCATAAGTTCTAGGATATATTATTTCTAAATTACCTTGATTACGCCGAAGCATCAATGCATTCTGATAAGAAAGGAACGGATCGATATCTTCTCCATTACTCAAATATTCAATATGTAATTTATGCCCCGATTTCTCAGCCTCATCAATCACCAGTTTATTAGCTTCAACAGCTTGCTTCCAACGATTTGGGTCATGTTCTGAATTAAAAATCGGCGTACCATCACAGTTCTTCATATTTACCATGTCTGTATCCTGATTTCCATTCACCAAATCACTAGCGGCAAACGTAAGTAGACGGGCACGTATAGCCAAACAGGTAAGAGAAGTTATACGACCATATTTATTATCATCGTCATAGAACGGAGGTAATTCTTTTGAGGCCTCAAGCATTTCATTTGCAGCCCAATCTACTACTGTATAGAAAGGCTCTTGTTTTAATAATAAACTTTCTCCTGTAGTTTCCTCAGCAGCTTCACGAATAATAGGAATAGCTCCATAAGTCATAACCATCATCGCATGAAATTGTGCAATAAGGAAGCGACATTCGGCTTTCATATAATTAACCTCTTTCTCCGAAACATCTGCAATTGCATGTGCATACTTTATAAAAGTATATGCCGAACGAATAGCCTTTGGAAAAGTTGTCCAATAGCTAATTACTCCTCCACTATTCGCCGTCCAGTTTCCGTTCTGATAGAAAATAGCTTTAAAGCCTTGAGACTCCCATCCTACAGAAGGCGCTAATTCATCAGCAACAGCATCTGCACCATCATATGTATAAAATTTAGGAACTAAGCTATAAATATATGCTAACCAACGTTCCATATTATTCTTATTTTCAAATACAGATTCCAATGTCAACTGATCATCCGGCTCTTTGTCCAAATAATCAGAACAAGAGGACATAGGAACTAAAGCTATTAAGCCTAATGCAATAAATACTATTATTTTATTTTTCATACTATTATATCTTTAGAATCTGATTTCAAAACCTGCAGATAATGATTTCATTACAGGATAAGCAGCACCCGTTTTATCTTTTACTTCAGGATCCCATAATTTAAAATTTGAGAAAGTTAACAAATTAGTACCTCTGACAAAGACACGCGCACCAGAAATAAATATATTCTGCATCCATTTTTGGGGAAATGAATATCCTAATTCAATATTTTTCAGACGCATAAAGCTCATATTTCGTAACCACCATGTAGAAGGCTGACTATTGTTTGAGTTAGTTCCATAATCCAAACGAGGATAAAAGACATCCTGGCTAGGATTATCTACAGTCCAACGATCATTATAATTAGTGAATATATTATAAGTAGTACCTTTGTTGGAAGCCGGTATAATGTTTCCTGAAAGAATATTCCAACTTCTTCCAATTCCTTGGAACAATACACCAAAATCAAGATCTTTCCATTTCATATTCAGTCCAAAACCATATACAATCTCGGGATCAACTGTACCTCCTATCGGTGATTGGTCGAATGCATCAATCGCTCCATCCTTATTCACATCTACATATTTGATATCACCCGGTCGTACCTTAGCGGTAAAGCTTTGTACTGGAATTCCTTCTTTTAATGTTCCCGTTGCCACATCTGCAAAATCATCTTCAGTAAAAAGCCTATCAGCCACATATCCGAACAACTGATTGACCGGGTGCCCCGTTTCAGCTCTATTTGTACCAATTACAGCCTGAGGTTCATCTTTCTCTATTATTTCATTATGAGCATAAGTAAAAGTACCCATTAAACTTATATATAAGTTCTTATTAAACTGTTTGTTGACATTCAATGACAATTCAACACCACGGTTAGTTACTTTACCATAATTACTCCACGGCTTTTTAATAAAGCCGGCTGTTGCCGGAACCGAAGCACGTTCCATAAAAATATTATGACGCCGTTCCTCGAAAACATCAACCTGTAAGTCAACCAGACCTTTCAATAAACCTAATTCTAAACCGATATTGGCTTTATTTACAATTTCCCATGTTAAATCAGGAACTGCAAATTCTCCTTCTGCCATACCATTTTTTGAATATCCAGACTCTACTCCCCATTTATACAGTTTCAAAGTCTCATAATCATCCAAAATAGTAGAAAGATAAGCAAAACGACGTCCTGACAAGTTTGCGTTACCAGTCTGTCCATAAGAAGCACGTAATTTCAACTTTGAAATAATATTTCTCATTGGTTGCATAAATGATTCTTCAGATACAATCCAGCCAATTGCCCCTGATGGAAAAAAACCGTATCGCTTACCTTTTGCAAAATTTTCAGAACCATTATAACCAAAATTAAATTCAGCTATATATTTTCCACCGTAAGTGTAAGAAGCACGCCCAGCCAATCCTTGAGTACGATATGGTAACTTTTCACCTTTATCATAATTACGGCGATTAAATAAAAGCAAACCAGAAACTGCATGTTTCTCTGCAAATGTATGATCATACATCAGACTTGCCTCCATATACACACTCTTATTCCCATAATCAGCAGATTTATCATAACCCAAAAAATTACTACCGTTTTGTTTTTTTGTCAAAACAAGTTCTCCCTCTTCATTTCGAGATGTAGCAGCGTTATAATATTCCGGTGTTTTTGAACGTTTCACTGTACCGCTTGAATAACGGTCAAAAGAAAATACACCTTTAACTTTTAAACCCGGTGTTATAAATTTCAAGTCCTGTTCCAATGAAAATAATGTTTCAATTTTACTCGCACTAGTACGTTGATAACCACTTTGAGTAGCCATTGCCCAAACATTACCTTCTTCCGTTCCAGCCATTTCTCCTGAAGAATACTGCGCAGGAAAGGTAAAAGGAACAGCTCGGAATGCACGACTAAAAATCAAGCTAACATCCTGAGTAGTAGAATTACGGTCCTGCAAATAGCCACCAATGTTAAAACGTAATTGAGTGGTCGGAGAAAGTTTTAAATCAACATTTGAACGAACATTATATCGCTGTAACTTGATCGAAGGATCCCATTCTTGCTTCTTATCTCGTTGCAAGATACCTTGCTCATTAAACACAGCCGCAACAAACGAATAGCGCAAACGCTCTGTACCTCCTGAGATATCAACACTCACTCGCTGATTAGATGCATTATCTTTAGAGATTACATCAATCCAATCAACATCCGGATATAAATCAGGGTCATATCCTGAACGAGTCTTTGCAATTCTATCAGCATACATAGGAGACTGTCCAGTATCAATCAGAGCATCATCCAATACTTGCATATAATCAGCTGCTCCAATATATTCAGGCAATCTAACCGGTTGAGTAAATGAGAATTCACTCTTTACTACAACACGCGGCTTACCGACCTGCCCACGTTTCGTATTAATAAGCACTACGCCATTAGCACCGCGAACACCGTAGACAGCACTTGCAGCAGCATCCTTCAATACAGAAAAAGATTCAATCTCCTCTGGATCAATATTATTCAAATCACGTTCAATTCCATCCACCAAGACCAAAGGATCCCCACCAGCTTTTCCAAATGTACTGATACCACGAATCCAAAAGGTGGAGTTATCATAGCCCGGCTCACCGGAACGCTGTACCGCAAGTACACCTGAAACAACACCGGCCAAATTATTACTCAATGAACGGCTTGTAGATACTTTCAATTTCTCAGGCGCCAACGTAGTAATAGAACCGACTACCGACTCTTTCTTTTGTGCACCGTAAGCAACAACCACGACCTCATCCAACTGACCTACATCCTCTACCATCTGTACGTTAACAACTTTCCGGTTATCAACAATTTCTTCTTTAGGCACAAAGCCAATATAACGGAAAGAAAGTACTGACTTTCTCGTAGGAACCATAATGCTATAATTACCATTCATATCCGTTAATGAATGCACTGTAGAATCATTCTTCAAAATGATTGTTACACCAATTAGCGGCTCTCCTTTTTCATCTGATACGTTACCTGTTACCTTAATACCCTTTTGCTGTGCAGTTTGCTGCACTTTAGGAGCTTCTGGGACCGAAATCGTAATTTGCCTTCCCGACATCTTATAATTCAGCCCTGTCTCTGAAAACAATTCTTTCAACACAGCATCTATTTTCTTATTGGAAACTGAAATGGAGACTTTATTATTCAGATTTTTTTGAACATTCGCTGAATAAATAAAAATGTACTTACTATGTTTTTCGATATAATCTAAGATATCTTTAACTGTGGTATTCTCATATTGTACCGAGAACAAATCTTCTTCGGAATTCCATCGGATAGAATTAGTACCGAACGAAGAACTAGGAATCATAAAAAAGACGTTTATAATACAAAAAAGCTTAAGTCTTTTTTTTAAGTGTAAAAAAATACTTTTCTTTACCATAAAAATTTCTTTTTAGGTTAACAATTCTGGATTTATTGATTTAACTAAGGAATTACTATCGGGTAAATACGGCAATATTTATCCGATTTTTTGTGTCATGATGATAATCTGTTCTTCATAGGCAAGCATATTTAAAAGATTAATTAAAAAGTTATTATTTATTCAAGTATATACTAGTATCTCTTTTTTCTATCGTAAATGGCAATGTTTGCTGAATACATTCAATCACCTCATCTATATCATCTTTCAAATCTAGTTTTCCATAGACCTTCTCACTACCTACCAATGGATCACATTGTATGGATACACCATAATAAATGCTTAGCTTCTGAATAATCTGCGATAAAGTATTGCCATTCAACAGCATAATTCCATCTATCCAACTAATATATTCAGCTACATCCACTTGCTTCTGACAGACAATTGAACCATCTGCTATATTCAATAAATCATGTGGAGCCAATTGTGCCTTCTTCTCATTCTTATCAGTTACTTCTACTGATCCTTCTACCAATACAATATTGGTCGCACTTCCCCGATAATTGGAAATATTAAACTTTGTACCAAGTACCCGTAATTTAAAATCCTCAGATTCAACAATAAAAGGATGTTTCTTATCATGAGCAACCTCTAGAAAAACTTCCCCTTGAGTATATATCTTACGAATGTCACCTTTAAAACGACGAGGATAAACAACTTTAGACTGGGAGTTTACCACTAGACGAGTCCCATCTGACAGCTCTATTCTAGCCCTCTTACCTGAGGGAACAATCAACTGATTATATTCTTGTTCATCTTTTACCTTTTCTTCTTTAATAACCTGAGAATTAACCGCAACTTTTCCTTCCTTTGAATACTTAATAAAGGCATCTTCATCTAAGTTCAATTGTTCTTTAGCAGTTATCAGAGTTACTTCATCAACAGTCTGGCTATCTAGACCTTCTGCAATAGCTTGTAAGTCTAAATCGACAACAGTTTCTAGATTCATAAAATAAATAGTTGACATACAAATCAGAATAGAAGCAGCAATAGAAGCGGAAGTTATCAACAAATAGTTCCGTTTGCGCTTCTTTTCGCTTTTTTGTATCTTCATACGAGTTCTCTCTATAATGGAAGAAGCATCAATTTTCTCTTGTTCGCAGCTTTCCCAAAAGAACCTCAGCGTCTCACCTTCAGACATAGTGGTAAAATCATCCTCAAGTTTTTCCTGAGAATTCAACTTACCAAATAAATTTGCAAGGCGAAAGTATTCTTTCAAGTTCATAATCTTTTTTAATGTTGTTCTATAATTAAAGACGCAATTAAAAAAAGAATCTCCTAGTTAAAAATGAACTTTTTTCTCATTTCATATAAAAAAATATATAAAACAGATTTGCCTCACGAATAAGCTATTGATAATCAAATAAATAAGGCAAGAATAAAAATATTATTCTCAAAAGCGAATATTTAGTTTCTTAGCAATTTCTTCCAATGCAAAAGCTATATGATTATTTATAGTCTTCACGGATATATCTAATAATGCCGCAATATCTTTATAAGGTAGGCCTTCTATTTTTGCCAAGAAAAAAACATGTTTACATTTCGGTGGTAACTGTTGAATAGCATTGTTTATTTTCTCCATTTCTTCTCTGCTAATCATAGCCTCATCCGGTGATTGGATTGGGGCAAATATAAAATCTCCTATATCATCAAGCAATAAATCTGCCTTTCCCTTCTCTTTTCTCAGATAAGAAAGAGCCTTCCGATAGGTTATTGTTTGTATCCAAGCATTCATATTTTCTATGCCAGCCAAAGTTCTTCTATTTTTCCAAACTTCAAAGAAAACATCACTTACAACCTCTTCAGATGGCTCCTTTTGGCCAATCAAAGCATAAACATAGTGATATAAACGTGAGGAATAATATTCCATAAAACGGCAAAAAGCCGCTTCATCACTGTTTACAATTCTGTCTATGTCATTACTTTCAAGTTTCACGGAAGTGTTTTACAGATTACTTCTAATTAACAAAATTGTGCCAAATATAGTAGTATATTAGGAAATATAAAAATAAAAACCGAATTAAAAGTTATCAATTATAGAAAAGTATATACAATAAATATTACAAAAGTCTTTTACTCAAATATCGCACCGGATACCATACAGAAAGAAAGCCGACCGTTAGAACCGTCACAAAGATAAGTAGCACATCCCAAGCGTGAACACTCACAGGATAGGCATCCACAACAAAAGTACCACCGCCACCACCTAATGAGATAATTCCGAATTCCTGTTGGATGAAACACAAAAGCAACCCTAAAACAATCCCGGAAACGGCACCGAAAAGAGAAATAAGACGACCTTCGAATAAAAAGATACGGGAGATCAGTTTATCATCCGCTCCTAAGCTACGTAATGTTACAACATCATCCTTCTTGTCCAAAATCAACATAGAAAGAGAACCGATTACATTGAAGCAAGCAATCATCAAGATAAAAGTAAGGAATAAATAAGAGATCAATTTCTCGATCTCCATGATACGGAAAACATCCGCTTGCTGCTGATAGCGGTTCTGAACGATAAAATCATTACCTAGTATTTTCTCAATTTTGGCTTGTACAGATGAAACATTTGCACCAGGCTTCAATTTCAATTCTATAGCGGAAACCTCTGTTGTATAATCCAGCAGTTGACGAAGAAAATCAAGAGAGGTAAGAATATACTTTCCGTCATATTCCTGCTGATTGACAACGAAGACAACTCCGGGAGAATAAAGATAATCACGATTAAAGGAAGCACCCGGATTTGCCATATTTACTTTAGCATTCCGTTTGGGTAAATACACTTGAAGAGGATCAACAAATTGAAGTCCCGTACCCAAGGTTGCCACCAACTCTCCCCCCATCACACCGTAATTCACAATAGAATCATGAAGAAGAAAATCACCGGCTCCATAGAGAATACTATCAATGGCTGTCAATTCTTCAAAATTATCCTCTACCCCC
>OGYN01003506.1_pt1 | contig 10614 bp, 9 predicted proteins | sample 1576551 | NCBI WGS metagenome assembly OGYN01 (sample SAMEA3541589, study PRJEB24748) | human gut metagenome | biome: human gut; feature: human-associated habitat; material: faeces | place: China | collected 2012 | reverse complement strand
TTAGCTACACGGCTCACTGGCGATTACCGTGACCGGACTTACACCGGCTAGTGTGGTCCAGCTTCGCTGGACACACAACGTAAATGAAAGAAAAACGGTATAAACATAATATTTCGTTTATACCGTTTTTCTTTTTCATTACATATAAAATCACGACTTGTGAAAGGACGCTTATAGCTGCCCTTCAGATTCTAAGAAAGCACCACAAAATCTGCGGCACTGCGTCCTTTAAACTCTGGGTGTTATTTCACCAATAAAGATTTTCCAGTCATCTCAGCCGGCTGCTCCATACCCATTAATTCAATGAGTGTAGGAATGATATCAGCTAAGCATCCGTTCTCTCTCAATTTATAAGATGGATCAGCATTTACTAAAATGAACGGTACCGGATTAGTTGTATGAGCAGTAAATGGTGCTCCTGTCTCATAATCAACTAACTGCTCTGCATTACCGTGGTCAGCGCAGATGAATAACTGTCCGTTTACCTCTTTGATGGCATCGACTACTTTTCCAACACAGGTATCCACCGTCTCAACTGCTTTGATGGCAGCTTCTAAGATTCCTGTATGACCGACCATATCCGGGTTTGCAAAGTTAATGACGATCACATCATATTTTTCAGAACGGATTGCTGCACATAACTTGTCACAAACTTCCGGTGCGCTCATCTCTGGCTGCAAATCATAAGTTGCAACTTTTGGAGATTTTACTAAAATTCTGTCCTCTCCCTCATTTGGTTCTTCTACACCACCATTAAAGAAAAATGTTACATGAGCATATTTCTCTGTCTCTGCGATTCTTGCCTGCTTCATACCGTGTGCTGCAAGATATTCGCCAAATGTATTTTTCAGTTCTACTTTCTTGAATGCAACTTCTTTGTTTGGAATGGTTGCGTCATATTCTGTGAAGCAGATATAAGCAACATTCTTTCTTGCGCCTCTCTCGAAACCATCAAACTCATCCATGCAGAATGCTCTTGTGAGCTCACGTGCACGGTCCGGACGGAAATTGAAGAAAATAACTGTGTCCTTATCTTTGATCGTAGCAACCGGTTTTCCATTCTCTGTGATGGTTGTTGGAACGAAGAACTCATCTGTCACATCTTTTGCGTAGGAAGCATCCATTGCTGCAACTGCACTCTCTGCCTGTTCGCCCTCTCCTTTTGTGAGAACATTGTATGCTTTTTCTACACGATCCCATCTGTTATCACGATCCATAGCATAGTAACGTCCAGAGATAGAAGCGATCTTACCAACACCAAGCTCTGCCATCTTTGCTTCCAGTGCCTCGATAAATCCTTTTCCGGAAGTAGGTGCTGTATCACGTCCGTCTAAGAAACAGTGTACATAGACATTCTTGATTCCCTCTCTCTTGGCGAGTTCGAGTAAGCCATAAACATGTGTGATATGGCTGTGGACACCACCATCAGAAAGAAGTCCATATAAATGAAGATCAGAATTATTTTTCTTCACGTTCTCCATTCCGTCTAATAAAGCCTGATTTTTGAAGAAATCACCATCGTTGATCTCTTTTGTGATTCTTGTGAGCTCCTGATATACAATTCTTCCTGCGCCCATGTTCATATGTCCAACTTCAGAGTTACCCATCTGTCCATCCGGAAGACCTACAGCGAGCCCGCTGGCATTTCCTTTTACAAACGGATATTCTTTCATTAACTGATCCATGACAGGTGTTTTTGCCTGTGCAACAGCGTTTCCGTCTGTTCTGTCATTTAAACCGTATCCATCTAAAATCATTAATACAGTAGGTTTTTTGCTCATGTTCTTATCCTCTCTTTTTCTTAAACTTTGAGGTGTCTGTACGACACATATCTCATTTATCTATAGGAAACCACAGATTTAGAATCTGCAGTCACTATTCCAAAATTAAATTACCGGTCTTCTCTCAGGTTACCGACAATGTCAATCGCGTCCCCCTCATTATCAGCCATCCCGATAATATCTGTCCGGCTTGTATCAGAGTCATATAAAATCTCTCCTGCAGGATAATCATCCGCATTTTTATGATAAACCACCCCGTCCGCATCAATTCCGATATCTGCGGAAATAGAAGCCAGATATTCATAAAAATCTGATCGTTCTTCCGGTTCTGTAAGAATCCTTGTTGTAAGATTCTGCTGTATACAAGGGACAAAAGAAAGTTTTACTGTTCCATCCTCTGTAATGGTAACTTTTGACAGTGTTGTATACAATGTTCCGGTGGAAAACCAGAAATTTCCAAGACTATACGCAATCGGAACATCTCCCACAAAAGTAGTACCCTGAAGCCGGTGTGGATGTCCTCCTATGATCACATCAGCTCCTGCCTGTGCAATCTGTTCTGCCAGATGCCGCTGTGACTGATCCGGGTAAAGCATTCCCTCTGTTCCCCAGTGCACTTCTGCGATCACATAGTCGCTGTTTTGCGCTGCCTCTTTTACTATTTTCAAAAATTTTTCCGGATGTAACGCTTTCAAAACACCCGGTTCCGTTTCGGTTGCAGCCTTTGTATACTGTTTGGAACGCTCAATCTGTGTTGCCGATACAAAGGCAACTTTACGTCCATTCATCACATAATAAATAATTTTCGATGCATCTTTGAGATTTCTTCCGGCGCCCGAATAAGGAATGCCCTCCTGATCCAATACATCTAACGTGGAAAGAAATCCTCTTTTCCCATAATCATAGACATGATTATTCGCCAGTGTCACTGTGTCGGTTCCAAATATTTCCAACAATTCTGCCTTCTGCGGGTCGGCACGAAATGTGTAAGCTTTGCCGTAAACTGATGTTGCCCCTTTTTTATTTGCGTAGGTAAATTCATTATTCATGATCATCACATCTACGCCCTGCATCTGCGCAAGTAAATCTTCTGAAAAGCAATCCCGCAACCCATCCGGCTGTTCTTTCATATACTCGGTTGTATACCAGTTCTCTGCGAAATTAATATCACCGGCGAATCCAAATACCATTTCCGAGGCAGCCGCTGTCTGCATCCAATATACGTTTTCCAGTTCATGCTGTCCAAATCCACTGTCCCTGCAATATAGCAGCCACAGCACATGGATAGAATTTCCGGTTTCCTCATACCAGACATCCGGGTCATTCCCGCCATCCAGCACATCAAATGCAATGTGTATCACTGCATCCCTGCCATACTGCGCATAAAACCACATCAAAAATGATTCATCCACCGTACAGCCTGCAAGCATATCTTTCGGAGCATACTGTAAAATCACAGTAAATGCATCTGTCAGATCCTCAATCTCTATTTTCGGTATATCACTCTGCTCCAGCGAAACTGTCTTTTCCCCAGAACGCATACTCTGTACTGTTGTCTCGCCGATAGCTTTATCGGACACTTTCCGGTCATTCTCACAGCAGATCATCCATAAAAAAGCAGCAAATACTGTCACTACAAGTGCATACATTATCTTTCTGCACTTTCCAGACATCTTGTTTCTCCATCGTAAAATATTATTTTTCACTTACCGATAGAATTATAACTTATTTAAAACGGGTTTTCTACCACTTCTGATAAAAAACCCGTTCGCTTATAAACTTACTTTGTAAATTTTCAAACCTGCCAAACAGGTGTCTATTTCCCTACAAATGAAGTTTTATTTGTAATTAACGATCTTACCGAAGTCAGCTTTTAAGGAAGCTCCACCTACTAAACCACCATCGATATCCGGCTGTGCAAATAATTCTGCTGCATTACCTGCATTTACAGATCCACCATACTGGATACGGACTGCTTCAGCTGTGTCTGTTCCGTATACTTCTGCGATGCACTCACGGATTGCTTTACAAACTTCTTCAGCCTGCTCTGTTGTAGCTGTCTTACCTGTTCCGATTGCCCAGATTGGTTCGTAAGCGATTACCATGGAAGCAACCTGCTCTGCTGTTACGTCTTTTAAATCAGATTTGATCTGTAAGCGGATCCAGTCAAGAGTGATTCCCATCTCTCTCTGTTCTAATGTCTCGCCACAGCAAAGGATTGGTGTAAGACCTTTTTCGAAAGCTTTCTTTACTTTCTTATTTAATAAAGCGTCATCCTCTTTGAAGTAATCACGTCTCTCAGAGTGTCCTAATACAACGTATTTAACGCCTGCATCTACTAACATCTCTGCGGAAATTTCTCCTGTATATGCACCTTTCTCTTCGAAATACATATTCTCTGCTCCAACTGCTACGTTGGTTCCTTTTACTGCCTCTACAACTGGAACGATGTCAATTGCAGGTACACAGTAAACAACTTCTACGTCATCACTTACTACAAGTGGTTTTAACTCTTCTACTAATTTTACAGCCTGACTTGGAGTCATGTTCATTTTCCAGTTTCCGGCTACGATTTTCTTTCTTGCCATTTTAATGTTCCTTCTTTCCCGATTTTTTTACATCCGCAGATTGCTCGAAAACTCTCCGAGTTTCCTCGCGCGCGTTGCGCTCTCAAATAAGTAAGCAATCATGTGCATGCATGCAAGCATGCGCACAAGATTACTTACTTATTCTCAATCCGCTGTAATCACGTCTATTTATCATTAGCAGCTGCAACGCCTGGTAATTCTTTACCCTCTAAGAATTCAAGAGAAGCTCCACCACCGGTAGAAATATGTGTCATCTTGTCACCGAATCCTAACTGGTTCACTGCTGCTGCGGAATCACCACCACCGATGATTGTTGTAGCGTCTGTATCTGCTAAAGCTTTTGCTACAGCAATGGTACCTGCTGCAAGTGTCGGGTTCTCGAATACACCCATAGGTCCGTTCCATACAACTGTTTTAGCTGTCTTAACTGCATCAGCAAAGAGAGCCTGAGTCTTAGGTCCGATATCACATCCCTCACGGTCAGCCGGCATTTTGTCAGAGTCATAAACTTCTACTTCAACCGGAGCATCGATTGGGTTAGGGAAATCTTTGATTGTTACAGCGTCAACCGGTAATAATAATTTTTTACCCAGTTTCTCAGCTTTCTCCATCATTTCTTTACAATAATCAAGCTTGCTGTCGTCTACTAAAGATAAACCGATCTCATATCCCTGCGCTTTTAAGAATGTGTAAGCCATACCACCACCGATGATAAGAGTATCACATTTCTCAAGTAAGTTAGAGATAACATTTAATTTATCAGCAACTTTTGCGCCACCAAGGATTGCAACGAAAGGTCTTACAGGATTCTCTACTGCGTTTCCTAAGAAGTCGATCTCTTTCTGCATTAAGTAACCAACAACTGCTGTGTCTACTAACTGTGCAACACCTACGTTAGAGCAGTGTGCTCTGTGGGCTGTACCGAATGCATCGTTTACGAATACATCACAGATAGAAGCGAGGTCTTTGGAGAATGCCTCTCCGTTCTTTGTCTCTTCCGGTCTGAAACGTGTATTCTCAAGTAAAATAACTTCGCCGTCTTTCATAGCTTCTACTGCTGCTCTTGCGTTTGGTCCGACTACTTCCGGATCAGCAACGAATTTTACTTCCTGTCCTAATAACTCAGAAAGTCTTACTGCTACAGGAGCGAGTGTTTTTGTTAATTTGTCTTCTTCTGTTTTTACTTTTCCTAAGTGAGAGCAGAGAATTACTTTTCCGCCGTCAGCGATTAATTTCTTGATTGTTGGAAGTGCTGCAACAAGACGGTTCTCGTCTGTGATCTTTCCATCTTTCAAAGGTACATTGAAGTCACATCTGCAAAGTACACGAAGTCCTTTAACATTGATATCATCTACGGATTTTTTATTTAATGACATATTAAGTAGTCTCCTTTATTTTTATTCACAATAAATAGTTCCGAAACTCCTCTATACCTCTTTGAAGTTGTTCAAAATTAACAAAATTTTCGAAAACACGCTTTCGCTACGTGTCGCTGGTAACGGTACTAAGAAGCCAGTTACAACGATTGTTGTACCTGCCTTCAAGTACCGACCGCTCCCCAGTGTTTTCTCAAGCTTTTGTTAATTTTTCACAATTCAATTTACGTTTTTAAGAGTTTCATAATTATTTATTCTTCAATAGCAAAAAGGAGCCCGGTCCCAAAAGACCGGACCCCTTTGCTGAGTCTTATCTGCACTCTGGCAGCCTGTCGCTTAAAAAAGTAGTCTACCGTGCAGTGATTGTACGTTCTGATTATGCTAACTCAGAGAAGTATTTGATTGTACGAACCATCTGAGATGTGTAGCTGTTCTCGTTATCATACCAAGAAACAACCTGTACTTCGTACTGATCATCAGATACCTGGTTAACCATTGTCTGTGTAGCGTCGAATAAAGAACCAAATCTCATTCCAACGATATCAGAAGATACGATTTCGTCTTCGTTGTATCCGAAAGACTCGTTAGCTGCTGCTTTCATAGCTGCATTGATATCTTCTTTTGTAACACCAGCTTTTTTAACAACTGCTGTTAAGATTGTTGTAGAACCTGTTGGGGTTGGTACACGCTGTGCAGATCCGATTAATTTTCCGTTTAATTCTGGGATAACTAATCCGATAGCTTTTGCAGCACCTGTGCTGTTAGGAACGATGTTAACTGCTGCTGCACGGGATCTTCTTAAATCACCTTTTCTCTGTGGTCCGTCAAGAGTCATCTGATCACCTGTGTAAGCATGGATTGTTACCATGATACCAGACTGGATTGGTGCATATTTGTTTAATGCATCAGCCATAGGTGCTAAGCAGTTTGTTGTACAGGAAGCTGCAGAAATAATTGTATCTGTTGGTTTTAATGTTTTATGGTTTGTGTTGTAAACGATTGTTGGAAGATCGTTACCAGCTGGAGCGGAGATAACAACTTTTCTTGCACCTGCATTGATATGAGCCTGAGCTTTCTCTTTGCTTGTGTAGAAACCAGAACACTCTAATACAACGTCAACTTTTAATTCACCCCATGGGCAGTTGTTTGCATCTGGGAATGCGTAGATTTTGATTTCTTTTCCGCAAACGATGATAGAATCATCTGTGTAAGATACTTCATCAGCGTGCTCATATTTTCCCTGAGAAGAATCATATTTTAACAAGTGTGCTAACATCTTAGGGCTTGTTAAATCATTGATTGCTACTACTTCATATCCTTCTGCTCCGAACATCTGTCTGAAAGCAAGACGACCAATACGGCCAAATCCATTAATTGCTACTCTTACTGCCATTTTAAATTCCTCCTAGAATTGTATAAAATATACTTTTGGAAAACTATTGTTCCCAAGCTTCCTTTATTTTAACCAATTTCTGTATAAAGTTCAAGTGTTTTTCATGAGTTTGTTAAATTTTTCACTATATTTATTTTTCGACTATGTTTTTCATTCACTTTGTACAAAATCACGTACAATCTATTCCATTTTCTTGTAAAATAAGTTATATTAGATATCAGATTAATGCATGATACAGGCGTTTTATTATAACTTAGCCGCTGTATTTTTAGAAATTTTTAATTATTAATTTTACTAATAATTTTTTCACGGAAAGGAATATAGATTTTATGGAAACCAAATTTTCGCATTACCGGCTCTGGGACACACACATGCACAGCCAGTTTTCCGGGGACAGTGAAGCCCCGCAGGAAGAAATGATCTCTTCTGCTATCGAAAAAGGACTTGCCGGGATCTGCTTTACAGATCATCTTGATATTGATTATCCTGAGGAACCGGATATTTTTCTTCTCGATCTGCCAAATTATACTTCGTCCGTACTTGCCTATCAGGAAAAATATGCCGCAAAGCTTCCGGTACGCCTCGGCATTGAGCTTGGCTTACAGCCGCATCTAGCTGCGCTGTACACGGATATTTTATCGCAGTACCCATTTGATTTTGTCATAGGTTCCTCCCATGTTGTGCATGGACTCGACCCATATTATGCGGCTTTTTATGAAAAACGAACAGAGAAAGCCGCCTACCGCGAATATTTTGAATCAATCCTTGAAAATATAGAAAGTTACCATGATTTCGACGTATATGGACACCTCGACTATGTTGTCCGCTACGGTCCGACCTCCAATGAAAATTATGACTGGAGAGAATATCAGGATGTGATCGATGAAATTTTACGAAAACTTATCTCCCTCGGAAAAGGGATTGAGCTGAACACCGGTGGCTTCAAGTACGGTCTTGGGCACCCGAATCCAACCGAAGAGATCATCCGGCGTTACCGTGAGTTAGGCGGCGAGATTATCACGATTGGTGCCGACGCCCACAAACCGGAACATGTTGCATTTGATTTTGCAAAAGTTCCTTCTATATTAAAAGATGCCGGCTTTGATTACTTTACGGTGTTCCGGGAGAGGAAACCGGAGTTTGTGAAGATTGAATAGAAAAAGTGGCGGTGTAAAATCCGCCATTTATTCTAATTCCAGATTCCACTATCTGCAATCTTTTTTATGCTTTGAATAACTGTATCGTAGGTTTCTGGCACAAATAGCAAGCCTAATGTTATTTCCTCATAATCTTTTTTATAAGTCTCTTTTTCTATAATTTCATATAAAATATCCGTCACACATACATTTTCTTTTGCTGATGGACAAACTGCTAATGTTGAACGCTGTTTTCTTACTTCATCATGATGCAAATTCATAAATCATTCCCCATTCGATCAATTTCTTTGCCGTTGCACCAGTTAATGCCGGAATCACTTCCGACAACTGATCTTTCGTAAAACATTTCTTTCTCACATAAGAAATCAATATATCTATTGTCTCATGAATTGACAGCTCCGTGTACTTTTCTGCCTGTCCAATACTGTCAAGTAACTGTAGAAGATCAGCATTCGAATCTGAAACCATAATCGGAGCCTTTTTTATTCTAACTCTTTCACTTCCCACTGTTATAGTACGGCCATTCGTCGCCTCACGATTTGTAACCACTTCAATCACCGCTGGCATCTGCGTTGTTAATCCTAACTGATTGGCAAATGATTCTCCTGTGACATACCCATAAATCTCTGATTTACTTTGTATATATTTGCGCATAATAACCAGCGACGGATCAAGATAACTCTTCCCAAGTAATCCGTCACGCTTTGGAATATAATAGATTCCATTATCATACCGTTCCAAAAAACCATTAGCAACAAGTCGTTTCACGGCCTGCCGAACTGCATTTTCAGACAATCCCTGAATTGTCAAGTCATTCAAAAAAATAGGTTCATTATATCCATAATTTTCCATCAGATAAGTTTTTAACATTTTCTCACCTCTTTTTAAGAGAGTACCATATTTATATATATTATGTCAATATTTGTGTCATTTTATTATAAAATTACAATTATCCATATGTTCTGAATCATATTTGTTATTAATTTCCATATCCCACTATGTCCTAATTAGTGGCCAGTAATAATAATCCTCATAAATATCAAACGCAGTAATGATATCCATTATTTTTGCAATAACATCACTTAATGTATCAGCCTCAAATAAACGCCAATAATTCTCTGCTCTTTTTGTATCGCAAGAAATTACCTCTTTTATTTTTTGCGAATACAAACTGTTTTCTCCAATCAGCAAAATAAAACGCTGTTTCTCTTTTCTGCGAATGATGACACTCAATCTATTTAAATGATATTTACTGCTGATGCATTTATTAATAGAAGCTGCATGTCCAGTGATGGAAAACCTGTCTTTTCCTATTTTTCTAATCATCCCATCTTCCATTGCTGCCACTAAAAAATCTTTCAAATCTTTTCCTTCCCTATTGCAAAGCTCCGAAAGATACTGCAATGAAAGTGGCTCTCCTCCCCACTCTATCGCTTTATCCGTATAATCAAATATATGCGAATAGACTCTCCAAAAATTATTTAATGATTTAGACCAATAACATCCTCTAAAGTTAATCCATGCTGTTGAATCTTTTGTACTGTTTCTTCTTGTTCCATATACCGTTATTAATTCTTCCAGCCTTTTATTATATTCATCCCGCCCACCCAAAACTTCATTCAGCTTATAGATAGTATTTTCCAATTCTGAAAAAGAATTTATTTTCTTTTTATAACGCTGTAGTGTCTTATTTCTTGACCACTTTTCTTCCATAAGTTTTTCTTCATATGCCCTGTCAATAGTATCTACTCTATGCATTTTTGCCTCAAGGAACTTTGGGTATATATCAAATGTAATAGGCATTTCAAATAATTTATATTTCAATTCAGAATCATACAATTTAAAATCTACTTTTGCCTTTTCAGAAAGTCTTTTAACATCATTTTGAGGCACTATAAAATTTGCGTACATACAACCGTCATATTCATACTTAATTACATGATCAGCTAATCCTAACTTTCGACCTAATTCAAAAACTTCATCATCTGAATTAATAATCTGGTTTTCAAAGTACTTTTTCATTTCTCTGTATAACATTATTCTGCTTGAATTCATGTTGTGTAACACATTTAATGCTATATAATACATAGTTATCTGCCCTCCCACAAAAGACGAATACGCTCTGCGAATCCCGCTCTGATTAACGGTCGTCAAATGCACCGCATGAATGTGTGCATCTTGCTCGTGCGCAAGTTGCGCATCCTCGCGGAGTATTTTTTATGTAACAGAAACGAAGTTTCTTATTTACATAAAAAAAGAAGCTGAGACACTGCTGATTGATTCTAATCAGCTGGTGCACAGCCCCTTTCTGTCTTACTC
>OGYN01003493.1_pt1 | contig 10639 bp, 9 predicted proteins | sample 1576551 | NCBI WGS metagenome assembly OGYN01 (sample SAMEA3541589, study PRJEB24748) | human gut metagenome | biome: human gut; feature: human-associated habitat; material: faeces | place: China | collected 2012 | reverse complement strand
TGATAAGTCTACGAGCCGCCAGCAGATAGTCGTTATAGTCCTTGCCGATGGCCGGGGGCGCGTCCTGTACGATATATCCGCGTTCTGCAAGCTGTTTCGCAACAATTTTTGTGAAGTTTCGTCCGGGGTCGTCACGGTCAAAGCAAAGCGACACGCGCTTTACTTCGGGATGCTGCTGCAAAAAGTAGTCAATCGGCTGATGGTTCAACCCGCCCAGCGCCAAGTAGTGGACGCTGCGCCACGGTGCATCATGCTTGTACTGCCGCAACGTCGCGCCGGACATAGCATCAATAGGGGCTTCGTAGATTTCTACGGTATCACAGGTTTCAATCTCGGCAGGAATCAGAAAACCATACTGCTTTTGACTGCCCGCGGCATCGCCGCGAAAGCCGCCTTGACAGCAGCGCTGAAAAGCAGAACGCGGAACGCCGCCTTCATCCTTGCCCACAAAAACGCAGTTGCGATAGCCGCCGCGCGTGGTCTGGTACAGGATACCGCTGTTCACGCAATAACGCAGTACCTTCGGACTGATACCGCGCTGCATCAAATAAGCGACTGCGGCTTCGGTGTTTCGATCTGCGGCTGGCAGTTCAAACGGACGAATCGTATGCTGCCGAGTAGGTGTTGCTTTAGCCGCCTGAATAGAAACGGGCATTGGAGTCATCGCACTCAACAGCCGTATTGCTGACACAAAATCCATACCCTCAACCTTCGTCAGATAGTCGATAGCATTGTTACCGCCCACACTTTGGGCGTACCAGTGAAACTTCCCATTCGCAGGGGTAATAACAAGGCTGCTGTGCGTTTTTGTGCGATATTCCTTGTCTGTTTTGCGGACAAGCTCGCCGGGATGGTAGGTTTCAAGGTACTGCATGACGCTGATACGCCGCGCAGCCTCGATGTTCTTCTGATATTTGCCCATGATGACCTCCAAGATTGTAATAAAAAAAGCACCTCATCTGCGAACAGGTAAGATGCTTGTAAGAAACGATATTCTCTTTTTCAGCTGGCTGTTTCTTCAGCCAGCTGGAGAGGGGGTGTGGGGGAGAGGAACACTGGGTCGGTATTCTACTAAAATGGTACACTTCCCCCTTGTTGGCGATATTGACATTCTAAAATGAACGATTTATAATGAGAAAAACGGTGGGGCATAAAAGCCTCGAATCCACAGTAGCTTTTTTCATCGCCAAAATCGCACCAAATGAGTCTTTTTTGGCGATTTTCGTCGCCAGCTTTTTTTCTGGCGACGAACCTGGCGATTTAGTCTGATTTTCACTACGAAATCGGACTAAAAACTCCGTCATAATAACTAATGCCTCTTGCTCGTGCGCCGATGCTATTTGTCACTGTTGCACAAGAAAAACGGGATTTTAAGATTTTCGTGATTCTCATAACCGCTTGGTCCCGGGTTCAAGTCCTGGATGGCCCACCAAAGAAAAGCTTCTGCCGTAAGGTGGAAGCTTTTTTTATAAAAAGGCCATGCAGGACTTGAAAGGACGGCCGAGCGAGAGCGAGGTGATGAACAGTCCAGTGGACTGTTCATTAGTCCGTGGGTGTTGGGCCCCTGGATGGCCCACCAAAGAAAAGCTTCTGCCGTAAGGTGGAAGCTTTTTTATAGAATGGCAGACAGGGATATAAAAGCAACGACTTTGCCCCTCCCTATGAAAGCGATTGTTTGTGGCGTAGATTGCAGTTTTTTGGCGGTTATGTTACACTAAAATAATAGTGTGAAAATGGTAAGGAGAAAAAATAAATGGAAACACAACACAGCGGCCGGAGCTCATTTTCCGGCAAACTTGGCTTTGTCCTGTCGGCAGCCGGCGCCTCGGTTGGCTTGGGCAATATCTGGCGGTTCCCATACTTGGCGGCAAAATATGGCGGTGGAATTTTTCTGCTGATTTACATTCTGCTGGCGGTCACCTTTGGCTATACAATGATTATGGCAGAGACAGCGCTGGGACGGATGACCCGGAAAAGTCCGGTTGGGGCCTTTGCAGCTTCTGGAAAGGGACGCTGGCGTGCATTTGGAGGATGGATCAACGCGGTAATTCCCATTTTGATTGTGCCGTATTATTCGGTTATTGGCGGTTGGGTTATCAAGTATCTGGTGGGGTATATTACCGGTCATGGCAGTGAGCTGGCACAGGATGGGTATTTTTCCTCTTTCATCGCCAATGGCGCTTCGGTGGAAATCGTATTCCTGCTCTTTACCCTGCTTACACTGGGCATCATTTTTGCCGGTGTCCGCAATGGTGTGGAGCGTGTTTCCCGGATGATGATGCCGGTACTGGTGGTGTTATCAGTAATTATTGCAGCTTATTCAGTAACACGGCCCGGTGCGCTGGAAGGAGTGAAGTACTTTTTGGTACCGAATCCGGCCAATTTTTCATGGATGACAGTGGTTACAGCCATGGGCCAGATGTTCTATTCTTTGTCCATCGCAATGGGTATTTTAGTAACATTCGGCTCTTACATGAAAAAAGATGTGTCCATTGAGGGATCTACCAAGAACGTTGAGATTTTTGATACGCTGATTGCAATGATGGCCGGGTTGATGATCATTCCGGCGGTGTTTTCGTTCTCTGGTGGTGACCCGGACACCCTGCAGGCCGGTCCCGCACTGATGTTTATTACGATCCCGAAAGTTTTTGAAAGCATGGAACTTGGTTCGCTGGTGGGCGTGCTGTTCTTTGTGCTGGTGCTGTTTGCAGCGGTGACAAGCTCTATTGCATTGACAGAAAGCGCAGTATCGACTTTTGAGGATGAACTGGGATGGAGCCGCAAAAAGGCTGCGGCAGTGATTGGGATTATTATGGTGCTGCTTGGAAGCTTGTCGGCGCTTGGCTATGGCCCGCTGTCGGGCGTGACCGTTATCGGGATGCAGTTCCTTGACTTTTTCGACTTCCTGACAAACTCAGTTATGATGCCCATTGCGGCCATTGCAACCTGCCTGCTGGTGACCAGCGTGATTGGCGTGGAAAAGATTGAGGAAGAGGTGACCCAGAATGGTCAACCTTTCCGCCGAAAAAAGGTTTTCAATTTTATGATCCGCACCCTTTGCCCGGTGTTTGCTGCCATCATTCTGGTAAGTTCTGTGGCGAATGCCCTCGGGTGGATCTCGATGTAAAAGAATTTGATATTATCATACCATATGGGGAAATGGATTTACACCCCCTCAATATGATTTACAGGCGAAACCTTTGGCGGCCAGCGGTTGAAAAAGGTGTATACCAGAAAACCGGTGAATATCGCTATGCCGATGCTGCCGCCGATGTGTACCATTTTATCCTGGATAAGATGGTCGATACCCGCTCCGGCAGCGAATGGTTCTGACAGACAGATAAATACGGCACCCCCGCCCACAAGCCCATTGTAGAGCCGTGGAAGTGCCCTTACCACAATGGCCGGATGTGCATGGAACTCATGAGAAGGAACTCCGATGTCAATGTGTAAACTGCACTCTGAATTTTACCGCCAGCAGGCAAAGCTGGACGCCATGCTGACCCGCCGCTGCCATACCATCACCGAAGGCAAGAACGGCGAGGGCGCGACCTACATCAAGACGGCCAGGGGCTGGCTGCACATTGCCCATGGCGTGCGCAACACTGCGAAGGGCCTGCGCTATGTGATCTACCTGCTTGTGACCGATTTGAAAGAGCCCTGGAAAGTGATTGCCGAACCGTCTGGCTATTTTCTGGCTCCGCTGGGCGGAGAACGGGTGGGCGATGTTTCCAACGTGGTGTTCACCAACGGTGCTATTGCCGATGAGGACGGCAGCGTGTATATTTATTATGCAGCCAGCGATACCCGTCTCCATGTAGCTTCTACCACCATCGACAAACTGCTGGACTTCGCCTTCAACACCCCCGCCGACCCGCTGCGCAGTGTGGACTGCGTAAAGCAGCGGTGCGCCCTCATCGACAAAAATCTGGAGTACCTCAAGAGCATCGGCGAGTAAACCGCCCCTCTGAGCCCTCCACCCGAAAGGAAACGCCATGAAAAAGACCAACATCGACAGCCCCTTCTACCGCACTATGGGGAAGATCGGCGATCTGCTTTTTGCCAACCTTCTGTGGCTGGTGTGCTGTTTGCCCATCGTCACCGCCGGAGCCTCCACCCTGGGGCTGTTCACGGTGGTGAACAAGATGGCGGCAAAGGAGGACTACACCGTCCATACCGACTTTTTCAAGGCGTTCAAGCGGGATTTTAAGCAATCTACTGCCCTGTGGCTGGTGCTTTTGCTGGCAGGCTTTGCCGCCCTCACCGGGCTGCGCACCGCCACCGCACAGGACACCCCCAGCACCGGCATTCTGGCGGCAGCGTCCTTTCTGCTGCTGGTGCTGGCAGGCTGCTGCGGCAGCTGGGGCTTTGCCCTGCTGGCACGGTTCACCTATCCCGGCGTTCTGCCGGTGCTGGCGGACAGCGGCCGCATGACCCTTGCAAACCTGCTGCCCACTGTGGGGAATCTGGCTTTTCTGGCGTGGTTTCCTCTGCTGGCAAAAGCCGCCCCTGCGTGGTTCGTCTATCTGCTGCCCCTGTGGCTGCTCATCGGCGGCGCAGGTTCTGCTCTTGGCATGGCAAGCCTGATGCGCCCCGCCTTTGCTCAGCTGGAAAAAGCCGGGCGCAAGGAAGAGGAACCGGAAGAAGAACCTGACACGGAGGACAGCGTGCAATGATCGTCTGCACCGAAAACGTCTTTACCCTGCATACCACCCACACCAGCTACCAGCTGGCAGTTGCCCCTAATGGCATGGTGCTGCACACTTATTACGGCACCCGTCTGCCGGAGGATGTGCCCAGCCTTGCGGATGCCCGGATGCCCCACAGCGACCCCGGCTGCTGGCCGGATCTTTTGCCGCAGGAGCTTTCCGGCTGCGGCACCGCTGATAACCGCACTCCCGCCGTCATCCCGGAATACGCCGACGGCACGGAAGCGGCGGCGTTCGTGTTCGACCGTGCTGAAGTGCATATCGGCAAACCCCAATTGCCCGACCTGCCGATGTTCCGGGATGGAAAGGGTGTGGAGACGCTTTCCGTTTTCCTGAAAGATGCGTGCGGTCTGGCCGTGGAACTGCGGTACAGCGTCTACGAAGCCGAGGACTTCATCACCCGCACGGCAGTTTATACCAACACCTCGTCCGAGGAGCTGACCCTGAACAAGGCGGCTTCTCTGACTCTCGACTTTGCGCCGGATGCTCTCGAACTGATCACCTTGAACGGTACATGGGCAGCGGAGCGCACCCCGGAACGTGCGGCGCTGCGCTGCGGCATCCAGAGCGTTGGCAGTATGCGGGGCATCCCCGGCCACGCCCACAACCCGGCAGTCGCCCTCTGCCATGCCGATACCACCGAAACGACCGGCGACGCATGGGGATTTGCCTTTGTGTACAGCGGCAACTACCTCATCGAAGCCGAGCGTGCCGACGCAGGGGAACGGCTGGTGATGGGCATCCATCCCTACCACTTCCACTGGACGCTGGCTCCCGGCGAGAGCTTTACCGCACCGGAAGCCGCGATGGTCTATTCGGATAAGGGGCTAGGCGAGATGAGCCGCCGTTTCCATGGCGCCATCCGCATGCTTCAGGCGATATTAGGTCGGAAAACAGCTCGTTTGCCAGGTTACTCCTGCGTGGTGCCGGATGCGGGTTCCATTGCAAACCCTACTTTGACTTCGACGAGAAAAAGCTGCTGGAACTGGCTGCTGCCTCCAAAAAGGCGGACATCGACCTGTTCGTGCTGGACGATGGCTGGTTCAAAGGACGCAACGATACCTCGTCCAGCTTGGGCGACTGGGCAGCGGACAAAGCCAAGCTGCCGGACGATCTGCCCGGCCTGTGCAAGAAAATCAATCTACTGGGACTGGAGATGGGACTGTGGGTCGAGCCAGAAGCCATCAGTCCGGACTCAGACCTCTATCGCACACACCCCGACTGGGCATTTACCATCCCCGGACGCGAGCCGCTGGAGATCCGCCAGCAGTATACGCTGGATTTCAGCCGCCCCGAAGTGGTGGACGGTATCTGGCAGCAACTGGATGAAATTTTAAGGAGCTGCCCGCTGAAATACCTCAAGTGGGATATGAACCGCTCGCTGGCACACGTCTACAACGCCAAACTGCCTGCAAAACAGCAGGGTGAAGTGTACCACCGCTATGTGATGGGTGTGTACGAATTGCAGCGCCGCCTGACCGAAAAGTACCCCGGCCTGCTGCTGGAAAACTGTGCAGGCGGCGGTGCCCGCTTCGACTGCGGAATGCTCTATTACAGCCCGCAGATCTGGTGCAGCGACAACACCGATGCCCGTTCCCGTCTGGTCGTCCAGTACGGCACCAGCCTGTTCTACCCCGGCTGCGTGATGGGGGCGCACTTTTCCACCGTGCCCAACCACTGCACCGGCCACATCTCCACGGTGGAAGCACGGATGGCGGCAGCACTTACTGGCACCTTCGGCTTTGAGCTGGATCTGACGAAATACAGCGAGGAAGAACTGGCCGAGCTCCGCCCCTATGTGGCGTGGTATCGCCAGCACGGTGCATTGCTGCGCGGCGGCGACCTGCACCGTCTGGTGGACCCGGAACCCAACGGCCTGGGTGCTGCGTGGATGATAACCGCAAAGGACGGCAGCGAAGCCGCCGTCTTCGCCGTGGGCGATGCCCTGACCGGCAGCCACGGCGTGGCAAGCGCCAACAGCCGCCCCCGCCTTATGCTGGAAGGGCTGGACCCGGCAGCACAGTACACCGACGAAGACGCAAACACCTACAGCGGCGTCCAGCTGCTGACCACCGGTCTGGAACTGCCCGGCGGCTGGGGCCAGACGCCCGCAAAAATCTGGTATCTGAAGAAAGTTTAACTGCTTCGCCCTCTCTGGCATAGCAGGGAGCAGGAGATGGGCGAGGATGCTGACGAGAGGAGAAAACCTTCATGACAGAAGAAATTAAATCGGCTTATGAAAAATGGCTGGCACAGCCGGAAATGCCCGCCGACCTTGCCGAAGAGCTGAAAGCAATCGCAGGCGACGAGGATGCCATCACCGACCGGTTCTACCGGGAGCTGGAATTCGGCACCGGCGGTCTGCGGGGCGTCATCGGTGCTGGCACCAACCGGATGAATGTCTACAACATCCGCAAAGCTACGCAAGGCCTTGCCAACTACCTGAATGCCTCCGACTTGCCGAAGAAAGTTGCCATCGGCTACGACAGCCGTATCAAGAGCGATGTGTTTGCCCGCGAAACCGCAGCTGTCCTTGCGGCAAACGGCATCAAGGCCTATATTTATCCCCGTCTGGAACCTACTCCGGCGCTGAGCTGGGCGGTGCGGTACTACGGCTGCGGCGCGGGCGTCTGCGTCACCGCCAGCCACAACCCTGCCAAGTACAACGGCTACAAGGTCTACGGTGCAGACGGCTGCCAGATCACCCTTGAGGTGGCAGCAAAAATTCTTGCCGCCATTGAAGCGGTGGACTGCTTTGCCGTACAGCCTGCGGACTTTGATGTCGCCCTTGCCGAGGGCAAGATCGAGTACAGCAGCGAGAAATGTCTGGACGACTTTGTGGATGCCGTCTATGCCCAGCGTGTGGGCGATGGGGCAGGCACCGCCGACCTGAAGCTGGTGTACACTCCGCTGAACGGCTCCGGTCTGGAATGCGTGAAAAAGCTGCTGGCAAAGCTGGGCGTCACCCATGTGACGGTGGTGCCGGAGCAGGAAAAGCCGGACGGCAACTTCCCCACCTGCCCCTACCCGAACCCGGAAATTCGGGAGGCCATGCAGAAGGGTCTGGAGCTGTGCGATCAAGTCCACCCGGACCTTTTGCTGGGCACCGACCCGGACTGCGACCGCTGCGGCACGGCAGTGCCGGACGGAAAGGGCGGCTACCGGCTCATTACCGGCAACGAGATGGGCATCATCCTGCTGGACTACATCTGCCGCACCCGCAAGGCGCTGGGCACCCTGCCGGAGCACCCCGTGGCTGTGACCACCATCGTGTCCACCGATATGGCAACTCCGGTGGCCGAGAAGTACGGCGTGGAGCTGCGCCGTACCCTGACCGGCTTCAAGTTCATCGGTGAGCAGATCGGCCTGCTGGAAGCCGCCGGAGAAGCCGACCGCTACATCTTCGGCTTTGAGGAGAGCTACGGCTACCTGTCCGGCGCACACGTCCGGGACAAAGATGCCGTCAACGCCACGCTGCTGGTGTGCGAAGCCGCCGCATGGTACGCAAAGCAGGGCATGACCCTGCTGGATGCCATCAACCAGCTGTACGCCGAGTTTGGCTGCTACCGCAATGCCCTGCACAGCTTCGCCTTTGAGGGCGAAAGCGGAATGCACACCATGGACGCCATCATGAAACAGCTGCGCGAGACCCCGCCGCAGAGCATTGCCGGAATCGCCGTGGAAAGCGTGCTGGACTACAACGCCGAGGGCACCGGCCTGCCGAAGGCAAATGTCTTGGAGTTCCGTCTGGGTGGAAAGGCAAAGCTGATGGTTCGTCCTTCCGGCACTGAGCCGAAGATCAAGGTGTATCTGTCCGCCGTTGCTCCTACGGAAGCCGAAGCAGATGCCATCAATGCGAAGCTGGGTGACGCCGCTGCCGAGCTGCTGAAGGCATAAATTCTCAAATATTTCCACAAACGGCTGCCTCGTTCCTGCCATAAAAATGGACGGGGCAGCTTTTTTGCACCCTTTTTTCGGAAAAAGTGTCATTTTATGTGCAATTTTAGGCATATTGGAGGTATGCAAGATGAAAACGATTCAACTGAAACCAAGCTGCAAGGACTACCTCTGGGGCGGCGAAAAACTGCGTACCGAGTACGGCATCCAGAGCGAGATGCACCCCTTGAGTGAGGCGTGGATGCTCTCCTGCCACCCGGACGGCCCCAGCTACCTGCCGGACGGCACGACTTTGCAGCAGTACATTGACGCGCACCCCGGCTGCCTTGGCACCGACTGCGTAAAGTTCGAGGAGTTCCCCATTCTGGCAAAGCTCATCGACGCCAAGAAGGACCTGTCCATTCAGGTGCACCCCTCTAACGCCTACGCCCTGGAGCACGAACACCAGTACGGCAAGACCGAAATGTGGTATGTGCTGGAGGCAGAACCGGGTGCGACCCTCTACTATGGCTTCACCCATGAGATCAGCAAAGAGGAGTTTGAGCACCGCATCAAGGACAACACCCTGACCGAGGTGCTGAACGCCGTCCCGGTGAAAAAAGGCGACTGCTTATTCATCCCCTCCGGCACGCTCCACGCCATCCGCAAGGGCATCGTGGTGGCTGAGATTCAGCAGAATTCCAACGTCACCTACCGCATTTACGATTATGGCCGCAAGGGTGCAGACGGCAAGCCCCGCCAGCTCCACATCCCGCAGGCTCTGGATGTGACCGAACGCAAGCCGCCTGTTGCTCACGACTTCCACGGCCATCTGGCACAGTGCGATTACTTTACGGTGGATGCCGTGGAGGGCAGCTTCAAGGATATCTGCGATGATGTTTCCTTTATTTCTCTGCTGATCCTGGAAGGAGAGGGGACCCTGACCGAGACCGCCACCGGCGAGAGCCTGCCCATCCAAAAGGGCGAGAGCTTCTTTATCCCGGCAGGCACCGGGGAATATACGGTGAGCGGCACGGATCTCAAGTGCCTGCGCACCCGCGTGTAAACAAAACTCCCGGATCGTATACACAGTCCGGGAGTTTATGCTATGATATAGCTATCAAGACTGAAACGAAAAGAGGACACTGCCATGGCATCCTACCGCTACGAACGCAACATTTCCCCCGAGGATCTTGTGCCGGAAAAAACCCGGGAGCTGACGCCTGCCGAAGCCCGCGCCAACTGGTGGCATTATCACTGGTATTATGTGGTGCTCATTGCCGCGGCGGTGCTGGCGGTCGGGTATTTTGTGTGGAGCCGTGTCACCGAGGTGAAGCCGGACTATACGGTAGCGGTCGTGGGGCGTATTGACCCGGACGCGGCGTTCCTGTCCGAGGTGGAAACCAAATTGGAAGCTGCGGCCGATGATGTGAACGGGGACGGGAAAGTAAAAGTCAACGTGAAGAGCATCTGGCTTGCGCTGGATTACGATGGACAGGATTCCTCCCTGCGCAAGCTGATGGAATCCAGTGAGGACAAGCTCAATTCTGATTTTTATCTCTGCGAGAGCATGATCTTCATCGTGGACGACCCGGCGGCAATGGAGCAGCGGTACGGCTGTTTCCGTCTGCTGGACGGTACTGACCCGCAGGAGGGCGACAGCCTGAGCGTTTCCGATTTTGCCGTGCTGCTGGACGACACCGCCCTTGCCGGAGTGCAAAGCAAAAGCGGCGCAGAATGGTATGTGGCAAGGCGTCTGAGTGAAGGCGTGGAGGAAGAATCCCTCACCACAGGAGATGCGCTGTGGGAGAAGCTCATTTGATTTTCTGAATTCGTAGAAAGTCTTACTTCTGCCACTTTACCACGATAAATTTTGCAAAACCATATTGACGCACCTGCACTTCCATGATACCCTTTATTCCAAATCCTGCTGACAAAAGTGGTGGTTCTCACCGTGATAACCACCACTTTCAGCGAGTGATTATCCAGAAAGAACATGCCGCCCCGCAACACACCCGATCATTTTGCCGTCTGTTTCACCCGACAAAATCCTT
>OGYN01003471.1_pt1 | contig 10686 bp, 7 predicted proteins | sample 1576551 | NCBI WGS metagenome assembly OGYN01 (sample SAMEA3541589, study PRJEB24748) | human gut metagenome | biome: human gut; feature: human-associated habitat; material: faeces | place: China | collected 2012 | reverse complement strand
CGGCCTAATCCGCTGGTCGCACCGGTAACCAGTACCTTCATATCACTCTACTGTCCCAGAAAAGAATTTCGTGCGCATTTTTCCGTGATTCTCCCGACTATGCAATGAGAATCATGAAAGAATAACGCTTATCCTTCGACTCTGCCTGAGATTTGTTCGGCCAGCCGGGCGATGCGTTGCGCCATACCACGGAAAATAAACAGGTGCGCCGGGATCATCAGCAGCCAGTAGATCAGGCCTGGCATACCGTGCGGGTGCCACCAGGCGCGCACGTCCAGTTCACGACGATCGCCTTTATCGTTAATGGTAAAGCTTAATCGGCCCAGCCCGGGCGCTTTCATACCGAATAGCAGGGTGAGCTGTTTTTCTTCCTCCACGATAATTACCTTCCAGCTGTCGACCGTATCGCCGGTTTGCAGATAAGTGCGCTGCGGCCGCCCTTTAGCCAGCCGGTGGCCGACCAGCAGATCCATCGCGCCGCGGGTTTTCCACAGCAGATTGCCGAAAAAATACCCCTCTTCACCGCCGATTTGGTTAACGACCTGCCACAGGGCCTGGCGGCTTGCCTGAGTGGCGACGGTGCAACCTGCCTGCTTCGGATAGTAGCCGTACTCTGGTCGCCAGCGGGCGAAAGCCTGAGCGTCGTAGCCCCAGTCGCTGGAGTTTACTAACTGCTCTTCTTCTTTCAGCGTGCGGCGAACCGCCTGATCGAAGGGGATCAGCGTTTGCGGGATCAGCGCCCGCAGCGCCCGATCGTCAGCGATTAGATCGTGCTTCAGCCCCTGAATCAGCGCCTTGGCGATGGTCGGCGGCACCGAGGTGATGACATTGAGGAACCACACCGAGATCCAGCGCGTCGGCAGGGGAATGGGAATGAGCGGGCGATGTTTACCGCTGACGGCCATAAAGCGAATGAACTGCTGCTGATAGCTTAACACCTCCGGACCGGCGGCTTCGAAGACGCGGTGCGCATCGGAGGGATGATTCAGCAGCTCAACCAGGTCAACGAGCAGGTTTTCCAGCGCGACAGGGGTAGTACGCGAACGTACCCAGCGCGGAGGGGTTAGCACAGGCAGGTTATAAACCATGTCGCGCATCACCTCGAAGGCGGCGGAGCCGGCGCCGACGATAATCCCGGCCCGCAGCTCGGTCACCGGCACGCCCGACTCACGCAGGAGATCGCCGGTAATCTGACGAGCGCGCAGATGGTCGGACTGCTCCTGCGCCGGGGCCTGCAGCGAACTGAGAAATATCACCTGGCGCACTGATGACTGACGCAGGGCATCGCGCACATACGTCGCCACCCGCCGCTCATGGGCGATAAAATCACCGCCTTCGCCCATGCCGTGGACCAGATAATAAAGGGTATCGATACCGGTGAGTAGCGCAGGCAGGTCCTGCGGCTGATTGAGATCGACTGACCGGCAGGTAACGCCGGGCAAAGCGAGTTTTTGCAATCGGTCGATATGGCGTGCCGCCGCCAGCACCGGATAGCCCCGCGCGCTTAATGTGCGCACCAAATGCTGGCCAATATAGCCGCTGGCGCCGAGCACCAGAACTGATTGCGACACGCCTGACTCCTTAGCGTTGTAAAAAAGCCTGCCAGTGGGCGACCACCTCGCTCAGCTGCTGACGGTTGACATCCAGGTGAGTGACCAGACGGACAACAGGCGAGGCGTTAATCAATACCCCCTGCGCCTGCATAAACTTGCCGAGCGCCGGGGCCTGCTCTTCGCCGACGCGAACGAACAGCATGTTGGTATCGTGACGGGTGACGTCGGCGCCGATAGCGCGCAGCTGCTCCGCCATCCACGCGGCGTTGTCATGATCCTCCTGCAGGCGCTGCACGTTATTTTTCAGCGCGTACAGCCCGGCGGCGGCCAGGATGCCCGCCTGGCGCATCCCGCCGCCGACCATTTTCCGCCAGCGGACGGCGCGGCGAATGTACGCCTCGCTGCCGAGCAGCAGCGAGCCTACCGGAGCGCCAAGCCCCTTTGACAGGCAGATGGTGAAGGAGTCGCAGTATTGGGCGATATCGCGTAACTCGCAGCCGTAGGCCACCACGGCGTTAAAGATGCGTGCGCCGTCGACGTGCAGCGCCAGATTGCGCTGGCGGGTAAACGCCCAGGCTTCCTGCAGATAGTCGCGCGGCAGCACCTTACCGTTATGGGTGTTTTCCAGGCTCAGCAGGCGGGTGGGGGCAAAATGGATATCGTCGGGTTTGATTTTCGCTGCCACTTTATCCAGAGGCAGCGAACCATCCGCCGCGGCGTCGATCGGCTGCGGCTGAATACTGCCGAGGACCGCCGCGCCGCCGGCTTCGTACAGATAGTTATGCGCCCCCTGGCCGACGATATACTCTTCGCCGCGCTGGCAATGGCTGAGCAGGCCAACGAGGTTGGCCTGGGTGCCGGTGGGTAGAAATAGCGCCGCTTCTTTGCCGGCCAGGTCGGCGGCATAGCGCTGCAGTTCATTGACGGTAGGGTCGTCGCCATACACATCGTCCCCGACCGGGGCGGCCATCATGGCCTCCAGCATGGCGCGCCCGGGACGGGTAACGGTATCACTGCGTAAATCGATCACGGCTTTTCCTTGGTCTGGTTCAACGTATTGCTTCTGTTTTACCTGAGCCAGTTGGTTTTCGCCAGTTCGATGACCTCATCGCCGCGCCCGCTGATGATCGCCCGCAGCATATACAGGCTAAAGCCTTTGGCCTGCTCCAGCTTGATCTGCGGCGGGATCGCCAGTTCCTCTTTGGCGACGACGACGTCGACCAGCACCGGACCGTCGGTGCGGAAGGCGGTCTGCAGCGCTTCATCCACCTCGGAGGCTTTTTCAACGCGTATACCTTTGATACCGCAGGCCTCGGCGATGCGGGCGAAGTTGGTATCGTGGAGCTCCGTACCGTCGGTGAGATAGCCCCCGGCCTTCATTTCCATCGCCACGAAGCCCAGCACGCTGTTGTTAAAGATGACAATCTTCACCGGCAGCTTCATCTGCGCCAGCGACAGAAAATCGCCCATCAGCATGCTGAACCCGCCGTCGCCGCACATGGCCACTACCTGCCGCTCCGGCGCAGTGGCCTTGGCGCCGATAGCCTGCGGCATGGCGTTAGCCATTGAGCCGTGGTTGAACGAGCCCAGCAGGCGGCGTTTACCATTCATTTTGAGATAGCGTGCCGCCCAGACGGTCGGGGTGCCGACATCACAGGTGAAAATGGCATCTTCATCGGCAAAATGACTGATCTGCTGCGCCAGATATTGCGGGTGAATGGCTTTATCGCTGGGTTTAGCCAGATCGTCGAGCCCTTTTCGCGCGTCGCGATAGTGCTCCAGCGCCTTATCGAGGAAGTGGCGATCGGTTTTCTCTTCCAGCAGCGGCAGCAGCGCCTTCAGCGTCGATTTAATATCGCCCACCAGCGCCATGTCGACCTTACTGTGTGCGCCGATGCTGCCGGGGTTGATGTCGATCTGGATAATTTTCGCGTCGGTTGGGTAGAAGGCGCGATAGGGGAACTGGGTGCCCAGCAGGATCAGGGTATCGGCGTTCATCATGGTGTGGAAGCCAGAAGAGAAGCCAATCAGCCCGGTCATGCCCACATCGTACGGGTTGTCGTACTCCATGTGCTCTTTGCCGCGCAGGGCGTGGACGATGGGGGCTTTAATTTTGGCTGCGAACTCCACCAGTTCCTGGTGGGCGCCGGCGCAACCGCTGCCGCACATGAGCGCGATATTGCTGGAGTAGCGAATAAGCTGCGCCAGCTTGCGCAGCTCTTCTTCCGCCGGGGTGACCGTCGGCAGCGGCGCATGATACCAGTGGCTGCTGGCGCTTTCCGGGGCGGCCTTCAGCGCCACATCGCCGGGTAGCACCACCACCGAGACGCCGCGGTTAATCACTGCCTTACGCATCGCCACTGCCAGCACCTGCGGGATCTGCTCCGGCGTGGAGACCAGTTCGCAGTAATGGCTGCACTCGCGGAACAGCTCCTGAGGATGGGTTTCCTGAAAATAGCCGCTGCCGATTTCGCTGGATGGGATGTGGGCGGCGATGGCCAGCACCGGGACATGGTTGCGATGACAGTCAAACAAACCGTTAATCAGATGCAGGTTGCCCGGTCCGCAGGAGCCGGCGCAGACCGCCAGCTCGCCGGTCAGCTGCGCTTCCGCGCCAGCGGCGAAAGCGGCGACCTCTTCGTGCCGGGTGGGCATCCAGTCGATGGTGCCCATGCGGTTAAGGCTATCGCTCAATCCATTGAGGGAATCTCCGGTGACGCCCCAGATACGTTTCACGCCGGCCTGTTCCAGCGTTTTGGCAATGTATGCCGCCACGGTCTGTTTCATGATCTCCATCTCCTTTTTTTGATAACGCCTTCAAGCTTAGATGAAACTGACCGCAATGTAACCGATTACCCCTGATTTTTTGCTGGTTTTATTCCTCTCCGGCTGCGCATACTCTGGAAGTACACAGGATGCAAAACAGGATGCACATCAAATGGTTAAAGGATTGTTAAACACAGTAAATCGCAGGCTGTCGCATGATGACGCCGGTAAACTCTTGTTACGACTTGCCGTCGGCGGCTTAATGCTTTTCCATGGAATCCATAAGCTGATAGATGGTGTGGATGGCATTAGCGGGATGCTGGCGGCGCAGGGATTGCCCGGGTTTATCGCCTACGGTGTGCTGGTGGGGGAAGTGGTCGCTCCCTGCTTGTTAATTCTCGGCGTCCTGACCCGCCCGGCGGCGTTGGTGCTGGCGTTCACCATGGTGGTGGCGTGGCTGATGGTCGGTCTCGGCAAGACGTTTGCGCTTGATACGGTGGGAGCGTGGGCCATTGAGAATCTGGTCTATTTCTTTGTTGGCGCACTGGCGATTGCGCTACTCGGCGCGGGGCGTTATTCGCTGGTCGGCCTGGCGGTAAAAATGCCTCATTCGTCCTGGGGCGTAAAGTCGATACTGTTGGCGATTTGCAATTTTTTCAGTCCGGGAAAGCGTTTATCTCATGTCGCCTGAGCGTTTGTTTATTGTCGCCAGGGATTTTCCCGGAGGCGGCGCATTGCGCCTTCTCCGGGCTACCAAATCGCACAGCGATGTAGCCCCGGTAAGCGGTAGCGCCACCGGGGATTTTGACCTCAGGCGAGAACCAGATCGCTCTGCGGATGACAGGAGCAGGCCAGCACATAGCCGTCGGCGATTTCGGCGTCGGTCAGCGTCATGGTGCTGGTGACGCTGTACTTCCCGGAAACCACTTTGGTTTTGCAGCAGCCGCAGACGCCGGCGCGGCAGGCGACGGTCACCGGCACTTTATTGCTCTCCAGCGCGTCGAGCAGCGTAGTGCCCACCGGCGCGTAAAACTCGCGCGCCGGCTGCAGTTTAGTAAATTTCAGCCCGCTGGTGGCGGCCTCAGCCACCGGGGTGAAGAATTTTTCCTTAAAGAAGCGGGTGACGCCCAGGGCGGCAACATCCTGCTCGACCTTCTCCATATAAGGCGCCGGGCCGCAGGTCATCACGGTGCGGCTGGCTAAATCCGGCACGCTCTGCAGCAGCTCCCGGGTCAGACGGCCGGCGACAAAACCGTGCGTCGCGTTGTGCTCCGCTACCAGGGTGACCGGGTAGTTGCGCCACTCTTCGGCAAAGATTACATCTTCCGGCGAACGCACGTTATAAATCACCTGTACGTCGGCCTGCGGTCGATGCTTAGCCAGCCAGCGGCGCATCGCCATGATCGGTGTCACGCCGCAACCGGCGGCCAGCAGCAGGAATTTATCTTCCGCTTTATCGTCGCAGGTAAACTCGCCCATCGCATCGGACAGCCAAAGGTAATCACCGCGTTTGACCTCGCGGGTCAACCACTGCGAACCCGTACCCTCGTCAATACGGCGAACGGTCAGCGTAATGTATTCGCTGACCCCCGGCGTCGAGGAGAGGGTATAGGCGCGCAGCGTTTCCGCCGAGTTACGCACGCTAACCAGAGCGTACTGGCCAGCGCGGTACGGATAGTAATCGTGGCACAGCAGCGAAAGGGTCCACACGTCCGGGGTTTCCTGGTGAATGTGGTGAACCTGCATCCGCCACGGGCACTGGGAGGTTGGCATAGTCATCAGGGACTCCTTAAGCGCTCAGCAGCTGCTGCATATCTTGTTCCACGGTGGTCACGGAACGCAGACCAAACTTCTCATTGAGGACCGCCAGCAGATCCGGGGTGAAGAAACCAGGCGCCGTCGGACCGGTGACGATGTTTTTCACACCCAGCGACAGCAGCGTCAGCAGGATGACGATCGCTTTCTGTTCGAACCAGGAGAGCACCAGCGACAGCGGCAGATCGTTGACGCCACAGCCCAGTTTCTCCGCCAGCGTGACCGCCAGAATAATCGCCGAGTAAGCGTCATTACACTGCCCGGCGTCGACCAGGCGCGGCAGCCCTTCGATATCGCCAAAGTCCAGTTTGTTGAAGCGGTATTTACCACAGGCCAGGGTCAGGATCAGGCAGTCATCCGGCACGCTGGTGGCGAAATCGGTGAAGTAGTTACGCTCCCCGCGGGCGCCGTCGCAGCCGCCGACGAGGAAGATATGGCGCAGTTTTTCACGACTGACCAGATCGATCAGCGTATCCGCCGCGCCAAGCAGGGTCTGACGGCCAAAGCCGACGGTGATCAGATGCGGGATTTCGCTGTACGGGAAGCCCGCCATCTGCTGCGCCTGGGCAATGACCGGGGAGAAGTCTTCGCCTTCCAGATGGTTCACACCCGGCCAGCCGACGATGCTGCGAGTCCAGATGCGGTCGTCGTAGGCGCCGACGGTCGGGTCGATGATGCAGTTAGAGGTCATCACGATGGGGCCCGGGAAGCGGGCGAACTCCACCTGCTGGTTTTGCCAGCCGCTGCCGTAGTTGCCAATCAGATGTTTGAATTTACGCAGCTCCGGATAGCCGTGAGCCGGCAGCATTTCGCCATGAGTATAGACGTTGACGCCGGTGCCTTCCGTCTGCTCCAGCAGGTTATACAGATCCTTCAGATCGTGGCCGGAGATCAGGATGCACTTCCCTTCGGTGGCTTTAACGTTGACCTGAGTCGGCGTCGGATGGCCGTATTTGGTCGTTTCACCGGCGTCGAGGATGCTCATCACTTTGAAGTTCATCTGGCCGATTTCCATCGAACATTCGAGCAGCGCATTCATATCCGCAGGCCAGGTGCCCAGCCATGCCATGATTTTATGGTACTGGGCATAGATAGCGTTGTCGTACTGGCCGAGCACGTGGGCGTGCTCCATATAGGCCGCCGCACCCTTCAGACCGTACAGGCACAGCAGGCGCAGACCGAGAATATTTTCGCCGATGGCGGCTTTATCTTTATTCGGGGTATAGTCCGCCGCCTGACGCTGCAGGTCGCCCAGATCGTCGCTGACCAGCTGCAGGTCGGCGACCGGGCTGTCGACCGCGGCGCTGGCATCGATCGCCAGGCATTGCGCTTTCAGCGCCTCACGCAAGGCAATTGCCTGGCGGGCGTAGCCGACGATGCGCGGGGAATCGAAGTTAACGTTAGTCAGGGTGGAGAAGAAGGCGCGGGGGGCAAAGCTGTCGACCTGATGATCGATAATGCCATATTCGCGCGCTTTAAGCGCCCAGGCGGACAGGCCTTGCAGTGACGCAATCAGCAGATCCTGCAGGTCCGAGGTTTCCGCTGTTTTACCGCACATCCCCTGCGCGTAAGAGCAGCCGTTGCCGGCTGGGGTACGAATGGTTTGTTCACATTGCACACAAAACATGGTCACACCTTTAAAGTTATATTTGATATACATGTTTAAGGTTATGCCGCGCGGCAACGGGTGAAAAGGTATTTCTCAGACAACTTAAAGGGAGATTGATTTAGCGCAAATTTGGCGGCAGGAGGGCTGCCGCCAGCGGGTGCTCAGGCGGTAAAAAAGGCGATCAGGATCGGGACCAGCAAACTAAGCAGAAAACCGTGCACGATGGCGGCAGGGACGATTTCGACGCCGCCGGAACGCTGCAGTACCGGTAAGGTGAAGTCCATCGAGGTGGCGCCGCACAGCCCCAGCGCCGTGGAGCGGCTGCGGCGAATAAGGCCCGGAATTAACATGATGGCCAGCAGCTCGCGACAGAGATCGTTAAAGAACGCCGCGCTACCGATGACCGGGCCAAAGGATTCGGTGAGTAAAATACCGGAGAGCGAATACCAGCCGAAACCGCTGGCCATTGCCAGACCGGTCTTTAACGGCAGACCGAGAATAAAGGCGTTAAGTATCCCGCCGAGTAATGAACTGGCCGTAACCACCACGGCGACGATCATTCCCCGGCGGTTAAGGACTATTTGTCGCAGACTCATTCCATTATTGCGTAATTGGATACCGACGAGGAACAGGAGAAAAATCAACGTATATTCGCTGGCTTCTGTCGCGTGCTGTAAAAAAGGCAGTCTGGTCAGACCGAGCAGAAAACCGAGCACGACCACACCGCACAGCTGCAGCGATTCCAGGGCCATGGCCAGGCGCGAGGGTAATTTCTCCTGACGATGCTGACTGCGCCATGGCATTTTACTTTCCAGCCACAGCAGGGCGGCGATATTACACAGTAAAATGATAACCACGCTCACCGCGGCGTAATGCAATATTGCCAGCAGGTTGCTGGCCAGATTGTCGAGGAACGCCAGGCTGATACCCATAAAAAAAAGGATTACATAGACAATCCAGCTGAGCATGCGGTTTATCAGCTTTAGCGCGGAGGAGTGACGAAGAGGCAGTAAATAGCCGACGACCAGCGGCAACAGAATAATAAAGAGTCCCGAAAACATGAACGATGCAGCCCTTGCATGATGAGAATAGCGCCCATGACACTACCCAAATCACCGGGCCGAGTAAAGCTGTCGCCAGAAAGAAAAAGCCCGGAGACCCGGGCTTTGAAAAGCGTTAATCGCGTTTTTCCAGCAGGGTGCGATACAGCACGCCGCCGAGGATCCCACCGACGATTGGCATGACCCAGAACAGCCACAGCTGCTGCAGCGCCCAGCCGCCCTGGAAAATTGCCACCGCGGTGCTGCGCGCCGGGTTGACCGAGGTATTGGTGACTGGAATGCTGATCAAATGGATGAGGGTCAGCGCCAGGCCGATGGCGATGGGGGCAAAGCCCGCCGGCGCATGTTTATCGGTCGCGCCATGAATAACCAGCAGGAAGCCGCAGGTCAGGACAATTTCAATGACGATAGCCGACAGCATGGAGAAGCCGCCCGGGGAGTGTTCGCCATAGCCGTTGGAGGCAAAGCCGCTGGCGGCGGCATCAAAGCCGGCTTTACCGCTGGCAACCACGTACAGCACCGCCGCGGCAATAATTCCGCCGACCACCTGAGCGATAATATAGCCAATGACCTCTTTTGCCGGAAAACGGCCGCCGGCCCACAGGCCTAAGGTGACCGCCGGGTTGAAATGCCCCCCGGAAATATGGCCGACCGCAAACGCCATGGTTAATACCGTTAAGCCAAATGCCAGCGCGACGCCGGCAAAACCAATACCCAGCTCGGGGAAAGCCGCGGCGAGCACGGCGCTACCGCAGCCGCCAAATACAAGCCAGAAGGTGCCGAAGCATTCGGCTGCTAATTTTCTGAACATAACCACCTCAATTAAATTGTTTACGCGCACGAGCGGACCGTGCCGGTCTTTATTTATCGTGATAAGGGATGACGATAAAAATAAAGCGGCGTTATTCTAGAGATAATCGCCATCCCGGAGCCAGTTAAATATATTGATATTATTTGATTTAGGGCAAGGTGAGTGGATTCCTTTTGCCAGTTTAGCCTTTCCTTTATCCATGGAAGATTATCAATAGTGTAGATCATAACGCCTGAAATAAAACTATTTTGTTTGATGAATAATCAACAGCCGGTAATAGGCGATAAGTGAGTAATTTTATGAATATATTTAATCCGCTGAATATGAGCCACGGATGCGATTAAGCAGAGTGTCATCTTGCCTCCGCCCTCGCTATACTGTTGATTACTGAAGGAGAGTGGTGGTGTAGCGGAGGGGATATGCTTCTTGAGCGCGTAGAAATCGTCGGTTTTCGCGGTATCAATCGTTTGTCGTTGATGCTGGAGCAAAATAACGTCCTGATCGGGGAGAACGCGTGGGGGAAGTCCAGTCTGCTTGATGCGCTGACCCTGCTTTTGTCGCCGGAGTTCGATCTTTATCACTTTGTTCGCGATGATTTCTGGTTTCCCCCGGGCGACATCCAGGGGCGCGAACACCATTTGCATATTATCCTGACCTTCCGCGAAACGGAGCCAGGCCGCCATCGGGTCCGGCGTTTCCGTCCGCTTCAGCGCTGCTGGGTGCCTTGCGATGACGGGTATCACCGGGTGTTCTATCGCCTGGAGGGCGAGCTCGCCGAAGATGACAGCGTGATGACCCTGCGGAGCTTTATCGATGGTGAAGGCGAAGCGTTGGTGCTGGAGGAGATTGATGAGCTGGCCCGACACCTGGTGCGTTTGATGCCGGTGCTGCGCCTGCGCGATGCGCGCTTTATGCGCCGCATCCATAACGGGACGGTACCGCACTCGCCGCAGATAGAGATCACCGCCCGTCAGCTGGATTTTCTCTCCCGCGAACTGGTCAGCCATCCGCAAAATTTATCGGACGGTCAGATCCGTCAGGGGCTATCGGCCATGGTGCAACTGCTTGAGC
>OGYN01003468.1_pt1 | contig 10691 bp, 5 predicted proteins | sample 1576551 | NCBI WGS metagenome assembly OGYN01 (sample SAMEA3541589, study PRJEB24748) | human gut metagenome | biome: human gut; feature: human-associated habitat; material: faeces | place: China | collected 2012 | reverse complement strand
GAATACCTGCCTGTCACGCAGGGGGTCGCGGGTTCGAGTCCCGTCCGTTCCGCCAAATTCACTCATGAAAATGAGTTCAGAGAGCCGCAAGATTTTTAATTTTGCGGTTTTTTCATCTAAATCCCGCTATTTCTTCGGTCTATGGTTTTGTTATGCTGTAAATGTGTTAATCACATATGGTAGACCATATCATTAATATTTAATCATACTATCGAATCATTCAATTTAAATATATTTGCACGTTATGATTTTCATTTTTCTATTGATTTAATGAATTTATATTTGCTGTTATTTTTTGTTTGTTCTGATTCAAGTGGAGTATATAATTAAAAATCGTTAGCTAAACATTACCATGATTATGACAGGCGAGGGAGTGTCCGATTATGAATTTAAAAAAGGTTTGTTGTATATGTGTATTATTCTCGCTGCTTGCAGGATGTGCCTCTGAATCTCCTATTGATGAAAAAAAGAAAAAAACTCAAACCACACAAATTTCTATTAATAAAAACGTTCCCCAGCAACTAACAGACAAAGATTTATATGGTAATGAAACCACACTGGCTGTATCCGAGGAGGATATTCAAGCTGCGCTTGAAGGAGATGAGTTTCGTGTGCCTCTTAATTCTCCTGTAATACTTGTTCAGTCTGGCAGTCGCGCACCGGAAACCATTATGCAGGAGGAGATGAGAAAATATTATACAGTTGCCACATTTTCTGGCATTCCTGACAGGAAAAAAACTGTAACCTGTAATAAAGACAAAAACAAAGATGAAAGCCTGGATATTGTAGATGCCGAAAATATGAACTGGATGCAGGCGTTGCGTTTTGTTGCAGCAAAAGGCCATCAGAAAGCGATTATTGTTTTCCAGGATACGTTGCAGACAGGAAAATATGACTCTGGATTGAAATCAATAGTTTGGACAGATTATAAAAATCAAAAATTGACTGACACGATGTCACTGCGTTATTTGGTTCGATTCACGTTGGTGGATGTGGCTACAGGTGAGTGGGCTACCTGGTCGCCTGTGAATTATGAATCGAAAGTGATTTTTCCGCAGATAGGGAATAAAAATTCTGACAGCCTTGATGTGGCAGAACAGCAGATTTCACAACTTAAGCAGAAAACGTATGCAGCAGTGGTTAAAGACCTGGTGAATCGATATCAGTAGTGAGGTTTTATACCAGACGTTTTAGTGGTACTTAGCAAGAAAGAGCATTTCTCTTTTCTATTTTACACTATGGAACAAGTCTGCTAATTAATTTTACATATATCTTTTAGGAGTGGTAAAAACTTTCCTAAAGTTATTTATTGTCCTCTCAACATATAAGCTGTAATTCGAGTTTTCGGTTGAACTGTCAAAAATACATCATATACATCTATAAAACAGCAGGTACGGTTAATTAAGAATTTTTATTCGTGATTAACCGTACTTTGTCATTTTATCCTATAATGTTAAATTGCCTTTTTAAAATATAACAATAATGCAGATGAAAGACTCCCTGGTAACTTAGAAAATCCGTTCACTCCAAAGGCTGTATGCACTGGTTCCGGCGACGCTGTGCTCCCAATTGATGCTCTCATAGGTAAATGACACAGACTCTTCCGCCTGCCCAGGACTGTCGTTAATGGTATGGGGAATGGTAAGGCCGATGTTTGAGAGCCGGGCGTTAGCCAGTTTCAGCTTGTAGTACGGTTCATTAATTCCAAAGCGGTTGGTGCGGTAGAATACAAAATCACAGGTCAGACATTCATTCTCTGAAATGGCCTTGCCCAGCAGAGGGGAGGATTTGTCCACCGGTTTCGTGATGGTCAACTCCTGATGGTTGACATTCTGCGCACGGCTCAGACCATGGGACAGTGACGTCACCATGATCTGATCCTGATGTGCAATCTGGGCTTTGTTACCGATGGACGGCATTGACGAGCATCCGGATGAAATCAGCCCCTGAAGTTCTCCGTTCAGTGTCAGATAGACGGGATTTGCCATTGTTATTCTCCTTAATCTCAATGAGTTGGATGGACAGGTTCGGTTCTGTTATCCGTTGCCATATCCTGTCCGGTATTTTTCAGCAGCAGCCAGCGGCTTAACAGCCCGTCCAGCCGTTCGTTGATCTCTTTTTCCAACGCCTGTGTGTCCTGCTTCTGTGTACGGGTCTCCTGGTACTGCGTCAGCAGGTACTCCAGTGGTGTTTCTTGATTCAGTAACCGTTCGGCCTGCCAGGTCACCGTTTTGATATACGATAGGGTGAAACCCTGTTTCTCCGTCTCCTTCTTCATCATCAAATCTGCAAAATCCCGCAAATTCTGCCGCGCTTGTTGCCAGCCCTTCATCTGCGGACTGGCTTGCGCCCGGTTTCTCAGCGTGTTGCTCCACATCCTGCTGGCTTCCTGCTGTTGCAGGCTTTCCGGCCAGAGGGTGTCTGCGGTGCGCATCATCTGCATTCCGGTTTCCAGCGGCTGTAGTGGCGGGGCATTCAGAAGCTGTTGCAGGTACTGTTCATATTCTTTCAGTACCGGGGATGCCAACCAGACGGTGGTGGCTCCCTGTGTGGTATCCCTGACCTGTGTAAGCTGCTGCTGCATCGGATACGCCTGCCACCACCAGAGTGCAGATGCGATAACGGCAGTACAGGCGGCACCGGCAACAAAACCTTTTACCGTGTCGCCCTGTTTTGCTTTGTCGGCGTTATCTGCCACACCGCGCACCCCCACCCGCATTTCCGGCAGGTCGGGTAGGGGGGGCATGGTTTCCGCTGTGGCGGAAGCCGTGCCTTCAGGCGCATAGACCAGCGTTCTGACCATGGTCTGTGCCGCCGTATCAGTACGGTTTCTGGGCTGCGGCTCAAACCGCTTGCGTGTGTTCTGCACAAAATAAAGCAGATTTTCCACGCGCGGCTGGCGCTTCAGTTCCACTTGCTGGAGTTTGTCGCAGATAAGCTGCAAAGCCCGTTCCGTGCGGTAGAGCAACGAAAGATCATTTTCGGAAAAGGAAACCTGCTGGCGCAGGATATTCCCGGTGCGGGTGTTGAACCAGTCCAGCATCTCAGTCCGCGCCGGACCACTCTGCGGCCAGAATTTATCCCATTCGTGGATGATCATCGCAGCCAGCAGTTCCGCGCCTTCACAGAACCCTGCCAGTCCCTGATTACGTGTACGTGCCAGCGTATAGTAGGTGGCGGTATGCAAATCCACCCCGTTGGCCTTAAAAATCGACAGCGCCAGCGATTCCACCAGTTTCCAGTTCAGCTCCGGCTGTGACGGGTGGTTAGCTTTGTTAATTTCTTCGCGGATGGCGCTGAACTCCGGCAGGGCGCGCGGATCGCTGCCGGTAACGATAGTTTGTGTCAGTGCGTAATTGCTCATCACTATCCCCTTAATACAACGTATCCGGTAAACGGAACAGGCTGAACAGACCGCCGGTGAACGGGTTATCTTCGGTATCCACATGCACCTGGTAAACCATTGCGCCGCCGTCCACGTTAAAGCGCACGTTAAAGGTGTCACTGGTCACATTGGTCAACTGGCCCGCGCCGAACAGGCGGAACTGCGCCCACGGTCCACTGAACGCGATACTGCGCGGTGCTCTGCCGCTGGTGCCAATCAGCGTCAGCTTGCTTTCATTGCCTTCACGCATGTTGTTCGGCCAGACCAGATGGGCGGTGTAGTTGCGTCCCTGGCTGTAGTCCACTAACTGGCCGTCCAGGTTAAGTACGCTGCGCCGCTTATTGCCGGAAAGCGATACGGTTTCCACGGCAAACTGTGCGCCCAGCCCGTTCTGCTGGCTGAAGAAGATGTCGCGGATTTTCTGCGCAGTATCCAGTTGCTGCCGGATATCTTCACGGATTAACATTCTGCCGTCGTCGCCAAAGGTCAGATCGTTTTCAAGGAACAGGCGCAGGTTGTTCTTGTAGAAATTGTCCAGAATGCCATCCGGTTTAAAGAAACGTTCAAACGAATCCAGTGAGGCATCCTGTGTGGCGCGCGGATTAAACGGATAGTTATCGGCAAGCTGCTCGTTGAAGGGTTTCACTACATTGTCGCGCCAGTCCACTTCCATGTAACGAACGGCTTCCACCATCACTACATGCCAGGCCTGATCCGCCAGCTTACCTACCCAGCGGTTAAGAGGCGCAGGCAGGGTTTTTGCCATCTGACGGGTGGCGAAGATTGGATCGCTGCTGTTTTGATCCAGCCGTAGCTGTACTGCTTTCAGCGCCGATTTCCCAGACACTGGCGAGTTCTGGATCGCCAGCAGGTAACGGTGCAGCTCGGTCAGTTGCTGATACACGGCCTGTAGAGTACTCGCCTTGTCCTTTTGCTCCTCCAGTGCGCTATTTTCCGGCGCGAACTCATGCCCCAGCCGGGATAACAGGCGGTAATCCATCTCATTTATCGCCGCTTCCTTCGCCTTATCGTCCAGTTTGCCGGAGAGCGTCAGCGCGTGTGTATTATCGCGCAGCGCCGTCAGAGCACGCAGGAATGGCTGATCACCGCTGATAATCTGCTCCAGCGCGTCGGTCAGCGCCGGCATGGTCTCATAGTCACGGACGTTGAGATTATCCATTCCGGCACGCCATGTAGCGGTATAGTCACTGAGGTACTGTTCAGTGATATGGCGCTGGATCTCTTCACGGTCGGCCTCGCTGTAGGCGACGCTTTGCGTCAGGTTCAGTACCCACGAATCCAGCGCGGTCAGCTCAACGAGGCCCTCACGCTGTTTGACAAAATAGCTTTGCAGTCCATAGCGGGTGAGGAACTGCGGGATCACCAGTTTTTCATCATTACCGGCGACGAACACGTTGTCGAAGGTGGGACCAACCTGGTCGCGCAAATTCAAATCGGCGGGCAACACGCTTAATGCTTTGGTGCGCAGGGTCTGGTAGACACGCTGGTATATGGGCAGCTTGCTCAGTTCCTGCTGCGCATTAATGATCGGTTTATCATAGGGGGTCCAGCGGCTGACAGCATCGCTGTCACCGCTCTGGCGCTGCGCGTGCCAGTCGGTGTGCTCCAGCGCATAGTCCAGATGCGCCATCAGTTGCGCCTGAATATCGCGCTGGCCGTGAAATTCATTGCTCCAGCGCCGCGCCATGTACTGTTTTACCGCCTCGTTGTTGCGCCCACTTTTGTCTTCCATCATGCGCACTACGCGCAGCACAGCGAGCTTTTCTTCGCTCTCTGGCGGGGCAATGTTTAGATCCCGGATCAGGCCGTTCATTAACGAGGGGAGATAACGCTGCTCAAGAAGCTGAATGTAGGTTTGCTCCACATACGGCCCTACGCGGGCGCCCTGGTACAATCCCATATCCGCCAGAAAACCGTGATCGCGATAATCACCATAGGCCAGGGTGGCATCGCGTACCGGGTTAAGCAATGGCAATTGCAGATTGCCGAATTCATCCGTTCCCTGCGGTGGTGGTACGTCCATAAAGGCTTTAGCTTGTGCCAGTACGTTAACGCCAGACTGCCAGTTCTGATTGTAATAATGGTGCCAGCTTCCGACCATCAATGCCGCCAGTGCCGCGCCACAGGTGGAAAAGGCGGTCAGCCTGCGCCGGGAGCTGTTCAGCCAGACGCTGTTTTCACCCGCCAGGTTCGGCTCAGCCAGCAGGACTTCCGGGAAGAGGCGGCGAGTAAAATACGGCGTCGTCTCCACCAGAGGCCAGGTTGCCAGCGAGCTGTTACCCAGTCCGTACTGGCGGGCGGCGGACTGCGTGAAAATATCATCCACCTGGCCACGCTGTAGCGAGGATGTGAGCCAGACGCCACGCAGCATTACATCCATGTTCTCACCGTCCAGCAATGCGGCGAGCAGTGCGGTGACGATTTCTCCTGTTCCCTGCATCTGACGGGAGAAGCTGAACACAGCGCTGCGGGGAGCAGCACCGGTTTGTGCGAGCACCAGATCCGACAGCGCCAGGTTCACCTGTTGTACCCACGTCTGCCAGAAAGCCCCCAGTTCGCTGCGCCAGCCGTCACTTTCATGGGCGCGGCGGGTAAATGTGACGCCGAGGATCGCATCGCGGTCTTTTTTATCCAGTGAATGGAACAGCGCGGCAAAGCCGTTCAGCAGATCCAGCCGTGTCAGCACCACGTAAACGGGCAGACGGCAGTGCAGGCTCTGACGGATCTCCTGAAGTTGCTGGCGCAAATTTTGTACCAGTGTCTCACGGCGGGATTTATCCGCCGTCAGCAGATCGGGAAGATCGAGCGTCAGGATAAGACCGTTGAGCGGCTGGCGAGCGCGCGTTTGCATCAGCCAGCCCAGCCAGTGTTCGCGCAGGCGGCGGCGGAGCAGATCATCCCCGCCGGGAGTGGTCAGTACGCCGTCAACATCGAAAATTACCGCCTGGTTGCCCACTCGCGGTGTGATCAGCGGGTGGTATTCCACACCCCGGATGCTTTCCGGCGTGTAAACAATGTCAGACGGAAAGCCCTCGCGCAGCAGCGTGCTTTTGCCGCTACCCGCAGGACCAATGACCATATACCACGGCAACTGCCACAGATAACGGCGGTTATCCAGATGGCGGCGCAGGCGCAGCAGCCAGTGATCCAGATATTGCTGCTGGCGGTGGAGTTCCACGGTCAACGGATCTTTTTCTTCCTCCCGCTGCTGTTTCTGCTGTTTTTCCAGCTTTTGCAGACGCTTCATCACCCGCCAGGTGAGCCAGACCAGAGCGATAAGTCCCCAGACGGCGGTCGCCAGCCAGCGGTTTGCCAGCGGAGCCAGCCAGTGCTGCTCATAGAGCGTCCATTTTGGACCCTGCCACCAGATCCACACCAGCAGAAAAATCCATGCCAGCGTCAGTAGCCAGGTGGCGGAAACTTTAAACCGCGGCATCGCTGGCCTGAGCGCAGATTTCAACGTGCTGAACAGTCGGGATGTGGGAAATTTGAACACAGTAACTCCTTGTTATCTTTTACTGTTCTGCCGTGAGTTTTTGTTCCAGTGCTTTCAGCAGGGAAGGCTCCCATTCGGATAGCATCATGTGTAATCCTGTTCTGAAGAGCATCCGGTACTGCTGTTGTGCAAGCTGAACCATACCGGCCTCTTCCAGTAACTGCGCGCCGAAAAACTGGCGGTGAAACTGGTGGCGGGGATCACCTTCGGGCAGGTTTTCCAGGTACCGCAGCGCGGCTTCCAGCCCGTTTTCATCGAAGCACGCCTTGGCCGCCTGTAATTCTTCATCGGTCTGTACAACCGGGACGGTCTGGTTGACTGAGCCGGATGATGCCAGCCACTGTTTCGTCTGTTCGGACACAAACGGAGTGCGGTCGTTAAACAACAGGTTGATCAGTGCGGGCAGGCGGGCCAGAAAATCGGTAACTTCATCACGGATAGCATCCGCCACCTGTTTATAACCGAGGCGCAGCGCGGTCTGTGCTGAGAGGTAATGACCGTCCAGCCAGTACGGGGCCAGCAGCAGGCTTTTTTCCACCTGCTGCCACAGCGCCATGTCGGCATTGTTCAGCCGCGCCAGGTAATCATCCATCATATCGACAGGGAAGGCTGCCAGTGGGGTCCGGCCATCGCTTTCTGCCTGCGGGGTACTGGTGATGGTTTGCCACAGCGCATGGCGGCGCAGTCGGTAACCCTGCGGTGACTCCGGCTGGCGCTCACAGAGAATGGCGACCACCTTTAGCAGGGTGTCGCGCCATGCTTTATCGTCGTGGCTTTCAACGGTGACCTGCGGGATTGGAGTGGCTGCAACAGGAGGCTGAGCGGCAACCGTGTGCGGTGACATATCCGGTACATATCCGGTCGTGGCCTGCGGCGCAATGGCGGCGCTTCGTGCAGATGATGTCATTTCAGGCGCTACATCACGAAACGCGCGCTGAAACAGGGAAAATAAATCGTCTGTCGCCTTTGCCAGCTCAGACGCGTTGTGCGCCTGCCAGCACTGTGCCAGTTTTGCCAGCTCTCCCAGCAAAGCATCGCGCTGTATTGTCGCAGCATTCCCGGCAAAGTCCTGAACGGCAGACTCAAAGCGTTTTATCACCTGGGCGGCAAAGCGTTTTTTGTGGGCCATGTTCTGCGGTGCGGCGCATGTCCAGTAGTGCTCTGTATATTGTGCCAGCATCCTGGAGGCCAGCAGAATATCACCGGCATGTTGCAGGGTACGCAGCAAGTGGGCCAGCAGGCGAAAATCTTTGGTTTCTGAGGCCAGAAGCATCAGGCCCCGGCGCTGAAGTTCCGGGATATCAAGCTGGCTGTGCGCCAGTGAACCGAGCTTGACGATTTCGCTGTCGACAAACTCCCAGTCTGCATTGCCATCATCAAGCGCGGCGGACAGCTTATCTTCTGGCAGGTTTTCCAGCAGGTGTGCAAGCCATACATCGGGATTACGTAAGTCCATTGCCATATTCTTATTCTCCCGCCCAGTGGCAGGCGTCGCGTAGCGGCGCAATAACCCGTGCCAGCCCGTCAATGTTAAAGGTCAGCTTTCCGGCGGCGTTGTCTGTGCCGGTATCCACCGTCAGCGTTTTTGCGCCGAACAGTTGCTTAATTTCATCGATACCGGATAACCCCCGGCTGGACTCCAGCAGGGTGCCGTTCTCGCGCACAAACCAGTGGCTGCGCAATGCCCGGTTGTCGGCATTCAGAGTGACGGCGATATCATGGACATCCAGAGGGTGCATCAGCGCCACCTGCATCCGGGTGATATTGTCCACGCAACTGAACATCAGCACCGGGCGTGGCGGAACATGGCCGATAGCCGGGGTGGTTATCACCACCGTTGGGCGTTCACCCGGTACTTGCGTTACCAGCAGCTCCGTGGTGTTGCCCTGGCGGCGTTTTTCCTGTTCTGTCGCGCGGGCCCAGGCTTCACCCTGGTAACGAGCTTTCACCAGTGCGGCACCACCAAAGCCAGCCTGTTCCGGCGCAAGAATGCGGTCATAACAGTCAAGCCGCTCCAGCGCCGCCGTCTCCTGGCGGCAGGACTGCATGGCCTGTAACGTGGCTGTCGCATCCGGCGGTGTCGCTGTGGCGACAGCTACCGCCACACCGGCCACTGACGATGTTTCTGCGGGCGCGGCACTGGCGGGTAAGCCCGCCATCAGGCCCGCGATAAACCATCCTGTCTGCCGGAAAACGCACAACCTGCTCATAAAACCGTTTCATCCTCTGTTTGCGGTGTCACGGCATCATCAGGCAGCGCATCTTCCACATCTGCCGTGAACGCACCGTCTGCCGCCGACAGGCGAATCCGGGCAATCGCCGTGTTGGCCGCCATTTTCTGCAACAGCAGCAGCGAGAGCGGCGGCAGCATGTCGCCGTCGATAACCGATTCCAGCATCCTCGCGCCGTTTTCCGCGCGGGTGACGCGGCTCATGATTTCGTCCGTCACTTCCGGCCCAATAATCACGTCCGCGCCAAAGCGGCTGCGCAGCACGTTATCCAGGCGGGCCAGTTTCCCGGCAATAATGGTAGCGAGCGTCTCTTTCGACAGCGGTAGGTAAGGCACCACTTCCATGCGCGCCAGCAGAGCAGGTTTAAAGAAGTCCGCCAGCACCGGATAGAGGGCTTCCTGCATGGTTTCCGGGTCATCGGCGTGTTCGACAATCACCTGGTAGCCAAGGTTGGAGGTCAGGAAGAAAACGATATTTTTACAGTCAATCAGGCGGCCTTCACCGTCTGCCATCTCGCCCTTGTCAAACGCCTGGTAGAACAGGTTGAGTACATCCGGGTGCGCTTTTTCTACTTCATCGAGCAGCACCACCGAGTACGGTTTCTGGCGAATCGCTTCGGTCAGTACGCCGCCTTCACCGTAGCCGACATAACCCGGAGGAGAGCCAATCAGCCGCGAAACGGTGTGTTTCTCCTGGAACTCAGACATATTGATGGTGGTCAGGTATTGACGTCCGCCATAGAGCAGTTCCGCCAGTTGCAGGACGGTTTCGGTTTTACCCACGCCGCTGGGGCCAGCCAGCAGGAACGCACCAAGCGGGCGTCCCGGACGGCGCAGGTCGGCGCGTGCGGTCAGCAGGTGTTTATGCAGGCTGGCAATCGCCAGGTCCTGGCCCTTGATGGTGCCGCCGAGCCATACCGGCAGGTCGGTGATGACCGACATCTCATTCTGTGACAGGCGGTTAAGCGGCACGCCGGTCCATTCAGCAATCACCGCTGCAATCTGTTTTTTATCGACATGCGGGGAAACCAGCAACTGGTCGTTATGCAGGGCGTCCAGTTCGGCAGTGAGTTGTGCCAGCCGTTGTACCGGGGAAACTGTTTCAGCGGTCTCTTCCGGCTGTACGCTGCCTGCATCATCAGCCGATTCGGCATCGGTACTATCCTGTTCTGCCTCTGGCGGCGTATCCTCCACGGCATCTGCGTCCGGCAACGACGCAACGTCGTCTTCTGCCACGCCCAGTAACTGCTGGCGCAGCGCGATAATTTCCTGTACCAGCGTCTGCTGCTGCTGCCAGGCGACTTCCAGTTCGTCCAGCGCCGACAGCGTTTCATCATACTGCTCCAACACCTCAGTCATTCGTGAGGTGTCGGTACGCAGCCCGATGCGAAGCTCGCGCTCAAGCTGGCGAATTTCTGCCTCCTGCTGGTGGCTCAGGGTGGTCAGTGCCGAGATTTGTTTTGGCGGCGATGACAGGTTGATGGCCACACGGGCGCAGGCGGTGTCCAGCACATCAATGGCTTTGTCCGGCAACTGACGCCCGGAGAGATAACGCTCGC
>OGYN01003460.1_pt1 | contig 10704 bp, 12 predicted proteins | sample 1576551 | NCBI WGS metagenome assembly OGYN01 (sample SAMEA3541589, study PRJEB24748) | human gut metagenome | biome: human gut; feature: human-associated habitat; material: faeces | place: China | collected 2012 | reverse complement strand
ACTCCAGCAGGTTGATGCAGCGCACCAGGGTGGACTTGCCCGCGCCGCTCATGCCCACGATGCCGAAGATGTCCCCGTCCCGGATGGTCAGATTGATGTCGTCCAGGGCTTGAAACACGCCGTCGGCCGTGGGAAAGGTCTTGGAAATGTGTTTTAACTCGATCACGGACCCATACTCCCTTATTTCTCACAAAGTTCCGTCCTATTTTATGACAAGCCCCGCCCTCTGTCAAGAAAAAAGCCCCGGAACCGCTTCGATTCCGGGGCCTTGCGTGTCCTGGCTCAGTGGCCGCAGGAGGCTATTCCTTGACTTTCCAAAACGCCTTTTAAAATAAGAGCCTTTGGATAAGTATGAATCGCCAACGTTATCAACCTGTCTTTTTTCATTGTCAATTTATCCCTTTTATTTTTTATTTTCTTCTTCAAGAATACGAATTGCCATATCGTATATTTGCGTATTATCAAGGACTACGATTCCCCCGTCGGGCCCCGGTTCTATGTGAAGGCCGCAATTTTTCCCAAATGAATAATTACTGCCTCCGAAATAGTTACGTACGGTCTGTGTGGTAACATTCAACTCATCTGCTATTCTATGCATTGAACCATCTGGCAAACTGTCTTTGATGCGACGAAGTTCGTTAAATGTGATTGTCTTAGTCATAAGGGTAATGTTTTTATGGTTAATTATTTGGTTAATTGTACTCAATTGAATACGCAATAAATTTATGCTCTATTTTCTTTATATCCAAATTTTGTGAGTAAAATTTTATGAAGCATCAAGAATATGTTGCAATCAAGGCATAAACAGCTATGCAGAGTACACTTAAATAGATTACTCCCGTCGTTATTCGTATATCGGGATCTTTTATGTATGGCGATTCCCTATTGTTCAAGAATTTTTTATTTAACAAAAAACTTCGGAATCCATTTAATACAATACAAATTATGACAGCAATAATTGTTCCCGAAATTATCCCCGCTAAGATATCACCCGGATAATGAACGCCTAAATATATGCGTGAATAGCAATTTACAATAGCCCAAAGGAGCGATGTGAATGCAAAAAATTTATTCCGAAAAATCATGGATAACAGAACCACTGCTCCGAAACTATTCGCGGCATGGCTGGATATGAATCCATAACGTCCGCCTCTATAACCATTTACTATTTGCACAAATTCGGATAATTCAGGATCACGGGCTGGTCTCAATCTGGCGAAGTAAGGTTTACACAAAGTAGAAGCGAACTGGTCGCAGCATGTAATGGTTATTGCAAGAGCTACACAGACCAATAGAGCTTCTTTCCAATTTTTTCTGAATAGGACAAATAGAAGAGATAATATCAAAGGTATCCATGTGTATTTTCCTGTATATACCCACATGAATTTATCTCCAAACGGGGTATGTATACTATTTAAAAATAGTAATAATTCTTTATCCCATTCTATTAATTGTTGAAGTATCGACATAGAATTAGATAATTTCTATTGACGAAGAGGGTAACCACCCGCGATTTCCGTCACTTATCTTGACCTCGGACCAGTCTCCCAATTTACTTAATATAGAGACCTTAGTCCCTTCATGTAAAATAAAGAGGTCTGTTCCACTTTCTGCCGGAGAACTTTTTACCGGAACAGTCGCAGCAAATACGATGGCTTCACTGCGGGCTTTTAACTTACTATTCAATCCCCATGCAAACCAATTGGCAAGAACAGCAATCAAGAAAAGTATAATTCCTCCAAAAAAACCGAATTTCTTTGCTTTGACAGATTTGGAGAACAGATATAAATACAAACCTCCGATAAACAATAGAAATGAAACTATTCCTATGACAGCCCATGTATTCGATGACAAAAAATTGCGTAATGAATCTATCCATACGGAAAGAAAGAACTTACCTACCGGATCGATTTTATCAACGATGTGGGTATTGGCCATCTCTAAGTTAAAACGGGCATCTTCATTACCGGGATTCAGTAATAGAGCTCGTTCGTAATTTAGTATTGCTTTCGCAAACTCATTGTGTTTATAGTAAGCATTGCCTAAATTATAATATAAATCGGACGATACGCCTTGTTCTCTTAATGTCTGCTCATATAATTCTATTGCCTTAATGTAATCTTCCTGCCCATAAGCTTCATTGGCTTGTGTCAAAGTTGTCTGGCTATATATAGGCGATATTCCTATAACTACAAAAAGTAAATAAATATATATCTTTTTCAATACTGTTTAATCTCAAATACGTCCGCCAGACACCAGCTCCACTGTTAAAAAATAATACTGATTTTATCTGTCATGGCTGCAATTCAAACGTAAAAACTGCTCTTTTATCTGTTGGCTGAAGCTCTACTTTATCTTCTCCTTCTACTTGTAAAGTCATTCCGTCCACGTTCATTCCGATTTCTTCATAAGTCAGCGCTGCAGCTCCAACATTAATTTTTACTGCTTTTTTTGTGCCGTCTTTATAATTTGCAGTACAGGTAATAACCACTCCATCTACAAGTTTTTGATATGCTGCTGCCACTTCCTCCTGTGTTTTTTTCTTTTGTTCTACAATACTGTCAAAATCTGAAAACGGAATTTCATCATTACAAAAGGTTACCCACACTCCTTCTTTCTGCTGATTTTCATAGGAAACTGTGTATTCAACAAAATCGTTTATTTCCTGCTGCATCACAATTTCTCCATTATCATCAAAAATTGGATTGAGATACCCATTGCTATTTTCATCCAATGGCTTTCCGCTCTCGACAGCACTCTGAAAATCATCGGTAATATTTTCACTTATTTCAAAATATCCTTTGTTGATACTGTAAGTTACACTTTCTATATTCTCACCTTCGCAGTAAAGTGGCATATCAATTTTATAACTTGCTGTATTCATATCGCTGTCCCCATTAATCGCATAACCAAACCTGTCATTTTGTGCGATTGCTACAGGCTTCTGTGCCGTCACTTCTGCCTGTGCCGCCATTACTTTCATGGTAAACATATTCTCTTTTTCTGTTGTTGTATGTTCAGCCACTGTTGTTTCTTTTTCTTCCTGCGGTCTGTTGAGATAGTTGTTTGTTGTGGATGAAACAATAATAATCGATGCACAGGCAGCCATTGCTGCAAACAATTTTGTTACTTTTAAATTTTTCTTACCCATATTAGTTTCCCTTTCCGATTGAATCTGTGAAAAGGCGACATCTGCTTTTTTCTGAACGATTTCTGGCACTTGAATATCACTATTTAAAATTTCACTCACTTTTTTTGACATGAATCTCACCTCATTTTTCCTTATAATAAACTTCCAGCTTTTCCCGTCCACGTTGTAAACGTGTTTTCACCGTACTTTCAGGAATTTTTAAAATGTCAGAAATTTCTCTGATACGATAGCCCTCGCTGTAAAAAAGAATCATAATAATCCGGTATTTTTCATCTAACGCTGCGAGTGCCTCTTTTAATTCCAGATTATATTCATCGCAGGCTGCTGGTTCCTCGTACTCATCCAAACAAATAAGATTCTGATTTTTCTTTCTGATATCATAACATTTGTTGATGAGGATTCTTGTCATCCATGTTTTAAAATACCGTATCTTCACTAATTGATTCATTTTTTCCCAGCATATCAGAATCGTATCTCCGATTGCATCGGCAGCATCTTCATCATTCATCAAAATTGCATATGCAACCTTATACATATCCGTCATATAAAGCTGCATTAATTCTGTGAAAGCTTCCGACTCATGCCGTTTCGCTCTTTTCACTAGATCATCTGTTTGTTTTTTCATAATGCTTTTCTCCACGCGCGCAGTGAATGTAAGACAGTCGCTTTTCTTCTTTTTTTATCTTACATATATTAGACAACAAAATGTGTATAAAAGTCTCATAAAGGGACTGTAAAATAAGTCCATAGATAAAAAAAAGCGCCAGTTCCGGCAAATGTCGGTTCTGGCGTTCTGTGCTATTTGCTTATATATGGCTCAAATACGTCCATTCCTTCATAAGAAAAAAATCCGTATTGCATTGCCTCATTGCACATTCCATAACAGGAAAGTTTCTCTGGTCTGACAGTCTCCTCCTCCGAATAATACCATGACGGCCACCATATCAGAAAATCTTCCGACAACTGTTCTATTGGTGTTTCTGGCATATATAAAGTAAAATTCTCACCATTTTCCAAACCATATGGCTCATCTTCTTTTAGAAATCTGTATCCATTTTCTATCCACATCTCTTGAATATCCAATATCTCTAATTTTTCTAAAGACATTGTATAATAATATTGATCAATGCGCTCAATATCTGTAAATTTGCCCTCAAACTCACAGATTGCTACTGTTCCTTTTGGAAAATCTTTCTCTGCGTATGCATCATAATCCGAATACTCTCCTGAAAATGAACCATCTCTGTTTAATCTTAAATACGTCCGCCAGCCACCAGCTCCACTGTTAAAAAATAAATCTTTTGGGAAATCGGCTGGCAATTCATTATCTGCTTCTTGTTGAATTTTATCCTCTGTTACTACATTTTGTTCAATCTCTATTTCGTCTTTATTGGATGTCAAACCGCACATATATAACAAAGTTAATATAAACAGCCCTATTCCCAATGTATCTATCCATTTTTTGTGCTGTATCCTATTCATTTCACAAACCCATCCATTGATTTGGATAAATCCTCTTCCTTCCTCATTCCTTAAAATCCAAATCACTTATTACCTATCCATCAGATAATAAGTGATTTGATTCCATATAGAACAATCTTTTTCCTATACTTTTTGTTCTGTCGAAAGCATTTCGACTTTTTTCTGAATTTCATCCACGCTGTTTCTGATATCTTCAACAACTGCGTATTTTTCTGTCATATCAGACAACAGTTTCTGGTAATTTTCTTCTCTTTTATCCTGCTTTTCCACTAATTTTTCATTATTTTTAATTGTATACAAAAATAGCGAAACAAAAAGAAGAACCCAGATTCCCTGCGTAGTTGCAGCTTCAATTAATACCTGTTCCAAATGCATCATCTCCTTTCAGATATTAAGAAGATGTTTTGCATTCTTTCCGAAACTTCCACCTTTAATTTACATACAAATGAAAATAATTTTAATTTATGTAATAAGATCCATTCACGCTGATTGTAGAAGTAGCATCATTAATAACAACCGGTTTGTAATAATCAGAAGCACTGATTGCAAACTCGTGCGTAATTGTGCCTTTTCCATACACAAAACGAATTTTATTATTACTATCCACAATACCTACGCGAACTGTTTTATCTGATGGTGTCACAGAAACCACAATATTAATCGACTGATCTTTTTTTACATATATGGAAGAAGCCTGAATCATTCCTTTTCCAGTTTCTCCCTTGATCTGTCCCACATCATTTGCCCTAATATTGGAAGTATTTCTACTTTCCACAATCTCATAATCCTTATATTTTTCCATATCAAAGGATTCTTCATACTCCACTGCCTCTTCATATTCTACAGCCTTCTCCTCAACCATTACCTTCGTATCATCAAAAACCTTCTCATATCCAGCCTTAAATCCTTCTGCTGCTGCAAAAGTTGTTGTTGTTGACAAAACGCACAGCACAAGGCTTAAAGCAACACCTCCAACAAATTTCATTTCCTTTTCTTTTCTGTAATTTTTCATTTGCAATAATCTCCTTTTAAAATTACTCTTTTTCTTAAATCCAGTTACCATTTGTGGCATCCAGATATGTGACTGTTCCAGTCCATCCACAGCAACGGTATAATATTCCTTTACCGTGTACGGATAGGCAGTTTCATAACACACATATCTGTCGCAGGCAATTTCTCCCCACTCATCAATATTTCGTAACAGACTGTTCATCATCGGATTACACCAGAAAATCAATTTTAAGAAAATCCCTATTTTTTTCATTTCCAAAATATGCTGTCTGATATGCACTAACTCATGATAAAGTATGGTTACAAGTTCTCTTTCCTCATAGTCCTGTACCGGGAAAATAATTTTCTTATTCCACCAGCCAACAACAATTGGTGAAGTCACAGCATAGTTCTGGTACAATGTGACCTTCCTTTTCATTTCAAGTTCCTGCAAAATTTTACTGCATACATCTGCAGGCAGCTCATATGCAAAGCTTTTTTTCAAAATACTTTTAAATTTCCAATATTCTTTGATATAGTTTCCTAAATTAAATATCACGCCGAGAATCCATATCCCTGCTATCACGCACTGTACTGTATAAATGAACGGTGTACGCAAAAATAAAGCTCCATAATATGATCCATGGCTTCCCGGAACATGCGTAGATACTTTCAGATAAACAAACATTACCGGAAAAATGAAAAAAGCTTCCACAATTCCGAGCATTGGATACACATATTTCAATTTTTTCTTCTTTGCCATACCGTTTTTTGCTATTATCCAAAATCCATAAGCAATCGCACCTGCGAATGAATTAAGCAGAAGAATATAGAACATTTCATTTGACCATCTCATTCGTGTTTCTCCATAAATTACTTTTTCTGGCTATTATTTCCTTGCATAAATACGCAGAGACTTAACATTTTTTACAAATTCATCTAAAAACATACGGTAGATTTATAAATTATAAAATTTACCGTATGTTTTAATTTATTATTTCCTTTACCTGTTCTGCTGTAGCGTCCTCTGGAAGTTCAACATTAATCGCATCGCAAAGTTCCTGATCATATACAAATTCGCTTCCTATATCTTCATAAATGCGAATTTGAGTATATGGAATCATTCCCTGCGGTCCAGCTCCTGTTTCATATATCGCTCCAATTACAATGTCGTCTTTTCCATTAACTCATTTTTATATAAATTTGTATCTTCTTTCTGATTTTGTTCTGGAATGACTGATTCTCTCTCTGTGTCTGTTCCTAAATTATTGTCTGCACAAGCCGATAACAAAGTCATTGCCATGTTCATTTTAAAATTTCTCCTAATTCACAGCTTTCTATTTTCATCTCCGGCATCCAGAAAATCTGTTTTTTCCATGCAAGATATTCTTGTTCATCTAAATATTTAACGGATTCTCCCTGACCGACAATATATACTTTTCCATCACCATCTTTATCATATTCCTCTGGGAAAACATCGGAATTAATCGGAACATTAGTAATCTGATCTACACTTACTTTCTCCACAAACTCCTTTTTGTTTTCATCATACTGATATACGGAATAAGGCCAAAAACCGTCCTGATAGTCACTATACATCGAATGAAGCGGACTTGCCTTAATTACTCCGTGCTCATAATAATCGCATCCCCCTGCATATGCAAATTCAAGTTCAAAACCATTTTTTTCTTCCGAATACCGATAGACATATTCTGTTATATCTGCCATATAAAATCCTACTGTAAAAATAAGTAATTCTACAGTGCCATCACCGTCCACATCTGCCACCGCAACTTTGTTCGGGCAATAAGCACGCTCCATATCTTCCCGAAAACGTTCCACATCTACATTACTCTTCTGATGTCCAAAGCAGTATCTCCCATCCGGTAGAAATCCCGTTGTATCCAGTGTTTTGATTGCATTATAATATGCCTCATTGATCTTATCATCCTCCGAAAAACGAGGTACTTTGCGTTTCAGTTTCTCCATATCATAATTTTTGTCTATCTCTTCCAATAACTCTTTATTGCTTCCTAATTCACACCAATCTATTTTCATCTCCGGCATCCAGAAAACCTGTTTTTCCCATGCAAGATATTCTTTTTCATCCATATACGCAACGGATTCACCCTGACTGATGATATACACTTTTCCATCGCCGTCTTTATCATATTCCTCTGGAAAATTATCTGGATTTTCCGGGGCTTTTGGAATCTCCTCGACACTGGCTGTAAGCACAAACTCGTTTTTATTTTCATCATACTGAAATACACTATACGGCCAAAAATCATCCTGATATATAAAACCTGAGTAAAGCGGCTTTGCCCTAATCACTCCGTTCTGATAATAATTACATCCCGCTGAATATTCAAATTCAAGTTCAAAAGCATTTTTTTCTTCTGAATACCGATAGACATATTCTGCCGAATCTCTCACACAAGTTCCTTCAATAAAAAATAGTAATTCTGCCGTACCATCGCCATCCACATCTGCCGCCGCAACTCTTTCCGGACTATAATGCTGTGCCCTCTGTTCCTGAAACCGTTCCACATCTGTTCTGCCGTCCTGCTCTATATAAAAGCAGTATCTCCCATCCGGCAGAAATCCCGTTGTATCCAGTGTTTTGATTGCATTATAATATGCCTCATTGATCTTATCATCCTCCGAAAAACGAGGGACTTTACGTTTCAGTTTCTCCATATCGTAGTTTTTGTCTATCTCTTCCAATAAAGCTTCATTTTTTCTTGCAAGAACAGCCTCTTCGCTCTGGCTCTCCTTTCGCTCAATGTATTCTCTTTGTTTCCTGTTCAACATTTCTTCATCCCAGTCCAGCGGAAGAAACTCTGATGAGCAGACTGTGTCAAGCTCCGACACTTCATAATATTGCGGCAATACCACACTTTTGTCGCCGACACCCATTCCACATGCATAGAATGTGCCGTCTGTTTTTTCAATGATCGTATTATCCACATAATCATTACCGAATTCTTCCATATCGGTAATATCATCCTCTTTGGCTGAATAATTCAAAAGTCCTGTCCACACGCGCTGCACGTCTTCTGCCACCTGCACCGGTGTTTCAATCATCGTGGCTTTATCCGTTCCGCAGTTTCCACTAAAGTTGTATCCCCACGTCCAGAGTGTTCCATCTTCCTTGAGTGCGGCGTGGTTAAACCATCCGCCTGTGATCATCTTCACATCTGTCAGAATCTGCTGTGGCATTGTGATACAATATCCCGTACTCTGATAATTCCAGATCATTCCCCATGTCCAGACTGTACCATCCTTTTTCAATGCAACTACATCATCACGTCCGCACCGCGCATAACTGACATCTTCCAGCAAAAGTGCCGGACTGGTGACATACCGTTTTGTCGGATATGCCAAATCTTCCACTGGCATTTCTGTATGCTGCAATAACATATAGGTAGAATCGTTTCCAAGACCATAAAGTTTCCCTTCCTCCGTCAGATAGACAACAAAATCTTTCTGGGAATAGTCCACATGCACAACATGTTCCGCGATTTTACTTTTTTCCTCATGAAATTCCTCGTCCGCATACCCAAGTCCAATCTGCGCATACTCATTATGTCCACTGCCCCAGAGCACACCATCCTCATCAATGGTATACAGATTGAACTGGTCGCCACAGGATTTCATATAATAATCTTCGATTGTCTGTGCATCCAGCCGCATATCGTAAAGATCGCCCGCGTTGAAAGAATATCCTGTCTCTTCTTCTGTCTGCGTGTCACTTTCCGTCTGTGAAACAGTTTCGATGGAATTATTTTGAGTTTCATTTTCCTCCATAAACACCATTCCTACAAAAATAATGACCGCCAATGCAATCGTTCCGCCTGTGATGCCGCACTTGATACGATTCTCTTTATTTGCAAAATACTGTTTGATTTTACTGCTCATATTGCTTTCCCCCTATACTAATCTTCCACTTAACCAGATATTCCTATATGCTAAAGATAATGTGTATGATGTTTAAATCTGTAAACTATATTTTCAGTTTACAGTATTTTATTTTTTTATGCAAGAAAATATTAACTATATTTTTAGTTTTTTATTCTTTCAAAACTATATACGACCAAAGCTAAATGTGATAAGATAACATCTGTATTTTAACAACTTTATGAAAAAGAATTTCTATAAAGCACAGCAACCTATACGTTAAATTAAGGGAGAAATTAACCATGAGAAAAAAATTTTTAGTTTGCATCTTATTACCATGCTGCATATTGATTGCTGCCTGCGGTCATACGGCTGATACGAAAAACGATCTTTTATCAGAAAATATAACATCTGACACCGAGACAGATACCCAGACATCTGACTATGAAAAATACAACAACTATGGATCAACAGAAGAACAAATGGATGAAGCGATAACAGAAACCAGTGAAACTGCCTCCTCTTCAGAAGAAAACGATTTACCGGAACAATCTTTGCAGAAATACAGCGATGACTGGGACGAAAGCCAGATTTTGGAAGAACTCCAAAAACGGAACACCTATCACGACTACTGCTCCTTTTACCCGGAGTATGTCCGATATATGGAAAATGTAATGGAAGTCCGGGATATTTCCATGAATATTTACCCGATTTATGCTACAGATACAAGATATTATCAGGCTTCCGACTTTAGCAATGTCCCTCCGTTAATCATTCATCTGGCAAAAAATGAAATCTATGCCAGACACGGATACATTTTTAAAAATCAGGACTTAAATGCTTATTTTTTGAGCCAGCTCTGGTATTTACCGGAATTCGACTCGGAAACTTTTGATTCCTCTGTTTTCAATGAATATGAAAACGCGAATCTTCAATTATTGGTACAGCTTGATACTTACAAATAAAAAATTCCCTTTCTGTTTTCTATTCCTCAAACTATATGCTTCTTAATAAGTGATTTGCAAATCAAATATCACACATAAAGGAGAAAAATTATGGTAGTAAAAAAAGGAGAAACAGGAACCTATGTAAAATGGTTACAGCAGGGATTGCACATCACAATGATAGGGAGTATCCTAAAGTTTGTGTAAACCTCCAAACTGATGTAAGATAAAATTACT
>OGYN01003448.1_pt1 | contig 10738 bp, 12 predicted proteins | sample 1576551 | NCBI WGS metagenome assembly OGYN01 (sample SAMEA3541589, study PRJEB24748) | human gut metagenome | biome: human gut; feature: human-associated habitat; material: faeces | place: China | collected 2012 | reverse complement strand
GAAAGAGTTTTATGGAGTAGAAGATGTTAAATTTTATTGTTAGAAAAAGTATAAAAAAAATTACTAATTTTGAAATTAGTAATTTTTTTATACACGTTCGTATAAGAATGTTGTGGTGAGCCAGAAGGGATTCGAACCCCCGACCCCAGGCTTAGAAGGCCCGTACTCTATCCAACTGAGCTACTGACCCATTTCTTAACGCTTAATTATAATATCATATTTTTGATATAAAGTCAACTATTTTTGAAAATTTTTTTAACGTTATTAAAAAATAAATGCAACCAACTGAAAAAAATTGGTAATATATAAATGTAGGATATCTTAAAATAAAAAGGAGTTTAGATCTAAATTGAATAATCAAAAAATATATAACTATATGGATGGCAAAATCTTAAATATTGAATTAGCAATGAAAGATTACAATAACTATATATATAAAATTATAAAAAACAAATACAATAATTTTTCAGATGAAGATATAGAGGAAATAATTTTAGATGTATTTTTAACATTATGGAATAATCAAAATAAGTTAGATATAAATAAAAAGATGTCATCATATATAGCTGGAATAACAAAAAATTTAATAAAGAAGAAATATAGAACAAATAACAATGATGAAAATATTGAAGATTATGAGAACACAATAATAGATATTAGTAATATTGAGGTGAGTTTTATTCAAAGAGAAAAAAGTAGAATAATCAATAATGAATTAAATTTGATGAAGACTGAAGATAAAGATATCTTTATTCAATATTACTATTGGGGACAAAGCATAAAAGAAATCTCAAATTCATTCAATATTTCAGAATCAAAAGTAAAATCAAAATTATTTAGAACTAGAAAGAAATTACATAAAATATTAAAGAAAAGGGGGTATATTTCAAGTGAAGAGTAGTAAAGAACTATTTGAGGAATTACAAGGAAATATCATTATAGATAATTTTGAAAAAGAATATACTCTCAAAGAGAAAAATTATTGGAGGTTATATGAAATGAAAAAAAGAATTATAGCAATAACTATGGGAGGAATTATGCTTGCATCAGGAGTTGCTTTTGGATTTCATAGTGAGGAAATAATTAATTATATGAAAGGCTTAGGAAAAGGAATAGACACAGCGGCTAATAATGGATATATTGAAAAAACAAATATGGAAACTGTGCAACAAGATACAACTGTAGAAAACAATATAATAGATAATATAAAAGTAGGAGCAAAAATTGATGATTTTATTATTGATGATTATAATTTATCAGTAAAATTCGATTTTGAATTTGATGAAAATATTAATAAGGTTATTGATTTTGAAAAGATAAAAAATATAAAGTTAAGTGATTTATGTGTTTCAGATGAGAACAATATTATACTTTATAGTGCTTCTTATAATAAGAATGCTATAAATAGTGGCTTGAATAGTTTTATAAAAGCAAATAGCAAAGAATTGAGAAAAACAGAATTACAATATAACATGTATGCAGACAAATATCCCAAATCTCGAAAATTAAATTTTAAATTTTCAAAGATAGAATTTCAAGAAATTGATAAGAATGAAAAGACAGTATTAAGTGGAAATTGGAATATTAATATAGATGTACCAGAAAAATTCTATAATAGGTCAGAAGAATATTATAAAATTGTAAGTTCTACTAATGATAGGTTTAATATTTATTCTGCAAAATTAACAGACACTGGATTCGAGTTTGGTATGACTATAAAAGATGAACATAAGCCAACATATCCTGAAGAAGTGAAAAATGAAAGAAAAAATATAATAGAAAAATATGGAGTTTTAGATGAAGATGGATTATATACATCAGAAAGCCAAAAAATAATGAGTCAAAAGATGAATGAATTGAGTGTAACATCACCATATAAAGAAATGATAGAGAAATATGAGAAAGAAGATACACCGATTTTAAGTCGCGGTTTGACGATAGATGTAAAATCAGATATTGAAAATGGTTGTTATGTTATGAATAATAAAGGAGAAAAGTTTGAATGTACTATGAGTCCATCAAGAAAATGTAACTATAATTTCATTGATGGAGATAAATATGATTTTTATGAAACATATTCGATGACTAAATATGATGCAACTGATGATATTACAATGGTTGTAAATTACAGAGGTACATTAGAATATATAAGGCTACAGAAAGTGGGATAAATATTGAAAGCAGATAAATTAAGGTTATTAATTTATCTGCTTTTATGCTAATATTCTTCAAAGAAGAAATCTTCAATTTTAACAAGTACTTTTGACTTTTTAGGCTCTTCTAAATTAATATCTTTTCTTCTATATATAGATAAAATCAAAGACATACATAGTAAATTTATTAAAATATTTACATATCCACCTGAAATAAAAGGCAATTGAAATTCCGCTATAAAGCCAATTCCAAGATTCATTGCTAAATTAAATATGGTTTGAATCATATAGAAAATTGAAACTTCCAGCATTATTAATTTCCCATAAGTATCTGTTATTTTGGTTGCATTAATTAATAATTTTATATTTAAGGCAACAATAATCGAAATCATACCAATGCTTGCTATCCATCCGTAATGTGAAAGTATTTTACAGAACTTATAACTAGTTCTAAAATTTCCATCAAAATAATTTTCAGCTTCTATTTTAGTTCCAAAATCAGTTTCAAACATTTTATCTTCTAAATCTGCCTTCCCAAATAGTTTTGCGGATTTTATAGTTTCAGCTATTGCATATTTAAAGTTCTTCTTTCCATTTGTCTCGATTCCGAAACCATAATGATGACTCTAGTTTATCTTCATTATTCATTTTTAGAGTTGGAATTATGCAAATAACAGTTGCCAATAAAGAAAAGAGTATTATTGAACTAATCCATAGTGCAAGAGTATTTTTTGTTTGTTTTTCTTTTAATAAATTAACTGTAATTATAATTAAATATGTGCTTTTAGCTCTTCTGTAATAATTTCTCGTACAGGCTTATATTTTATTTGATTGCTAACAGTATTTAAAAAATCTTTAACATTCAAATAGAACACCTCCTATTACCTGATTTACTTTTGCACTAAACAATTCCCATTCTTGTTTTTTAGCTTTTAATTGTTTTCTGCCATTTTCTGTAATTGAGTAATACTTTCTTTTTTTACTTGTACTTTCATCCCAATATGATGAAATTGCACCATCTGCTTCTAATTTATGAAGTATGGGATATAGTGTTCCTTCTTGAAATTCAAATACATTTTCTGATTTCATTTTTAGTTTTTTTATCATTTGATATCCGTATAGATTTTCTTTTTCTAAAACACTTAAAATCAATAAATTTGTACTTCCGCGTAATAATTCTCTGTCGATATTCATTTTAACACCTCCTATAATATTTATACATGGTATAGCTATGTATAAATGCATTGTACAACAAGGTATGTTTTTTGTCAATGCTTTTTGAAAAAAATATAGTCATTACGTATTTTCTTAATCGTTTACTAAGTATTCCAAAAACAATATATTATTAATTTTTGAAAATTATATGATTTGATAGTGTGATACAACTAGTAAAAATTAAAAAGGTTTGATAGACTAAAATTGTTATAAATGAGATATATTTTTGCAAATATGCACCTAAAAATATAAAGAATAGTATCTATTAAGTGAAAGAACAATGAAAGGAGGAAGATTGAAACTTGGAAGAGTTGATAAAAAAGATACAAGCAGGAGATGAATTAGCATTTAAAAAATTAACACAAAATGTAGAAAATGATTTATACAGGATAGCTAGAACAAGACTTATAGATGATGATGATATAAAAGATGCTATTCAAAATACTATGCTGATTACATATAAAAATAGTAAAAAAATTAAAAATTATGAGGCATTTAAAACTTGGATGTTTAAAGTACTTATTAATGAATGTAATAAAATATACAATAAAAATAAAAAAAATAAAGTGATCTGTGAAAGAATTTTAAAAAGTTCAGTATATGAGCAATATAGAGATCCTATTGAAGATGTTCATAATAAAATGAATTTTGATATTTTAATATCAAAACTAAGTTATGAAGAAAGAATTGTTTTAACATTATATTATAATAGCTGTTTATCTTATTCTCAAATTTCGAAAATACTAAAAGCAAATGAGAATACTATCAAAAGTAGAATTACAAGAGCTGTACAGAAACTGAAAAAATTATATAAGGAGGTAGAAACTCATGGAAAAATTGAATGAATTTGAAGAAAAAATTTATAATCATTTTTCAAATAATAAAGAAGTTCCTCAAAAGATAAAAGAATCAATATTAAATGTAGATTTAAGGAAAAGAAAAAAATTATTTGATTTTGAATGTATTAGAAATATTATTGTTGCAGTGATTTCTTTAGCAACAATTTCAACAGGTATTGTTTTTGCAAAAGATATTTCTCAATTTGCTAAAAGGATTTTTTGGGATAGCAAAAAAGGGACTGAAACAGCTATTGAAAACGGATATATTTATGATTCAACTGAAAAAAATAATATAGAATTAGAAGCAGACAAAACTAATATACAAATATCAAGAATGATAATGGATGATTACACATTAGATATCGAAATGTTACTGGAAATAGAAGATGATATAGAAATAACAACAGAACATGTAAATTTTCCGGATATGCTTATAACAGATGACATGAATAATATTTTGTATTGCATGGATAATAATAAAATTAATCAATTTTGTACTAAAATTGGAAAAGATACAGATTACAATACGATTAATGAAATGGCTACTAATAGTCAGTCTAATATTTTTATGAAAGGTTTTGATGGAAAAAGTGGAACAATAGAATGTAATTTAACTGCTGGTTATGATAAGTTGCCTTTAAGTAAAAAGATATATATACAATTAAACACAATTGAAGTAGAAGGAAAAGAAACTAAATATACTATTACTGGAAATTGGAAATGTAGTTTTTCTGTTCCAGAAATGTTTGTGAAAAGAGAGACAAGTATTTATAATGTAGTAAGTTGTAATAATGATAATATAGATAAAAATTTGATAAAAGCCGAAGTATACCAAACTGGAATGAAATTTGATATGATGAGCATGTATTGGGGAAACTTTGAAAAATGGAGTAATAAAACAGAAGAAATTAGAAATAAAGATGTTGAAGCAAGTCAATTGATAAATTTTGAAAAATCATATGTTGAAAATGAAAAAGGTGAAAAATTTTATTCTTCTAAAAGTTCATATGCAGGAACTGGTCTTACTACAGATGGATATTTAAGGTTTTGGAATACATTTGATTTAACCCAATATGATATGACAGATAAACTAAAAGTTGTATTAATAACAATTGATGGTAATGAAATAACAATAGAACTAAAAAAATATTAAATTTAGGAGGAATTCATATGTTAAATGATAATCAACATATAAATAATGTGTTTGAAAAATATTATAAAGCAGAGACTCAAGATAGAGAAAACAAAAAATATTTACATAGACTTTATAAAAAGGAAAAAATAAAATTTTTTATAAAAAGTTTTGTTTTCACATTAGCAACAATACTTTTGACTATTGGAGTTGCGTATGCAGGAGTAGCAGGATATAATGTTTGTAGTAATATTTATCAAAAATCATCACAGACCGATTATAATGTAACACAAGATTATTCTCAAAATGAAGAAATGAAATATACAGATGGATTATATTATCAAAAAATTATGACATATGACAAATATAAAGAATGTAGTAAAAAATGGAATAATATAATAGAAATGACTGAAGATGAGTTTGTGGATAATTTGGTTATGGTTATTTCAGTTGAAAGTGCATCAAAACATGGAGTATCAGTATGTGAAATCAATTCGGATGAAAATACAATGTATGTTATATTAGATAGAGATAGAAACAAAGATATTAATGATGACCTTATTTTTACCAAGATTAATAAAAGTTTTAATAGAGAAAATGTTGTTTTTAAGTTAAAATATAATACTAATACATATGCAAATTTAGAAACTTTACCAATAAATTATACTAAAGAAAAAGCACTTGAAGATGGATGTGTTGTTTTAAATGATTATAAAATGCAAGGAAATAGTTTAGAAATATGGCAAAACTTTTTTAATAAAATAAAAAATAATGAAAACTCTTTTGTTCGTATTGTATTCTTTGATAAAGATAATACATGTACTATAAGAGATGTTGAATATAAGGACGAAGTATATTATATTTGTACCGATTTTTCTAGAGCAGGACTAGAAGATTTTAGGACTGATGAAAATAAAATTGCAAATCAAATAGGATATTATTTGAAAGTAAGAGATATTCAAAATTCAATAGAAATATTTGTTGAAGATAAAATTGGAAACCAAAGACCAATTATATCTTATAAATACTAATTATAAAATTTAAACCTACTCTGTTTAATAATACAGGGTAGGTTTTATATTTAAGTAAATTATTCTTGTATTTCATATTCGTTTATATTAGGCTCGATAAAGTCAGAATCTGTTACCATATTTAATTCTAATATATATTCATGTGAAGGTTCACGTTTTGGGGAATTATCATCAATTTTATTTGAATTTTTATATTCATAAGCTATGCTACCAATAAGAAAACCAGTTTCTTTATTTGCATAAATACCTGCGGAATTATATGAATATGGAGTTTTGAAATTAGATAAGTAATAACATTGACTTCCGTTAAAAGTCGTAGGTTTAATTGATGCAAGCATAGTGCATTTTAAGAGTTGCCACAAATTTTCTGTGTAAAATGGATTATTTTGCATAGTATCATATATTTCCATTGTTTTATTTAAAATTGCTTTTTTTCCTTCTGAAGTATTTCCATATATATTTACTGAATATAGAGATGTGTTATTATTGTCAGAAATTTTATTTGCAAACATTGTTGTAGTTGATACATTTCCGTCTTCTGTCAGTTGGGTTATTATTATTTTCTTTTTATTATCCAATTTAAATGTTTCTTCTTTATAATAATATCCCAAATTATAGCTATATGATATTTCATGGTAATTAGATGCCATTTTAGTTTTTTCTGCTTTATTATATAAGTCTGAAATTATGATAATTTTTCTTACTGTTAAAATTACAAATAACAATATAACAGTAAATATTATTATTTTGAGTATTCTCATTTTATTATTATATTTTTTCATATATTTGATTTCTCTGTTATCTTTATGGGTGCTAGTTGAATTTAAATCATTTTTCATATTTTCTAATATATTTTTACAATTACTACATGTATTTAAATGTTCTTCAATAAAAATATTTGTTTCTTCACTTGTTAAATTTTCTATATAATTTGGCAATAAATCTTGAACAATTTTACAAATTTTTTCATTTTCCATATTAATCAACCTCCTTCAATTTATTTTTTCCTCGATAAAATGTTGTTCTAGCCCAATTTTCTGTTTTATTCAAAATAGTTCCTATCTCTTTAAAACTTAATTCACCAGTTATTCTCAAATATATAACTTCTCGCGTTTTATCATCTAATTTTTGTATTTTTTTATATAATGAAATTTTTTCATCATTTGAAATAACTTGACTTTCTGGTGTTTCTAATGTTTCAAAATCACATAAACTTTCTTCAATATTTATTGTCTTTTTCTTTTTTCTACATTGGTCATACCATAAGTTTTTGGCTATTTGGCATAACCATACAGACATCTTACACTTGCCTTTATATGTGTTGATTTTTTGTACTGCTTTATAAAAAGTTTCTTGAGTTAGTTCTTCTGAGATATCGTTATCATGAGTTAAACAGAATAAATATTTGTTTACTGTTTCAAAATATTCTTCGTATATTTGTTTGATATCCTGCATAACTTTTATCCTCCTTTAGCAATATGACGTTAAAAAATAGTTTTTGTTACAAGAATTACTAAAATTTATTATTTAATAAAGTTTAACATAATATCCAGAATGTTTCTATAATAAAAAATTTTATTTTTCAAATGTTTGGCATATTTACAATAAAAGCAAGCGAACAAAATGTGGAATTTTTATTGTAATATAAAAATCAATATGCTAAAATTAATAAAAAAGTTTATGGAGTAGCTATGGAAACAAAAGAATTATCAATAAAAGAAAAAATAGGACAAATGGTTATAATAGGAATGGACACCAATTATATAACAGATAGAATAAAAAATATGATACAAAATTATAAAATTGGTGGAGTAATCTTATACAGAAAAAACTTTTCAACATATCAAGACATGTTAAAATTAATAAAAGAGCTAAAAGGTCTTAACAAAGAAAATAGAGTTCCACTATTTATAGCAATAGACCAAGAAGGTGGAAGAGTAAATAGAATGCCAAAAGAAATAAAAAATCTACCTGCTGCAAAGTTAGTTGCAAAATATGGAGGAGAAAAGCTTGTTGCAAAAGCAGCAGAAACTACAGGAGAGTTGTTACATGAATCAGGATACAATTTGAATTTTGCACCAGTCTTAGACATTGATAGAACTGAAAGTCAAGGTGCTGCAATTGGAGATAGAAGTTTTAGCAAGGATAAAGAACTTGTAGCAGAATGTGGTATCGCGGCAATGAAGGCATTACAAAAAAATAATATTTTACCAGTAGTAAAACATTTTCCTGGGCATGGTGCAACAAAACAAGATTCACATTATTTTTTGCCAGTAATAAATATACCGATGAAAAAAATCGAAAATGAAGATATGTATCCATTTGAACAAGCAATAAAAAATGGTGCAGATGCTGTTTTGGTAGGACATTTATTAATAATGGGAGTTACTGGAATGTATCCAGCATCTTTATCTAGAAAATTTATTACAAAATATTTAAGAGCTAAATATAGATATAATGGACTTGTTGTGACAGATGACTTGAAAATGAGAGCAATTAAATTTTTCTATGGACCAGATACTGCAGTAAGAAAAGCATTTGAAGCAGGAAACGATATCATAGTATTTAGATTTAATAAAGATGAAGAACAGAGAGTGTTAGATAAAATTGAAAGTCTTGTTAAGACTGGAAAAATCAAAGAAAATAGAATCAATAAAAGTGTTAAGAGAATATTAAAAATCAAAGAAAAATATAATATTTCAGATTCACAAAATTTTGAAGGAATAGATGTAGAAGAAATAAATAAAGAAATATCAAAAATAAGAACAAAGTGTAAGATCTAAAAAAGAGGGTTCACTACATAAAATAGTGAATCCTCTAATATTTTATTCTTCCCAGAAAGCTTTATAAGTTCTGTAAGCTGTATAAATATCGAATTTGCTTGTAACCTCATAAGGAGCATGCATTGAAAGTACAGGAACACCGCAATCTATAACGTCAACACCTTTATTAGCTAAGATATAAGCGATAGTACCGCCTCCACCAACGTCAACTTTACCAAGTTCAGAAATTTGATATCTAATATCATTTTTCTCTAATACTCTTCTAACCCATGCAACGAATTCTGCATTAGCATCAGAAGCACCGGATTTTCCACGAGCACCAGTATATTTATTAAGACCAATACCACGTCCTAAGAATGCAGCATTTGTTCTATCAGAAACATTTGCATAAAGTGGGTCAAATCCTGCGTCAACATCGGCTGATAACATTCTTGAGAAGCAGAATACTTTGTCAAGTAAGTTTGGTCTGTTTTCACCTGTTTTGTTTAATAATTCTGAAACGAAATAATCAAACATATGTGATTCCATACCAGTATTTCCCATACTTCCGATTTCTTCTTTGTCAGATAATATACAAACAGCAGTTGTTTTAACATTCTCTAAAGTCATCATAGCTGATAAAGATGTATAAGCACATATTTTATCATCTTGACCATATGCTGCAACCATACTTCCATCAAAACCTAAAGAACGAGCTTTGAAAGCTGGAACAACTTCAATTTCTGAACTTAAGAAGTCAGCTTCTGTAATATTATATTTTTGGTTTAAAATATTTAAAATATTTAATTTTACTTTTTCGGCACATTTTTCATCATCTTCATAAGGAATGCTTCCAAGTAAAACAGCTAAATCTTCTCCATCGATTCCATTTTTTAATTTTTTCTCCATTTGATCTTGTGCTAAATGTGGTAATAAATCAGAAATTGTGAAAATTGGGTCATTATCATCTTCACCAATATTGATTGTTATTTTTTCACCATTAGCTTTTACAATTACACCATGTAAACTTAATGGAATTGTTGTCCATTGGTATTTTTTAATTCCACCATAATAATGTGTTTTAAAATATGCGAATCCTGAATCTTCATATAAAGGATTTGGCTTTAAATCAAGTCTTGGAGAATCTATGTGAGCTCCAACTATTTGAATTCCATTTTCTAATTTATCTGTTCCAATAACAGCTAAGTACATACTTTTTTCTCTATTTATAAAATATACTTTATCTCCTGGGTTTAAAGTTTCATAACTAGCTAAATCTCTAAAACCGTTTGATTCTGCTATTGCTTTTGCAGTAATAACTGCTTCTCTTTCTGTTTTTGACTTATTCATAAAGTTCATGTATCCATTACAATATGAATAAATTGCCTCTTTCTCGCGTGTGTCAATTTTTGACCATCCTGTTTCTTTCTTGTTAAAAAGTCTTTCTTCCATTTTTTATCTTCCTTTCTTCAGTGCTGTTGAATTAATCAACTTCTTATATTTTATTGTAGTATATCACTTTATGTTTTATTTTTCCATACATTTAAATAAATATTCAATAAAAAATATTAACCAGAAACCATAACTTATGTAAAATTATAAAAAA
>OGYN01003443.1_pt1 | contig 10744 bp, 8 predicted proteins | sample 1576551 | NCBI WGS metagenome assembly OGYN01 (sample SAMEA3541589, study PRJEB24748) | human gut metagenome | biome: human gut; feature: human-associated habitat; material: faeces | place: China | collected 2012 | reverse complement strand
GAGGGCCAGGGGTTGTTCATGCCCAGCAGGCCGGGGCCCAGATAGATCACGATGATCTGCAGCATCAGCGGGGTGCCGCGGATGATCCAGACAAAGGTCTTGACCAGCCCGGCCAGCGGCTTGCAGCGGCTCATGGAGCCAAACGAGACCACCAGCCCCAGCGGCAGTGCAAACAGCAGTGTCAGGGCAAAGAGTTCACAGTTGAGCAGGAACGCGCCGGACAGGCGCATAAGAATCACAGACACAAAAACACACCTTTTTTATTCAGAATCCATATTCCCCTTCCATCACAGCCGGTGAAAGTTCCCTCTGCTGGGGAGCCTTTCACGCATCGGCAACAAAAAGCCTCCCTCACCGAGGGAGGTTGCATCGCATAGCGATGACGGAAGGAGTTTTTCAACAAATTCAGTCAGCCAGTGCCAAATCGTACTTATCGGCCAGTGCCTGCATAGTACCATCGGCCTTCAGTGCATCAAAGGCCTCATCCACAGCGGCGGCAGCATCACTGCCCTTGCGGAATGCCACGCCGTACTCCTCAGCGTTCAGCTCGTCCACGATCTTCAGGTCGGCATAGTCAGTGCCCTCACCGATCATGGCGTTGGCCAGGGTCAGGTCAAGTACAGCGGCATCGGCAGTGCCTGCGGCAACTTCCATCAGGCAGTCGGTCTGAACGCTCTTGGAGACGTAATCAGCCTGTGCCAGGTTCTCGTCTCCCTCAATGGCGGCCTCACCGGCGGAACCAGCCTCGGCGACCACGGTCTTACCCACCAGGTCAGCGGTAGAGGTATAATCGGTGCCATCTTTCACTACGACCACCTGTGCGTTCTTGGCATAGGCCTTGGTGGTAGCGGTGTTCTGCATGATGTCATCGGTCAGGGTCATACCGTTCCAGATGCAGTCGATGCTCTTGGCATCCAGCTCCACGACCTTGGTATCCCAGTTGATCTCCACAAACTCCGGCTCCACGCCCAGCTTTTCGCAGACAGCAGTGGCCAGCTCGGTATCAAAACCGGTGAAGTTGCCATCGGCATCGGTGTAGTTCATGGGCTCGTAAACAGTGTAGCCGATGACCAGCTTGCCCTTGCCCTTGATGTAATCCAGGTCGCTGCCTGCAGCCTGGGATGCGGCAGCACTGCCGGAAGCAGAGGCCGAAGCAGATGCGGCAGTGGAAGTGGAAGCGGCACCGCCGCAGGCGGCAAGGCTCAGTGCCATGGCACCGGCCAAAAATGCGGATACAAGACGTTTCATATACGGTTCCTCCCTCAGTGGCAAGCAGCCTTGTTTTATTGCTTTACCATGCTAAATCGCTAAACTGTGGTTATAGAATAGCGCGTTTTCTGCCGTTTGGCAAGGGGGAAAACTGATTTTTCGCAGTTTGCTCAAATCTTTACCGCTTTACCACGGCAAAGCGGTCATTTTGACAAAACAAAAACGCCGCGTCGGCAGCTGCCAAACGCGGCGAGAGGTTTCTCTCTGAAAATTCAGCGGAATGCCACCGCCCCCTATCCGGGAGAGCCGGTGCGCGATTGCGAGACCGAAAAGGACTTTCCCCTCAGCCCAGGGCATCCAGCGCCGCCTTTTGCAGATCGGTGATGTCAATGGTACACAGAGCCTTCAGGTCGGCATCGCCGCCGGAAAGTCCGGCGATCTCGGTGCGGGTCTTGCCCTTGAGGGCATCACAGAAGCCCTCGCTGTGCTCATACCACTCCTTGCCCAGCGCCGATGCGCCGCGCATCCCATAGTCCTCGCCCAGCTCCAGCTTGGTTTTGACGAGATCCGGGGCTGTCACACCGCCGTCCGAGACCACCGTCAGGGCCGGCTCGGCCATATCCGCAATGGCACTGGTCACACGGCGGTCCGCATCGGTGGTCAGTGCCACGATGCTTACATCCACCTGCGCATTCACATCCTTGTCATCGGTGGCGGTGATATCCGAAGTCCCGTTCACCGCTTCGATGCCCAGCGCGGCCCTGTCGCCCTTGGCGGCACCCAGTGCCCTGGCATTGGCGCAGGCCCGGGTCACGGCATCCCGGTAGCGATCCACAGCAATGGTGCAACCGCTCAGCAGGTCGGCATCCGTGGCTTTGCCATCCTCATCCACTTTGAGCATGGAGACCTGTTCCGGGGTCATGCCGATCAGGTAACTGGCAAAGGCATCCGCCTGTTCCGCCCATCCCTTTTTCAGGGAAGAGACCTCAGTCAGCGGGTAATCGTCCCCCTTCTGACGCTTGGTGCGCCAGTCGGTGGGCAGGGTCACATGGCCGGTGCTGTCCGCCGAAACAGACACTTCCAGCTCGTCCAGCAGAACACTCTCCAGTTTCCCCTCGCCATCCAGCAGGACAGCGGCCGCTGCCAGTTCAATTTTTCCTGCCCTGTCCTGATCGGTGGCCTCTGTTACCACACCCAGACCGGTTTTCCATGCCGCTGTCTGGGTCTGTGCGGAGGATGTGCCGCTGCTTCCGCTCATGCTGCCGGAGCTGCCCGACCCGGCGTTCGTTTTGCCGCAGGCGGTCAGCAGCAGCGCCGCCGCCATGGCACAGCTCCAAAAAGCCCGATGGTTCTGATTCATAGATACGCTCCCTTTCCACACGGCCCGTTGGGCCTTTGCCCCATAGTATGTCCAGAAGAGCGTAAGATTACGCAGCCGACGGGAGTTTTCCAAAGCAAGTGTCCGCTGGGGTGGGACCCTGTTGCCGCAGGCAATAGGGCGGGCGATGGAATGGCCCGTTTCACTTGCGAGGAAAAGCTCCCCGCGTGCTGCGCGCAGCCGCTTACATCAACGGACTCAGCAGCCGCAGCACGCTGTCCAGTGCTGTGTCCGGCAGATTGGTGCGGCAGTCGGAGCGCATGATCTCCCGGCACTGCGGCAGGGTGCGCTCCACATCCTTCCGCAGTGCAGCGATCTGGCTGTTATGGAAAAGCAGTGTTCCGCACTCAAAATGGAGAAACAGGCTCCGGTAATCCATATTGATGCTGCCCACCGCAGCGACGCGGTCATCGCTGACATAGCACTTGGCGTGGAGGAAACCGGGCGTGAATTCGTAAATGCGCACGCCCGCCCTGAGCAGGGGCAGATAGTAAGAACGGCTGAGCCGGAACACCAGCTTCTTATCCGGGATCCCGGGCAGGATGAGCCGCACGTCCACCCCGCGCTTGGCCGCATTTTTCAGAGCATCCAGCATCTCCTCGCCCACGGCCAGGTAGGGCGTGTAGATATAAACATATCGCTGGGCCTGAGAGAGGATGTCCAGATAGACCGTCTCGGCCAGCGGTTCCTCATCCAGCGGGCTGTCCGCGTAGGGCTGCACCACGCCATCCTGCACTGCGGGCAGGCGGGTGGGCGCAAAGGCGGTGTAATCGGTCTCCTGCGGGCGGAAGGCGTTCCATGCATTGAGGAACATCACGGTAAAGTTCCAGACAGCGGCACCTTCCAACCGGATGGCCGCATCCTTCCAGTAGCCAAAGCGCTGCTCAGCATTGATATACTCATCCGCCAGATTCACGCCGCCGGTGTAGGCCACATTGCCGTCAACCACCACGATCTTGCGGTGGTCGCGGTGGTTCATCACCAGCGAGACCAGCGGCACCACCGGGTTGAACGGGATGCAGCGGATATGCGCCTTCTCCATGCGGATGACAAAATCACTGGGCAAACCCAGCAGGCTGCCAAAATCATCGTAGATCAGCCGCACATCCACGCCCTGGGCGGCCTTGCGGCGGAGGATCTGCTCCACACCGTCCCACATTTTGCCGGAACGGAGAATAAAGAATTCCAGAAAGATAAATTTTTCCGCCTTGTCCAGATCCGCCAGCAGCTGGGGATACATCTCCTCCCCGCAGGAAAAGTAGTGAGCAGCGGTATCCTTCCAGGCCGGATACGGCCCGAACTTTGCCACGTAGCGGCTCAGGTTCCGGCTGGAGATATCCAGCGCATCGGTCTGGCCCTCGGGCTGGGCAAGCTCAGTCTGATGGGCCTGTTCCACCTTCTGCATCCGCTCCCGCAGATACTTGGCGGGGGCCTTGTTGCCAAAGGCCAGATAAAGCGCGCCGCCCAGCAGGGGCAGAAGACCGATCAGGACGATCCAGCCGATCTTATAAGCACTGTTTTCATCCTTGCGCACCAGATACAGCACGATCATGATGCTCAGCGCCTTCAGGGCACCGTTCAGCCAGACCCGCCCCGCCGTGAACGACCAGAACGCCCAGAGCAGCCAGAGCACCTGTAAAGCCACCAGCACCACTGTGATCGTGACACGGTTGAAGATGCGGTTGAAAAACTTGACGATGGGCAATCTGAACATGTGGTATCCCTCCCCTGCCGCCCACGGCGATTTTTGATGCTGTTAGTATAGCGCAGAGCGGAGGATTTTGCAAACAAAAAAGCGCCCACAACGGCTTTCCCCGCTATGAGCGCCTATTCAATCGTGGGCAGAATTTTTTCCGAGGGTTGACCGCTTATGCTTCCGCGTCCTCATAACCAACCAGCAGACCGCCCAGCTCTGCATAATAGCTGCACAGACCGCCGCATTCGCTGATGTCCACCTTTGCTCCATCAAACACAGCCTTTACCATGTGCTTCAGGCGCTCGGCGGCGGCGGGATTGCCGCAGTGAGAGATATGGAGCCTGCCGTTGGTATAGCCGTGCTCCTTGAGTTCCAGCACGATGCGCTCCAGCGCACCATGCTCACCACGGGTCTTGCAGAGAACATCCAGCTCCCCGGCCTCACTTGCCTGTCCGATGACCCGGATGCCCAGCATCCGCGCCACAGCAGCAACGGCAGGCTTCACGCGGCCATTGCGGGCCAGATTGGCCAACGATTCCAGCGAGAAGAGCAGATGGGTGTGCTTGTGGTAGCGGAGCATCTCTTCACAGACCTCGTCAAACTCCCTGCCCTCAGCCAGCAGATCCCGCAGATGCTCGGCCAGCAGGCGCTGCTCCGGGCCGGTGGAAAGGCTGTCCAGCACGAACACCCGCTTGCCGGGGTTCTCCTGCTGGTATTCCTCGGCGGCCAGCTGGGCCGCATTGTAGCTGCCGGACAGAGTGCCCGTGATGGTGATGGCATACACCTCGTCGGCTCCCTCGTAGGCGGCCAGCCAGTCGCTGACGTTGGGGCAGGAGGTCGAGGTCTTGCCCTTATAGGTGCGCAGGGTCTGGGCCATGCCCACGGCATCCACCGTGCCGTTGTCCAGATATTCGGCATCGTCGGTGATGATCTTCAGGGGAACGCATTCAAAATCCACGCCCTGTAAGGTGTACAGGCTGGCGGAGGAATCCACAACAATCTTGGTGTTCATAAGCATTTATCTCCATTCCGGCGGCAGAGGATGCCGCAGCTTTTCCTGTTGTCTGAATCACTATATCAGCTTTTCAAAACCCTGTCAACTGTTTTATTGAATTATTTCAAAAGTTTTCAATTTCCTGTTGACCGCATTTCCAAAACATGGTATACTGTCCGCATGAAATTAGAATCAAACCGCCGCGTTGCGGCCTGCGCCGCAGGGTTTGCCCTGCCCCGGTATGCAGAACTCCCCACCGTAGGGCTTTATCTAGATCAGAGTGTACAGTTTGTCAACGGGTGTTTCCGCACATTTCAGGGGGTGGAGCTCACCGCTTCCATGGTGAGCAACTACGTCAAGAAAGGGATCATCAGCCACCCCATCAAAAAGAAGTATACCCGGGATCAGCTGGCCTGCCTGATCTACATCGTGGTTTCTAAAAATGTCCTGTCCATGGAAAACATCGACAGTCTGTTCAAGATGCAGCGGGCGCATTATACCTCCGCGCAGGCGTATGATACCTTTTGCGATGAGCTGGAGAATTACCTGCCCTATGTGTTCGGCCTGACCAAAAGCTTTTCCGAGCTGGAGCCGGATGTTGATGATGCACGCAAGCTCCTGCGCAGCACCATCATCTCGGCTGTGAACAAGATCTATCTGGACTGCGTTTTCACCGACCTGCGGCAGGAGCAGGCCCTCTGGCCCGATATCCTGCCGGATCTGGCATAACAACAAAAAAGGCCCTCTCTGTCACGCTTTGCGAAGCATTGACGGAGAGGGCCATTTTTTCTTAAAATGTAAGCGCGGGGCTGATCTCATTGCGGCGCTGGGCCTGCACGATGCAGTCCTTTTCCGGCACGACACCTGCCGCACCCAGGGTGTTGAACATGGTCTGCAAAGCAAGCGCCGGGGTGTTGTTCTCCTGCGAGAGATGGCAGAGGGCAAACTTTTTGCATCCCTCCTGGATCAGCTCCAGCAGCTTTGCCGAACACTCATCGTTGGAAAGGTGGCCCCGGTTGGACTCGATGCGGGAGCGCAGGTAGTAGGGATACCGCCCGCTGCGGAGCATGTGGAGGTCGTAGTTACTTTCCAGCGCCACCAGGTCACAGCCGCTCAGGGCCTGATGCACCGGCGGGGTCAGGACTCCCAAGTCGGTGGCAATGGTCATGGTCTTGTTGTCCGGGGTGCGGATGCGGTAGCCCACGCAGGGCACGTCGTGGCTGGTGGGGAACATCGTCACGCCGAAATCTCCCACATCCTCTTCCCCGCCGGACAGGGTGCGCAGCGCACAGCTGGCGGGCACGATACCGTTTGCATCCAGAAAATCCAGCGTATCGTCTGCGCCGTATACCGGCAGCGGATTCTTTTTGAGGAAGGTGGCCAGCCCCTTGACGTGGTCAGAGTGCTCGTGGGTGACCAGAATGCCCGCACAATCGCTGATGTTCAGGCCCAGCTCCTTGAGCGCCGCCGAGGTGGTGCGCACGCCCTTTCCCATATCGATGATGATGTACTTTTCCCCCGTGCGCACCACGCTGCAGTTGCCGGAGGAACCAGAGTATAACGAGATGAATTCAGACATTTCAAACCTCAAGAAACGAACCTCTCCGTCATGGCTTCACAAAAGCTCCCTGTCAGGAAAACTTCTGCAAAACAGACTGAGAGGTTCTGAATGATCACATTGCTGATTCCAGTGCGGCAGGCATCCGATCCACCTTGCTGATCTCAGCGCCCAGGCCGCGCAGCTTTTCCACGATGTTCTCGTAGCCGCGCTCAATGTGGCCGATCTCCTCGATCTCACTGGTGCCGTCTGCCATCAGGGCAGCAACCACCATGGCCGCACCGGCACGCAGGTCAGAAGCGCGCAGGGGGGCAGGATTCAGCTTGTCCACCCCTTCAAACACGGCCACCTGACCGTCCACCTGCACCATTGCGCCCATCTTGCGCAGCTCGTCCACATAGCGGAAGCGGTTGTCCCACACGCTCTCGGTGATGGTGGAGGTGCCCTTTGCCACGCTGAGCAGCACACCCATCAGGGGCTGCATATCGGTGGGAAAGCCCGGGTGAGGCATGGTGTTGATCTTCAGCGGCAGGATATCGCCCTTGCGGGAGACGCGGACGGAATCATCGAATTCCTCCACATCCACACCGGCACGGCGGAGCTTTGCAGTGATGGGTTCCAGATGCTTGGGGGTGACATTTTTGATCAGAACGTCGCCGCCGGTGGCAGCAGCGGCAACCATGTAGCTGCCCGCCTCGATCTGGTCAGGGATGATGCTGTAAGTGCAGCCGTGCATCTTTTCCACGCCGCGCACCTTGATCACATCGGTGCCGGCACCGCGCACATCCGCGCCGCACATATTCAGGAAGTTTGCCAGATCAACGACATGGGGCTCCTTGGCGCAGTTTTCCAGAATGGTCTGGCCCTGTGCCATCACAGCGGAGAGCATACCGTTCATGGTAGCGCCCACGCTGACCTTATCAAAGAAAATATGGGCACCGTTCAGTTCCTTGGCACGCACGGTGATCATGCCGTAGTCCACGCTGTCCTCTGCGCCCAGTGCGCTGAACACCTTGAGGTGCTGGTCAATGGGGCGGGGGCCCAGATTGCAGCCGCCGGGCATGGCCACCTGTGCCTTGCCAAAGCGGGAGAGCAGTGCACCCAGGAAGTAGTAGCTGGCACGCATCTGGCGGGACAGATCGTCCGGGACGTTGGTGCAGTTCAGATGGGTGGTGTCGATCTCGTAGGTATTGCGGTTCAGCATCTTGATGCCGGCACCCAGGGTGCTCAGGATCTTCAGGCTGACTGCCACATCACTGATGTCCGGCAGATTTTCGATCACACAGACATCTGCCGCCAGAATGGTGGCAGGCAGAATGCCCACAGCCGCATTTTTTGCACCGGAAATGGTGACTTCGCCATGCAGGGGCTTGCCGCCCGTAATAACAAACTTTTCCAATTTTATAATCTCCTTGTCGCAGGCCCGCCAGCGGCAGGGCCACTCAGGGTTCTTACTTGATCTCTCCGCGCACCGCTGGGTACACACCCTCACGATACAACTATCTTATTATACACAACTTCGAGCAAAAAGCAAAGCCCCCTTTTTCCCTGCCCGATTATTTTCTGTTTTGCCCAGAATCTGCGGAAATATTCGATATTTTTGTTTCTTATTTCAAAAATTTTACAATCAGCGCCCCTTACCAGACGCAATCCTCGCTGCAGGTCTCCTTGATCCAGCCCAGCTGATAGGCCTTGACCAGCTGTTTCAGGTCATGCACCCGCTCCCGAAGGATCTCGCCCTCGTCCGTCTCTTCCACCAGAATGCGGTGGTTCTCCGTTTCCAGAATGTTCTTCTGCGACACGATGTCGATGTTTTCGTTCACGGCCTTTTCGGCACTGACAAAGGGCTGATGGGTCCGCAGGGACATGGTGCGGCTGGAGTACACCAGTGTGTACCCTGCAATGCCGGTCTTTTCATGGTAGGCGCGGCAGAACCCGCCGTCAATAACGACCAGACGGCCCCCGCCCTTGATGGGGCTCTCGCCGCTCTTCTCCCGCACCGGCACATGGCCGTTGACGATGTGGCTGGTGCCGGGCAGACCGAATTCCGCCAGGATGCGGCGGCAGGCGGCCTCTTCATTGTACCATGTATAATAGGGGTCCTTGACTTCCTCGTGGGTTGCGGGGTCGGCAATATACAGCCGCTCAAAGGTGGTCATGGCGCTGCGGCCGAACAACGGCGACAGCTTGCCGCACCACAGATACCACAAAAAGTCCTGACCGCTCCGCCGGGCCGCGCTGCCCTCGGGAGCAAAGTAGCCGCAGCGCGCCCGCTCGTCACAGTAGTCCATCAAGCCGCGGCCCGAGTAGTTGTGTCCCTCGAACCGCTCCACGGCAAAGCTGCCGTTTTTGGTCATGGGCACCACGCCGTGGTAGAGCAGGTTGCCGTTCTCGATGTGGTAAACGCTGCCCTTGGCGTACAAAAATTCCACATGCTGCTGCAAGCGCTCGCTCTGCCGGAAGGATTCCACCAGCTTGCGGAGCACCAACCGCTCATCATCATTCAGGGCGGCGGGGTCTGCCGGGTCCACGGTGGGGAAGCTGGTGTCCCGCAGGGGGTATACCTGCCCGTTCAGGGTCACTGTTCCCTTTTTCCAATCGATGTACCGCAGGAAATCCCGACCCTGCATCTTGAAATCCGGGTTGCGGTCGATGACCTTGCACTCCATCTTGAGCATCAGAATGGTCACGGCCTTGTGCATCACGGCACAGCGGTGGAGCATTCCCTCGGTGTAAGGGCCGCGCGCCGCGTCGGTGTGGGGCATCCAGAGGGTCAGGTCGTCATTTCCGTAGAACTGCTCGGCCATCCGCTGCAGATGCCGCAGGTTGATGCCGTAGCAGTCCTCAAGCATGGCATGGTTATGGTAGGCCAGTGTCGTTTTGAGCACGGTGCAGACGCAGATGGGACTTCCGGCGGCGGCACCCATCCAGACCACGTCATGGTTGCCCCACTGGATATCCACATGGTGGTGGCGCATGAGCCGGTCCAGTATGATATCAGGCCGGGGGCCGCGGTCAAACAGGTCGCCCACGATGTGCAGCTTGTCCACAGCCAGCCGCTTGATGAGCTCACACAGCCGGACGATGAACCGGTCGGCGCGGCCATTTTCAATGATGCTGCCCACGATCTGCCCATAATAAAGGTCCTTGTCGTGGTCCTCAAAGTGGGCATGGAGCAGCTCATCCAGAATATACCCGCAGCTGGACGGCAGGCAGGAGCGCACATGCTGCCGGGTATGCTTGGAGGACACCAACCGGCAGATATCAATGAGCTGAAGCAGGGTCTCTGTGTACCAGTGGTCAAGCGCTTCCTCATCCGTGCACTCGGCTTTGAGCCGGGGCAGCTTCTCGTTGGGGTAATAGATGAGCGTTGCCAGCTCTGCACGGGTCTGTTCCGGCACGCTCTCCCCCAGCACGATGTCCACCTTTTCCCGGATGACACCCGAAGCCGAGTTCAGGATGTGGACAAAAGCCTCGTTTTCACCGTGCAGGTCGCTCATAAAATGCTCGGTGCCTTTGGGCAGCTTGAGCAGGGCCTGGGTGCTGATGATCTCACTGGCAGCGGCCGCCTGCGAGGGGTAATCCCGTGCCAGCAGGGAGAGATATTTCAAATGATCCCGGATCTCCTCGTTTTCGGTGCGCATGACATCCTCCGTCTGATATGTAGTATTTTTGCATGATATATAATATTCTATCATAGTATACCACATTCCATGTCATAAATGGTATAATAAACAAGAGTAATTCTGTCAAATCTTTTGCAAAGGACTTGGATATTATGCCCAAAACCATTTCTGTTGCCGTACCGGAAGCCTGTACTCTCTGCCCCAGGCAGTGCAAAGCCGACCGGGCCGCCGGGCAGACGGGCTTCTGCGGGGCGGGCCGCACCCTGAAAGCGGCCCGCGCGGC
>OGYN01003442.1_pt1 | contig 10748 bp, 7 predicted proteins | sample 1576551 | NCBI WGS metagenome assembly OGYN01 (sample SAMEA3541589, study PRJEB24748) | human gut metagenome | biome: human gut; feature: human-associated habitat; material: faeces | place: China | collected 2012 | reverse complement strand
GACAGGTACGCACGCTGCTTTTTGCTCCCCCCCGCGTTATACGCAGGATGCCGATGTTCGTGCAAGCTACCGCTTTCTGCGGCGCAGGACGGTCAGCCCGGCGCCGGACAGTACCGCGGAGACGGCATACAGGGTCATGCCGGGGTCAAAGGTCTTGGGCGAGTTGTAGCCGCCGGTGGCGCCGCTCAGGCCGGTGCCTGAGGTACCGCCGCTGCCGGTACCCGTGGTATTGCCGTTGCCGGTACCGGAGGAATTGCCGTTACCATTGCCGGTGACGGTCAGGGTGTATCCGCGCCAGATATGGTTGCGGGTGTAGTAGTCGGTACGGATCTCGTTGATGACAACCTTGCCATCCTCATAGTCATTGCCGAGATAGGTCAGCTTGGAGCCATCGTAGGTGGTTTTCATCATGGTCTTATCCTCCCGCTGCGGGCAGGTGTAGGTGCCGTCGGGCAGGTCATCGTAGTTGGCGACGGTCATGACCACGGTGTCGTTATCCACGGTGTAGGTAATATTCACCACGCCCAGATCAGGGAAGCCCACGGCCAGTGTGCCGCTCGTCCCACCAAAATACTTTTTCACATCGGTAAAGGTGGTGGTCTTTCCGGTGAGATCGAAGGTCTTTTTGTCGTGTTTGTCCGTGTATTCATTGACAACAGTGGTCTTGACCGTAACGCCGCTGCCGCCGGTGACATCCGTGACGCCGGCCAGCGCCGGGGTCAGGAACAGCAGGGTCATGCACAGTGCCAGCAGCAGGCCCAGCAGGCCCCGGCGGGTGCAGTCGTTCTTTTTCATAGGCAGTACCTCCCTGTGGGTGTTTTCCCTTATTCTACCAGATGCGGCGCCGGGCGCAACAGAGTTGCCGGTATTGCCAACTGCCATTTCCGGCAACAATTCGACATCAGCCCTTTTCAGTCGGCGCGGGCTGTCGTATAATGGAGCCGTAGAGGAAACCGCGGAGCAGGAGGTGCATCATGCGTTTTTGTCAGCAGTTGAATGCGTGGATGGTGTTGACGGGCTGCCGGGCCAGCGAGCTGTGCGCCCGGTCAGGCGTCGCCGCGCCGTCCCTGAGCCGCTATCGGGCGGGGGAGCGGACACCGGGGCGGGATTCCGCCGCGCTGGACGGTCTGTGCCGCGGACTGGCGGAGCTGGCGCAGGAGAAGGGTATCCCCGGCATGGCGGAGGCGGAGGTGCGGGCAGGCTTTTTATCCTGCGAGGAGTACGCCGTCTCCGACCGGGTGCAGCTGCGGGAGAACTTCAACACGCTGGTAGAGGTGATGGAGCTGAGCATCAGCCGGCTGTGTCGGTACGCCAACTATGACCCGTCCACCGTATTCCGTTTCCGCAGCGGGGCGCGGCAGCCGGCAGATCCAGAGGGCTTCGCCGGGGCGGTGGCCGCCTATGCGTCCCGCGAGCTGGATGACGTCCAGCACCGGGAGATCGCCGGGGCGCTGCTGGACTGCGAGGCGGCGGCGCTGGCTGATAGGGCCGTATATTGCCAGCGGCTGCGGGACTGGCTGCTGGGCAGCCATGCGCCCCGGCAAAATGGCGTTGACCACTTCCTCGCCAAGCTGGACGAGTTCGACCTGAACGAGTACATCCGCTCCATCCGCTTCAACGAACTGAAGGTGCCAACGGCGCCGTTCCAGCTCCCCACCTCCCGCAGCTATTTCGGGCTGCAGCAGATGATGGAAAGTGAGCTGGACTTCATGAAGGCGGCGGTGTTGTCCCGCTCCATGGAGCCGGTCATTATGTACAGCGATATGCCCATGGAGCAGATGGCCAAGGACCCGGATTTCCCGAAAAAATGGATGTTCGGCATGGCCATGCTGCTGAAAAAGGGGCTGAAGCTCCGGATCATCCACAACATTGACCGCTCCCTGTCGGAGATGATGCTGGGGCTGGAGAGCTTTATCCCCATGTACATGACGGGGCAGATCGAGCCGTATTACTTCAAAAATCCGCAAAACGGTGTGTTCCTGCACTTTATGCGCTCGGCGGGAACGGTAGCGCTGACCGGCGAGGCCATCGCAGGGCATCACAGCGAGGGGCGGTACGACCTGACGAAGGTCAAAAGTGAGGTGGCGTACTGCCGCCGCCGGGCGGAGGCCATGCTGGCGCAAGCCGAGCCCCTGATGGATATCTACCGAGAGGACGACGGGGCGCGGCTCAGCGCCTTCCTGCTGGCGGACAGCCGCACGCCGGGATCGCGGCGGCAGATCCTGTCCGTGCCGCCGCTGTACACCATGGAGCCTGCGTATCTGGAAACGCTGCTGACACAGCAGGACGTGCCGGAGGAGGAGCGGCAGCGCATCGCTGCCTATGCCCGCGTGCGGCGAGAGCAGATAGAGCACATCCTGCCGTCCGATACGGTACGGCTGGAGCTGCCGCGGCTGTCCCCGGAGGCCTTCGCCCAGTTTCCGCCCTCCCTGCCGCTGTCCGGCCTGTTTTACGAGCGGGATGTGCCGTACACCTATGAGACATATCTGGCCCATGTCCGCCAGACAGAAGCGTTCGCCGCAGCGCACTCCCATTGTCGGCTGGAGTGGACCGGCGGTGCCTTCCGGAATTTGCAGATCTGCATCCACGAGGGGCAGTGGGCCATGGTATCCAAGGGCAAGTCCCCCGCCATCCATTTTGTGATCCGCCACCCTAAGCTGCGTAGCGCCATTGAGCGATTTGTGCCGCCTGTCGTAGAGGTAGAATAACGATAGTAGACAAACGGCGTTCTGCATAGTATACTGTATATACATTTTTGAGAGAAAAAGAGAGGACGCCATTTATGGATCAGAAGATCAAGGGGATCGTGGTGCAGTACATCATGATCACCCTGTCCTGCGCACTGTACGCCGTCGCCTTTAACTGGTTCTTTGACCCCAACCACCTGAGCGTGGGCGGCTTTACCGGTATTGCCCAGATCGTCAACTTCTTCCTTCCCCAGGCGCCCATCGGCGCGGTGATCGTGGTGCTGAATCTGCCGCTGTTCATTCTGAGCTGGAAGCACGTGGGACACCAGTGGCTATACGCCACGCTGTACGCCACGCTGGTCAGCTCCGGCATGATCGACCTGCTGGCGGGGCTGTACACCTTCAAGCCCATGGAGCCGCTGCTGGCGGCCATCTGTGGCGGCGTGGCCGCAGGTCTCGGCTGCGGTCTGATGCTGCGGTACAGTGCCACCACCGGCGGCACGGAGCTGGCGGCGCGGCTTTTGAAGCTGAAGCTGCCCGGCCTGTCCATCGGTACGCTGTGCCTGACCATCGACGCCATTGTGGTCGTCTCCTACGCCGCAGTGTTCCGCGACCTGACGCAGGCGCTGTACGCCATGGTGGCGCTGTTCCTCATCTCCAAATCCATTGACCGGGTGGTCTACGGCGGTAACGGCGCCAAGATGGCGTACATCATCTCCGAGCATTATGAGGACATCACCGCCAAGCTGCTGGAGCTGGATCGCGGTGTCACCCTGCTGGAGGGGCGTGGCGGCTTCAGCGGCAGGCAGAAGAACGTGATCCTGTGTGCGTTCAGCCGCGCCCAGATCGTCAGCATCAAATCCATCGTCAAGGAGATCGACCCCACCGCCTTCATCATCATGTGCGACGCCTACGAGATACTGGGCGAGGGCTTCGGCGTCAACACGCCGGACAGCCTGTAAATCACAGTAAAACACCCGCAGTCCACAGGACTGCGGGTGTTTTTTCGTATCGATGGCGTGGATCAGTCCAGCGCGTCGTGGCTCTCGAACACGTCGTGGATGGAGCCGTAGCGGTCAGCGGCGGGCGGCGTTTCCGCCGGTGCAGCGCCCTTGGCCATTTGCAGCTCCTGCCACTTCTCGCGGGTGATGAGGAGCTGCCGGGGCTTAGACCCCTCGAAGGGTCCGACGTATCCCCGCTCCTCCATCTGATCCACCAGACGGGCGGCCCGGGAGTATCCCAGCTTCAGGCGGCGCTGGAGCATGGACACGGAGGCCTGTCCCGTTTCCAGCACCACCTCCACAGCGGCGGGCAGCAGCTCGTCGCCATCGTCTCCATCGGCCGCTCCATCGGTCGGAGCGGCCTTACCCTTGTCGGACTTGGCATCCACCGCCTGCTGGATCTTCTCGATAACATCCTGATCGTAGTGAGCCTCGCCGGCGGCGTCCTTGACGAAGGCCACCACCCGTTCGATCTCCTCCGGCGTGATGAAGCAGCCCTGCACGCGGGTGGGCTTGCTGTCGCCCAACGGTGCGTAGAGCATATCGCCCTTGCCCACCAGCTTTTCCGCGCCGGGGGTGTCCAGAATGATGCGGGACTCCATGGAGCTGGCCACGGCAAACGCGATGCGGCTGGGGATATTGGCCTTCATCAGACCGGTGATCACGTCGGCGGAGGGACGCTGGGTGGCCACCACCAGATGCATACCGGCGGCGCGTCCCATCTGGGCCACGCGGCAGATGGACTCCTCCACCTCCTTGGCGGCCACCAGCATCAGGTCGGCCAGCTCGTCGATGACCACCACCACGGTGGGCAGCTTCTTCACATCCTCGTCCACCTCGGCCAGCGCGTTATAGCCCGCCAGGTCCTTGACGCCCTTCTCAGAGAACATCTTGTAGCGCTTCATCATCTCGAATACCGCCCACTGCAAGGCCCCGGCGGCCTTCTTGGGGTCGGTGACCACGGGGATCAGCAGGTGCGGGATACCGTTGTAGGGCGCCAGCTCCACCATCTTCGGGTCCACCATGATGAACCGCACCTCGTCCGGCGTGGACTTGTAGAGGATGCTGACGATGAGGGAGTTGGTGCATACGGACTTACCGGAGCCGGTGGTACCGGCGATCAGTACATGGGGCAGCTTGGCGATATTGCCCACAATGTTGTTGCCGCCGATGTCCTTACCCACGGCAAAGGCCACGGAGGACGGGTGCCTCGTGAACTCCCGGGATTCGATGACGTCACGGATGCGCACGGCGGTGACGGTGCGGTTGGGTACCTCGATGCCCACCACGGAGATCTTGTTGGGCACCGGCGCCACGCGGACGCCGCTGGCGCCCAGCGCCAGTGCGATATCGTCGGACAGGTTGGTGATCTTACTGAGCTTGACGCCCTGCTCCAGCGTGAACTCGTAGCGGGTGACGCTGGGGCCGTGTACCACGTCTCCGGCGGCGGCGTCCACGCCGAAGGAGCGCAGCGCCTCCGCCAGACGGCGGGAGTTGTTGCGCAGCTCCGCCCCCACCTCGGTGCAGTTGTCGGCGTGATTCTCCTCCAGCAGGGTGATGGGCGGATAGCGGTAGGCCTCCTCGCCCTGGGCCAGCTCCTGCTCGATGGCCTGGCTCACCTCCTGCGCGGCGGACTCCACCTCCTGCTGGAGCTGAGCCTTCTTCGTCTTGGCGGACACCGGCTCCTTCACCGGTGCGGCCTCCTGCACAGCGGGCGCAGGCTCCGCTGCATTCTTCTGCTCCAGCACCTGATCCGGCGTCCGAACCGCGTCGGGCTTGCGGGTGAAGAATTCCTTCTTCTCCCCGCTCTCCATGGCGGAGGGCTCCCCGTCCAGCGGGATATCGATACCGGCACGCTTCCGGACGGGCTTCTCCTTCACCGGCTTCTCCGGTGCGGAGGACGTCCTCCGCCGGGGCAGCGGCTCGAAATCGTCATCGGGCAGGTCGTCCTCGCCGTCCTCATCGTCCCAGCGGCTGTCCCGGTACTCCCGCATCTTATCCACCGCCTGCTGCGGCGTCATATGCAGCGCGCCCAGCAGTGCCGCCAGCAGCAGCACCACGAAGATGATGATGGACACCACCTTGCTCACCAGCGCCTCGCTGCCCAGCGCCAGTCCGCCGGCCACCACGCCGCCGCAGTCCAGCGTCTGCCCATCCTTCCACAGCAGGGGCAGCAGCCCGCCGCCCATCTCATAGGCGGTGCGGCAGAAGATCAGATGCCACAGCACGCCCGCCAGCAGCGGCACCAGCAGCGTACAGGTGGTGCGCAGGATCACAGGACGGCCCTGATGCCGCAGCTGGATGACCGCCACGCCCAGCAGCGCCGGGGCGGCCAGATAGTAGCCGCAGCCCAGCGTCCCCTTCAGCGCCTTGGCGATGAACGTCAGCAGCAGCGCGTCCACATTGAAATAGCTCACCAGCACGCACAGTGCCAGCAGCAGGCAGACGATGCCGCCGATCAGCCGCGCCATGCCGTTATAGGCGGGCGGCTCCGGCTTGGGCGGCGCTTTTTTCCCTTTCGTTGTTTTCTTCTGTGTCGATGCCATAGTTTTCCTCACTTTTATCTCACTTGACGGCCTGCAGCACCAGCGTCAGGATGCCCACTGCCCAGCAGTAATAGGCGAACGCGCCGAAGCGCCCCTTATCCGCCACATACTTCAGCAGTCGGATGCACAGATACCCCACCACGGCGGCGGTGACGACGCCCACCAGATACATAGGCACCTCCGCGCCGTTGATGCCGGCCTTCACCGCGTCGCCGATGGACAGGATGTTGGCGCCCAGCACGGCGGGGATGCTCAGCAGGAACGAAAACCGCACGGCGAACCGCCGCTCATAGCCCACAAAGCAGCCGGCGGTGATGGTCATGCCGGAGCGGGACACGCCGGGCAGCGTGGCCACCGCCTGTCCCACGCCCACCAGCAGGGCGTCCAGCCATGTGGCGCTGCGCTCGGTCTTGTGGCCCTTCCGTACCTGGTCGCACAAAAACAGCAGAAAGCCAGTAACGATCAGCGCCGCGCCTACGAATACCATATTGTCGCCCAGACCCTGCACCGCCTTGCGGATGGGCAGCACCGCGAACAGCGGCAGCGTACCCACGATGATCAGCAGGATCAGCCGCCGGGCCGGCGGTACCGGCGACGGCGTGGAGCGGTGGGCCAGATCGCCGATGCCCCGGAAAAACTCCACCACCATCTCGCAGATATCCTTCCAGTAGGCGGCGAACACCGCGATCAGCGTACCCAGATGGAGCAGCACGTCGAAGAACTCCGGCACGCTGCCGGCGCCTTCGATATGCAGCAGGTTCTGGGCGATGGCCAGATGGCCGGAGCTGGAGATGGGCAGGAACTCCGCCACGCCCTGTACCAGACCCAGCAGAAAGGCTGTCAAATATGTCATAGCAGTACCTCACGTCAGAATAGAATACAAATCGTTATATTGTGTCGAAATACTTCTCTTTGTTATCGCCTCGGTTTCCATAATAAGGACACTATATCACAAACGCAGGGAAAATGCCACTGGAATTTGGCTGTCGGCGCGGGTTTTGATTTGCCCCTTGTTGACGGTGTGCCGCAGTGAGGGGCAAGGCGCTGTATCATGCACACGGGCGTTTCCTGTGGGCAAGAAAAACCGCCGCATTTCCTGCGGCGGTTCTTCTTTCGTGTGCTTATGACTGATAATGATGGGCGTCCTGCAAGACCATATCCTTGACCTTCATCAGCCGGGTGGTGTTGCCGCGCTCGTTCTCGTCCAGCTTCATGGTGATGTAGCGGATGTTCTTCTCCGTCTCCGGGATCATCACATACTCCAGCGCGTTGACGCGGCGGCGGGTCTTTTCGATGTCCTGCGCCAGCAGCTGCATGGATTTCTCCACCTGCGCCAGCTCCAGCATATCGGCGAACACCGCCTGCATCTTCTCCAGCGCCGCGTCCAGCTCACCGCTGGTCTGGGCGAAGCCGTAGGGCAGGAGAGAGCCCTCGCCGCCCTCGGTGTGGAACGTGAACACCGGCACGTTGACGCTCATGATGTTCCGGGCGTCCACGTCCAGTGACACGGAGCGCTGGGGCCGCAGCAGCGACTGCTCCAGCATCTCCGGCCCCATGACGGCTGCGGCCACGGTGAAGGCATCGTTGGCCTCCTTCAGCCCCTGCTCCACCTTGGCACGGAGCTGCCGGTTGCGGCGGACGATCTCCAGAAACTGCTTCATCAGCTCGTCCCGCTTATCCTTCAGCAGCTTGTGACCGCGGCGGGCCGTCTTGAGACGGCCCTTCAGCCGCGTCAGCTCCATGCGGGTGGGATTGACAGTTTTTCCGGCCATAGGCGGTCACTCCTTTTCCGGCAGGTACTTATCCAGCATCTCCGGCTTGATGCGCTTGAGTTCGCTTCTGGGCAGCATCCGCAGCAGCTCCCAGCCAAGATCCAGCGTCTCCTCGATGGTGCGGTTCTCGTCGAAGCCCTGCGAGACGTAGCGCTTTTCAAACTCATCGGCGAATTTGGCGTACAGCAGGTCGGTGGGGCTGAGGGCGGCCTCGCCCAGAATGGTCATCAGCTCCTTGGCCTCCTTGCCGCTGGCATAGGCGGCGAACAGCTGGTTCATGGTGGGGGCGTGATCCTCCCGGGTCTTCCCGGCGCCCACGCCCTTGTCCTTCAGACGGGACAGGCTGGGCAGCACGTCCACCGGCGGCAGGATGTTCTTGCGGTACAGGTCGCGGCTGAGGATGATCTGCCCCTCGGTGATATAGCCGGTCAGGTCGGGGATGGGGTGGGTCTTGTCGTCCTCCGGCATGGTCAGGATGGGGATCATGGTGATGGAGCCCTTGCAGCCCAGCTTCCGCCCGGCCCGCTCGTACAGGCTGGCAAGATCGGTGTAGAGGTAGCCGGGATAGCCGCGGCGGCCGGGGACCTCCTTCTTGGCGGCGGACACCTCGCGCAGCGCCTCGGCGTAGTTGGTGATGTCCGTCAGGATCACCAGCACGTGCATCTCCTTCTCGAACGCCAGATATTCGGCGGCGGTCAGCGCCATGCGGGGGGTGGCGATACGCTCCACGGCGGGGTCGTTGGCCAGGTTGGTGAACAGCACCGTGCGCTGGATGGCGCCGGTACGCTTGAACTCCCGGACGAAGAACTCCGACTCCTCGAAGGTGATGCCGATGGCGGCGAACACCACGGCGAAGTTGGAGCTGTCGTCCAGCACCTTGGCCTGCCGGGCGATCTGCGCCGCCAGATTGGCGTGGGGCAGACCGGAGCCGGAGAAGATAGGCAGCTTCTGACCGCGCACCAGCGTGTTCAGGCCGTCGATGGTGCTGATGCCGGTCTGGATAAACTCATTGGGATAGTCCCGCGCGGCGGGGTTCATGGGCAGGCCGTTGATGTCCATGTGCTTGTCGGCCAGCAGCGCGGGGCCTCCGTCGATAGGCTCGCCCATGCCGTTGAACACGCGGCCCAGCATATCGGCGGACACGCCCAGCTGCAGCGGGTGTCCCAGAAAACGGATCTTGGCGTCCCGCAGGTTGATACCGGCGGAGGAGTCGAACAGCTGCACCACGGCGCGGTCGCCGTTGACCTCCAGCACCTTGCAGCGGCGTACCTCGCCGTTGTGGAGCTGGATCTCCGCCAGCTCGTCGTAGGTGACGCCCTCCACATTCTCCACCACCATCAGGGGGCCGGAGACCTCGTGAATGGTGCGGTATTCCTTCATCATACGTCCTCACCTGCTTTCTTGACCAGATCGGCGATCTGGCTGTCCATCTCGGCGTATACCTGCTCATAGTTGGCGGCGTATTCCTCTGCGGCGGCGTACTTGGCCCAGCCCAGACGCTCCCGGGCGGGGATGGCATACAGCGCCGGCAGCGCCGCGCCCTTGTCGATGGCGTCGCGGCACAGATCCTCATAGTGCAGGATCAGCGCCAGCAGGCGCATCTGCCGGTCGAAGCTGGAGTAGGCGTCCACATCCATAAAGGCGTTCTGCTGGAGGAAGTCCTCCCGCAGCATACGGGCGATCTCCAGCGTCAGCTGATCCTTGGGGGACAGGGAATCCTTGCCCACCAGCTGGACGATCTCGTTGAGCTCGTTCTCCTCCTGTAAAAGGTGCATGGCCCGGTTGCGGTTACGGATGAAGTCGGCGCCCATGTGCTCGTCGTACCACGGCGTCACCGCGTCCAGATACAAGGAGTAGGAATTCAGCCAGTTGATGGCGGGGAAATGGCGGCGGTAGGCCAACGATGCGTCCAGCGACCAGAACACCTTGACGATGCGCATGGTGGCCTGCGCCACCGGCTCGCTGAGGTCGCCGCCGGGAGGCGACACGGCGCCCACTGCGGTGAGGGAGCCGGTACGCCCCTCCGAGCCCACGCACTGCACGATACCGGCGCGCTCGTAGAACTGCGCCAGACGGGAGGCCAGATACGCGGGGTAGCCCTCCTCGCCGGGCATCTCCTCCAGACGGCCGGACATCTCGCGCAGCGCCTCCGCCCAGCGGGAGGTGGAGTCGGCGATGACCGCCACATCATAGCCCATGTCCCGGAAATACTCGGCGATGGTGATACCGGTGTAGACAGACGCCTCCCGGGCGGCCACCGGCATATCGGAGGTGTTGGCGATAAGCACCGTCCGCTTCATCAAACTCTCGCCGGTGCGGGGATCGGTCAGCTCCGGGAACTCCCGCAGCACGTCGGTCATCTCATTGCCCCGTTCACCGCAGCCGATGTAAACCACGATATCCACGTCCGACCACTTGGCCAGCTGGTGCTGTACCACGGTCTTGCCGGAGCCGAAGGGGCCGGGTACGGCGGCGGTGCCGCCCTTGGCGATGGGGAACATGGTGTCGATGACACGCTGACCCGTTTGCAGCGGCGTCTCCGGTGGGAATTTCTTCTTATAGGGACGGCCCACACGGACGGGCCACTTCTGCACCATGGTCAGCTCCTTCAAGGAGCCGTCCGCCAGACGCACCTTGGCGATGACATCCCGGATGGTGTATTCTCCTGCCTCTGCCACCCACTCCACGGTGCCGTCCATGCGGTGGGGGACCATGATCTTGTGGAGCACCGAGGCCGTCTCC
>OGYN01003439.1_pt1 | contig 10750 bp, 6 predicted proteins | sample 1576551 | NCBI WGS metagenome assembly OGYN01 (sample SAMEA3541589, study PRJEB24748) | human gut metagenome | biome: human gut; feature: human-associated habitat; material: faeces | place: China | collected 2012 | reverse complement strand
CCCGCCGATATGTGAGGATATGTGAAGACAGCTTGTCGGTGAGTGTGGATACGTATGCTTGGTATGTGCCGCAGAATCGTTATCCGGTGTTCGAGAGCGAGACTTCCACGCTGCATGGTACACAGGCCGATACGATACTCTCGGCTGTATCGTTTTACTATCCGCCCGATTATCTGAGTGGGGAGAGTGACCGTAGTGCCGACGATGAATCGATTGAGGAGGAGATCCTACCGATCGAGAGTGTTTTTACCGAGGCGGAGTATCTGCCCAATCCGGTGGAAAGTGACTTGACGATAAAATATAAACTTACTCGTTCGGCTTCGGTGTGGTTCACTTTGCACAGTAGCGCGGGAATTTGTCTGAGACGGACACCGAGTCGTGAGGAAGATGAGGGAGAGTATTCTGTGCTGGTTCCTATGTCGGGGTTAATGCCGGGGGTGTACACATTGTATGTTCATGTGGACGATAAGGTACTTTCTGTAAATATTATCAAGGGGTAATTCGGGCGGCTGTCGTAAAAATGAGATACTATTTTTGTAAAAACTTTCGTCGAACCCGAAAAATGTATTATATTTGCCACCGTTTTTACGGGATCGACCCGAGGGAGTGATGCTCGAGTGGTTGAAGAGGCACGCCTGGAAAGCGTGTATACGTCAAAAGCGTATCGGGGGTTCGAATCCCCCTTACTCCGCAAAAAAGCCGTTGCAAGTTTTTTGCAACGGCTTTTTTGTAAGAGGAACTGGTTTGTTGCGGTGGTAGAAAATGGATCAGTCGATAATTAGTGGGGCTTCTTCTTTTATATACTCTCCCCTTTGTTTCTTCGGTAGTTTTCTTATATTGCTTCGCAACACGGGGAAGAAAGATTAAAGGTATTCAATATCGCTTCTTGAAATCAATTAACTAATATCTTAACCCCTCCGTCACTTCGTGCCACCTCCCCTATATTTTGCATAGCAAAACACCCCGTAAGGCTACGGGACACGGTAGAGGAGGAGGGGAAATACTTTTAACGAATATCTTAACTCTTCAATATATATCTTTTGGGGCGGTGGGAGCTTGAACATCTATTAAACTAAAACGGGCAGGGAGCTGTTCTTTTTGGATAGATGGGGATTTTAATGTCCCGGTTTGTATGGAATGGAAGATATTTGTGTATATTTGATTTTTCGAATATAGGATATGACTCGATGTGAGAAATAGGAATATCGGTTTTGTCTTGTTTCTATTTTTCCCTTGTCGGGTTTTGAGGTAGGAAATCGAATAAAGAAAATTAAATTTTGAAGATATGAGAACATTATTATTGTCTTTTGCAATCGTGGGGTTATTGTGCGGTTGTTCGTCCAAGTCGAATTACGGTGAAGCTAGGGGAATTGTATGCGATGCTACCATGAATACGGTTACTATTGTTACCGACGACAATGACACGTTGTCGTTCAGTACGGCCGATACCGATAAAAGCGGGGGCGACGGATTGCTGCTGGGCGATACGGCCGAGATTACTTACCGGGGAAGGTATGAAAAGGGAATGGGGGCTTTGAAAATGGTGTCTTATCCGCAAAGAGCGTTACTCGGTGGCGACCGAGACGAGTATGGTTGCATAGGCTCTGCCGGATATGTGTGGAGTGAGGTGTTGCAGGATTGTATACGGGTATCCGCACGGAGTCGGTTCGAGGGGATAACCGTTCGGTATATATCGTCTTTTCTCCCGATTCGTCCCAAGTGGAATTGTTTTTCTCCGACGGGCAACCGAATGAGATTTTGGAGCGGCGGACGTTGCCTTCGGGCGGTTTTGCTTGGAATGTGGAGGACGACGATACGAAGAATGTGCGTTTCATAAATGGTTTGTGGACGATCGAACAGCGGGGTGAGGTCATATATCGGGAAGATAGTGCAGCTGCCGACTCGTCGTTGGGCGATTGGCAGGAGCGGACTTATGAGGGGGTACTGCCGGCAGCCGATACTCCGGGTATACGTTACACTCTGACGGTGCGTAATCGCGAGTATAGCGGGGACGGGACATTCGTGCTTGCGATGACTTATTTGGAGGCTGAAAACGGGAAGGACGAGACCGTGACTTATACCGGTAGGCGGTTCACTCAACGCGGTTCGGCCGATGACAAGGATGCCGTAGTGTGGCAACTGGTTGCCGACGATGGTACTGTTTTTAATTTCCTTGTGTCAAAAGAGGGTACAAGTCTTACTTTGTTGAACGATAAATTTGAGAAGCCGCAGAGCGGATTGAATTATACGCTTCGGTTGGTGCAGTGATGAATCGGGCTTCATGCCCGATAAAGACGGAATCCCTTTTTCCCGTTTTTATTCAACCCCTCTCCTCAGAAACAACAGTTTCTGAGGTGTCTCCCCTATATTGCTCCGCAACACAGGGGAGAAGTGTTAATGCCTTTATGACGAATGTATTAAACTCTACTAACGATCCTATGACAGCATTTTCTCCTTCTTTCCTCAGGAACTGAACCGTAGTGCTTTCGGTGTCTTACCCTATTGTTTACATAAAGACTCCCGTAATGCTACGGGGCATGGCTGGGGAGAAGTGTAAAATCTATCTTTCTACCCCAAATGGAGAATGCCCCTTAATTCCTTCACCTATACCCTGCGGTATTGTAGAGCTTTCATACACTCCTCCCCTGTGTTTTGCAACGCAAAATATAGGGGAGGTGGTACGTAGTGCCGGAGGGGTTAGATTTTATTAAGAATCTATTAAACAGTGCTTTCAACCCCTTACCGAAGAGTCTGAAATGTGGTTGTCGGACAAGAAATTCATCGCTAAACTTTATCGCTAATCTCCTTTGATTTCTTGCCGAATCCCTTCAATGCTTTTTATTCAGTTTACTGTATCATCACTTTCTGTACAATGCGTTCGCCCCGGTCGTTCGATAGGGTGACGATATACGCTCCGGGCGATAGGGGGGCGGTGGGAATCGTTACTCCTTCCGCTTCGCTGTCCAAGTAGGCACACCACGCCAATCGGCCGGTCATCTCGGTGAGCTCGGCCAATCGATAGCCTGTGCCCGGCAAGGTCACAATCAGGGCATCGGGGGTACGGGCGATACGCAAGGCTTCGATTTGTGTATCTAAGACCGACGACGTGCAAGGCTCCAACAAGTCATGTATAAAATAGTTATCCAAGTAAGAGATTTTGTCGCCAATTCGTTGGTAGTATAGCTTATCGCCGCAGTCCATTCCGCAACTTGGCTCGAACGAGTGCAGGGGAAGACGGTTTTCCGTTCCCAATCCCTCTATCCATGTATCATATCCTCTCAAATATATGCGTTTGCGTAATTTACCGCCTATCTCAAATGTGTCGGTATTCACGACCGGTATTTTTAGTTTCTCGCCCGACGGGTTAAGGGGCGATGCGGATTCAATGGTAATTGTATCGCCTTTCTCCAAAGTGAAGTCATACCATAGCCACTCTTTTTCTCCGTCCAAGAGGTAGACTTTTTTGTCCTCTTCGCGAATGAGAGCGATCTCCGTGCCGGAAGCGTAGTCGCAACTTTTCGATTCGACGAACTGTTTATAGATTTTTCCGTTTACAGCTTTTTCTCCTGTTATGTAGTAATGTGCAAATACGTCGATGTCCCAGATGTAACGGTCCTCCGGGTCGTGGTGATAAAATCCGAAATTGCAATCTTTCACGTAAGGGTCATATGCATAGGTGTCGCCACAAGCCCCCTTGTTCCCGTACTCATATTCGCCGGTGACAAGATTTTTCACATAGGACAAATATATCCAGACATTGCAATCTGGAACACATGGCGCTATGGTGAAGGCGGCGACCAGCCAATCATTTTTCAAACCGCCGATCCCTTCTATTACGTCATGAATAAGATATTCTAACCTTTTACGATAGGTCGAACCCACTTGTATTGTATCTACATAACGGACATCTATCTGCATATAATCCAAAGCCGAACGGCTATATAAGATAGACATATCTCCTTTTTCAAGAGAAAAGTCATAGATTAATCGTTCTTCACGGTTATCGCCGGTTATTTCCCGATAGTACACTTTTTTGTCATTTTCCCTTACTACCACGTAGCAGGGGGTATTCTTTTGCAATCCGCAGGTCGTGTACCTATAAAATTTTTTATATGTCGTTCCATCGATTATCGTGTCGCCTTTTATCTGACAGCGGTAGTCGCCCAGATCGCCGGTGTATCCCCATTCCACCCCTTCACGAACCAAAGGGACATATTCATATTTATCATCTAAATTATCATTCGGTCTTTGCCATTCGTTTTTACCGGTGGCAGTATTTTTTACGTATTCGAGTTTATTCTTGGTCTTTTCGTCAAACTCCGAAGTGATTTGATAGAACGGATACAAAATGTTATATCCGGTTTCGGTACTTCCGATTCCCTCGATACATTCTCCTCTTTGGTTTTCCAGTTTTATCATTTTCCTGTATTTCCCGTTTACTAAAATAGAATCGAGGCTTTCTACTTTCATGCCGAAATACCCCGGTTCTGTATGCCATGCCTGCATAATGTCGCCTACTTGTTTTACATTAAAATCATAAATGGGAACTTCTTCGGCATCTTTCGAGTACAAGCGATAAACAACCTTATTCTCTTCCCGGGCATAACCTGCAATTTTATAACTATCCGGATAATCACGGCTACTATTCCCCAGTTGCTTATATACTTTACCATTTATAATTTCCTCGCCAATGAACCGATAAATCTCACCATTTTTATACCCCCACTCTATTCCCTCCCGTACCAAAGGGACATACTCGTATTCCTGTGCTTGCAAGACGCTACCGCTCCATACTATCGACACGGCAATCAACAATAATAGTCTTTTCATATTTCGGTTCCTCCCTATATTATTTAAATTCTACATTTGCCCCAATTTTTGCTTCGAAGCCTTTTTGTATCATTATCTCTCCCCCGGCATCGATTCGCAACGAGCCACCGCGCTCCACTGTTCCACCGGAGATTGTTACATTTCCTTTACACTCGATTATCAATGTCGCACCGTTCTCTATGATTACCCCTTCGTCTATCCATACATCTCCACCGGATTCCAACGTGAGAGTTCCCGATTTTAAAACAACGTCTCCCTCCGTCCGGTTCGTATCTACCGCTTGGCCGATGTGGACGTTGTTCACGTGTAAATATTGTGAAGAACGTAGCGTGTCGTTTTGCAGGTATAGCGGGGCAATGTATGGTATGGCATTGTGCTTGTAAACCGTCACTACACTGTTGGGAGAGACTTCGTTGAAGGTTACGCTTGCTCCCGTCACAGTTTTTATTTCGGGTAATCCGTTTATTCCAGAGGTTATTGCCACTTTACTGCCGTTCAGTCCGTTACCGGCCACTGTAATCGAACTGTTCGAACGTGCAACCGAGATATCATCATATACCGAAGGGATATCGGTCCACATCTCGAATTCGGGACAGCCGATTAAACTGTGGGTCAAACTACACCAACGTGAATATTTGTTATACGCAAAACTTACTTTTGAAAAAGCCTCCGCTACACCTATTTGATTATTACCTTCTTTTATTTGTTCTACGAATTTTTTTTCTAATCTTACAGAGGAACCAATCCAACCGCTTCGAGTATTACCCAAAAAGGCAGGACCTCCATATAAGCCGGCTACCGTAAAGGAACTGCCTATGTTATATGTTACATTATATTGTTCATATATGTCGAATGGTGTCACATCGCAGGCTGTTGAGTAGGCTATGGCCGGATAGTCTTGATTCGTTAAATTATTTAATCCATTGCTTTCTTCAAAAACATGATGACAAGTTACCCCTTGTACTGCAAGAATCCCCCAATAAGGATATTCATGGTTTTTATGAGACTTTGTACCGATACCGCCGGGATTACCGTGTCCATGCCAACTGAAAAAACCGTATCTCTCATTCATTTCCGTTATTACTTCCGAACCGCTCGGAAATGTAGGATTTTCCGTATTATATGAAGGTTTTTCTTCAAAAATAGTATATTGCGGGAAAATCGGGCTAAAATTAGAAGATACAGAATCCGCTTCATGTATACCTTGTAATTCATCACATTGATGATAAAAAGCCTTTTGCAGATAACTGTAATCGCCATTGCCGGGGTTGCGCTCATACCGTATCAGTTTTTCGGTATAGTTTGCAATCTCCTGCCGATTGGTGCATAACAATCTACCCACAAAAATCTCCGGAGCATAGTCCATAGTATACATTTCACTACTTTCAAATTCCCCATACAAAGAATCTCCATCGACATTCCAATTTCCATTAAAATCACTAAAATACAAATCAGAAGGAATAGGCCAATCAACATAAATACTAGAATCTTGATTTTGTGAATCCTTTATTGTTATGCTCCGTCTTCCCGTTCCATATCGAATGGGCAATACGGTATAATCGCCCGCTAACAAGGCGTAGCGGAGAGAGCCGGAGTCGTAGGTATATTTCAGATAGGCTCGCAGTTTACCGGCATCATCGTCGATGTTAGAGACCAAATCGCCCCCTTGAAAATCGGGACACGCTAAGATATCCTCGATACAAACTACTCCTGCCGAGTATCCTTTTTGCCGTTTCCACCCGATGAGGCGATCGAAAGCCGGAGCTAATTCCCGATTTGTCACAACGGTATATTCGAAGTCGGGTAAAGTAGTAACTGTCCGGGACGAGGCTGAACGGGTCGCTGTCGCAGGGGCGAACCCATCGACCTGAGCGGGGTTGACGACTATCCGTTTCGCCTCCTCTCTTCCCCATCGAACGTTATTTCTGCCGGTTGCTCTGCGGGATATCGCCCGAAGGCGCGATGGGTTTTCGGAACCTGCGTTTTTCACCGAATAATCGAGACGAACGGTCACGGAATTACGAAAGAGGATTTCACCATCGGTCGGAGCGTAACTTATCGGCCATACAGCAACGGTGACGATGTGGTTGTCACCGTCGAGAAATCCTTCGTCTACCACTTGTACCGGAACAGCCGGCCAATATCGGTTGTTGCTATATACCGTGCTGTCGGGGGAAACGAACAGTTGCTCGCTTGTATTCCTGTCGGAGGGAATAGGCGGCTGGGTCGGATAAACCGGTAGCGTATACCGAGTCGCAGTTGTGGTCTCTCCCGTAACGGAAACCGTGAAATCGGTAGCATCGCAAGGAACGGAAAATCGCAAATAGTGTACAGGCAGCTCGGGCGTACCGGCTGCGGACTGTGTCCACAAGTCGGGATATCTGAGTCGAAGGTAAGAGTCGCCATTTTCACTAACCGTGTCGGTTGTCAAAAGGTGTTGGTCGAATGTCGCCGTATAGCTGATTTGCGCATTGGCTGCCGAGATGGAGAGGGCAAACAACAGGGCGACGACCGTATGCCTCAATCGTGATATTATCGGTTTCATGAGTGTTGCCTCTATTTGGTCAATATCATACGTTTACTGTCTATCTCTTTCCCATCGGCCACGAGGGAGTAGATGTACATTCCTGCCGAGAGCTCCGAGCCTTGCAAGGTTACTTTTCCTTCACCTCGGTCGGCGATTTCCATGCGGCGTATCTGCTCGCCTTGCAGATTGTAGATATATAGATCGGCCTGTTGTGTCTCGTAGGGTAGGGCAAAACGTATGACGGTGGTTGCACTGAACGGATTGGGATTGTTCTGATAGAGGGCGGGAACAATAGCACTTTCCGACTCGACTGCGGTATTGCGTCGCTCGGACTTGCGGAGTGCGCCGCCTATGGGTGTTCCGTCCCGCAAGGCTGCCAGATCTTTTTGCAATTCGGTGATGACAGTTTCTTGCGAGTCGACTTTTGCCTGTATTTCATTTAAGGAGTTAACAATCAGTGGAATCATGCCTATATAGTCGACATACATGTATCCTGCTGAATCGGTACGCACTAATTCTGGATAAACCTCTTTTACCTCTTGTGCCAAGAATCCGAAATGGGTACGGGCATTTTCTTTTTTGTTTATTTTTATGTTGTTTGTTCCGGCAGGAGTTTCCTTGTTCAACTGATAACTGATTCCCGAGAGTCGGAGTAATCCCGAGAGTGTGTTGTTTAGCGGTTGTATGTTTTTTTTGAAACGACTGTCAGATGGTGAATAAAAATAACCGATAACATCAACATTTAAGAATTGTATCATCGAACCATAATTGGCATTGTCATAGAGAACTACGTCTCCCTCGGAACTTGAAAAGCAGAATCCTTCACGGCCATATAAATGGAATAACGATGGATTTTCCGAAGTTATATATCGTCCGATATAAACATCATTTACAGGGTTACTTACCGAATTATAAAATGAAATACGGGCAGGGGCTTTTTCGTTTTTGGGGAAAAGGTTCAAAGTAGAGGAGCCCATAGAATTTGAACCATATCCACCTATTGAAATTTGTCCATCGTTTTGGATTTTCATTTGTCCCATTACGCAGAAAGAAAAACTGTATACTGCTATTACAAAAAAGAGGCGATTTGTTTTCATGATATTTTCGATTAAGTATTAAATTTTAGTTTATTCCAATGAGGTTATTTCGTTTAGAAACGATGTAAATATAATTGATTTATTTTTGATTTATTGTGTTTTTTATTATGAAAATATATGTTGTTAACAATAATTATATATAGAACTTTTAAGGGAGAGTATTGTGTATTTAGGAGTTGTGATTGTAGGGTTTACCCTCTTGCCTTGCGGGTACTCCACACCTATATATTGTGTGGCAAAACATAGGGGAGGAGGGTGAGATGTATTTCCCTTTCGCTTCTGCTCCGATTCTATATGTGACACCCCGTAATGCTGCGGGGTACGGCAGGGGGAGAAGTGAAAATCTATCTTTATGCCGAAACGAGAAGTACCACTTTCAATTCTCTCCCCTCCTTATCTCATTTGTGATGAGCTGTGGGAGAGGGGGAGGTCTCATTCTGTTTTCGTTATTGAGGGATTGGAAGTAAAGATAATTCTTACTGATTTCTTATTGTGTCGAGGTGGTGGGGCTGTTGCGGTGTTATGAAAAAAGCGAGGCCGCCCTAAAAGTTTTATGGACGATCTCGCTTCGCTGCTCCGCATGAGCGGTTGTCTTGTTGTGGACAGCCGTTTGAAATTTTTTCAAACGGTTGTGTTTTACGTTTTTATATTTCGTGTTTTTTCCCGAATGTGAAATTTATGCCGAAACAGAAATTGGCTCGGGCATGATTGATGGGAATGAACTGTTTGGAATATTTGGTGGCAAAATAGTCTGTGCCGAAAAACAGGTTGAAGCCGGGTGCGCATACGTTGAGAATGGCTCCCACGGAGCTACCCATATTGGAAACGGAGCCGTTGAGGGTGATGTGGAGCGCCGATAACGGGCGGAAGTTCACGGCGGCCATACCTTCGGCATAGGTGCGATGTCCGCCGAAGCGAGTCGTGGAAAGTAGTCCGAAAGAGATGTGATTGTCCAGAATGCTATATTCTGCGCCAATGCGCATGGTCGTGCGTAACGAATTGGTAACGGATTGGCTATCGGATTTATAGAATTTTGCCAGCGCTTCCAAATCGTCTCCTAACTCGTCGGCTTTATCGTCGAACGGGTTGTTTCCTTCTTCGTCGTCTTCGGCTCCGATATTGTCGAATCCTGTGTATCGGAATTCTTTGGTGGGATCGGTTTCTCCACGAGTGAGGTTGTTCCATTGCATGAATCCGATGTCGGTAAGGGCCGCAGATAAGGTGAGGTTATCGATCAGCTCGTAAGTCGCCCCTAAATCGAATCCCAGTCCGAAGCCTGCCACACCGAAATCTCCGGTGTCGTAGTCGGTGATTTCTCCGGTCTCGGGATCGGTCTCTAATTTCAGGAGGGAAGAGGCTTGTATATGTCCGGCTTGTTTGATGAACCATTCGTCTTGGGACATGGATATATCCATGCGATCTATCCTTGCTTCGGCATGTGCCGCACCTACCAGCACTTTTACTTTGGCTCCAACTCCCAATTTGTCGTTAATGTCCCGAGCGTGTCCTAATGCGAGTTCCACGTAATTGTCGGTCGAAACCGTGATGTTACTCATGTCGTAACGGGTAATCCCGGTTTCTTTTTGTCCGGTTTTGAGAAATTGGAATATTTCTTTGGGCATATATGCTCCCGAATAACTTTTGAGGGCGAGGTTGAACGTGTTTTGTCCACCCCATGCCCAGAATCCAAAAGAGATGATGTCTAATCCCAAATCGAGTTCGACGGTATTGTTGGGAGTGAGTTTGCCGAGAAAGTCGTCGGCGGGGACACTGGGGTGGAGGAATGTGACCAATTCGTTGCCTCTCGGATAGAGGAATGTCCCAAGTCCTAAATTGGAGTTCACTCCTAAATAGAAATTGCCGAGTGCAGGAAAACTGACGTATCCGTTGGGCGTTTTCAGGGCTGGATTAAGCTGGTTGCGTTTCGTCATCTTTTCCATGAAATAGGAAGAGTTGAGCGTTTGAGCCGACAATCCCATTGTCAAAGCGATGCCTATGCATACGCTCAGTATGTATTTTATATTGTGTTTCATTGCTTTCTGGTTTTAATCTATTACAAATCGTCTAAATCCATTTGTGCTCCATCGGGAAGTTTCGCCGACATGCGCACAACGATGAATTGGTCGGGGCGGAGGGTGACATCGTTATTGCCATCACTGTTGACTCCTTCGATTTTTATCGATAGTTTGTCGAGTTCTTGAAGGGCTTTATCTCGCTCTTCTTTGATGGTGATTTTTACGGCTGTGGATTGTATCGTGCCGTTTCCATTCGGAGCCGCTTCGATTTTTACGGATTC
>OGYN01003434.1_pt1 | contig 10761 bp, 10 predicted proteins | sample 1576551 | NCBI WGS metagenome assembly OGYN01 (sample SAMEA3541589, study PRJEB24748) | human gut metagenome | biome: human gut; feature: human-associated habitat; material: faeces | place: China | collected 2012 | reverse complement strand
CCATTCAGGACGAGTCCCGTCTGGAGGCGATCACAAAAGAGATCTACATGGAGACAGCGGCGCACTTTGAATGCAATTGGACGGCAGTCGAACGAAATATACGGACCGCTGTTTCCCGTGCATGGTCTGTCAATCCCGATCTGCTCTGTCAGATGGCAGGTTATCCATTGGAAGCTGAACCCACTTCCTCGCAATTTATCGAGATAATCTCTTCCTACATAATTCGCTCTTACCGGCCGCAGCCTCTTGTTCTGCCTTAATTCGTTTTACTTTCCCGACGAATTCTTATAGATAGCTTTTCTAAGGCAAGTTTTCTCTTTCCGGAATAGCCTGCCCGATGCTGATCTCGATGCAGCGGCGGATGGTATCCATCTGCCGGGCATCAAACGTTCCAAGATATTGCCTACTTTGGCGTTTGTCTATCGTCGTGATCTGCTCCAAGAGGACAACGCTCCCGTCCCGCAGGAATGCCGACGGCGGCACCGGATACTGCCCCCCCCGGCGTGCTTCCCGTACAATGCCCCATACAGGGACAACGGTGTCAGCCAGAATGACGCCGTAATATACGCCGGCGAAATACTGCTGCTGCCAGCCGGAAACTCTGCTATTCTCTCCGGCTGACTCTGTGATCTTAGCCGAAATGGTTTCCGGCTCATAGGGAACGCGGTACCCCTGCACCAACAGCCGGTGCGTATTGACGCCATACGGCGTGTAGGTTTCATCGGATGCTCCTTTTCATGCTTTAAGGCCATATTGTTTTGAGTTATTCGTTTTAAGTGGCGTTAAAACGAATAACTTTTTCTTTAAAACGAATAACAATTGACAAACTGGGCAGAATTCTTTATACTTTCCCACGAAAGGATGCGATCGTATGAAGTTTACGGAGAAAAAGAAGCAGGCCGTTCTGCGCTATATCCTGGAAAAGATATCGCAGCATGACCCCCGTGTTACCAAAACCGTGTCTGAAACGATGAACATCAACCAGAACACCGTACACAGTTACATCACCGAGCTGATCGAGCAGGGCGTCATTCGTCGCGTTAAACGCGGACAGTATGAGCTTGTGCGCAAACAATATAAATTTTGTCTGGAGCGCAGCAAGGGCGATCTGGATTCCGATCTGTACGCTTATCAGAAATACCTTGAGCCGATCATTCAGGATGAGCCCAAAAATGTGCAGGGCATTTGGGCCTATGCTTTCACAGAAATGATCAACAATGTCATGGATCATTCGCTCGCTTCGGAGGTGCATATCCGGGTCGACCGTGATCCGGTCAACACCGCAGTCATCATTTCCGACAACGGCGTGGGAATCTTCCATAAACTGCAGGAGCACTTCGGTTTCCCCACAGCAGAGGAAGCCATATGCGAACTCTTCAAGGGAAAGCTGACAACGGACTCCGCCAACCATTCCGGCGAGGGAATTTTCTTCTCTTCCCGCATGATGGATGACTTTATCATCCTGTCGGACGGCAAGGTCTTCTGCATCGACAAATACGAGGAAAGCGTCCTTGCCGACCTGGAAGAATTCTCGGTTCCCGGAACGAGCGTATATATGAGCCTTTCCAACTCCTCCAACAAGGAGACTTCCGAGATTTTTGACCGGTACGCCGATTCGGACGGCGGCTTTACGAAAACAAGCATCCCGCTGAAGAATATTTATGACAGCTCACCGGTGTCTCGCTCGCAGGCAAAGCGCCTCTGCAACCGCATGGATTGCTTTGAGGAGGTCACGCTGGATTTTGACGGCCTTGAATGGATGGGGCAGGGCTTTGCCCACCAGCTTTTTGTTGTCTTTCAGCATGAGCATCCCGAGATCCGCCTGCTGCCGGTCAATATGAGCCCTCCGGTGGAGAAAATGTACCGCCATGTTCTTGCGGGTGACACATCCTCCCGTGCCTGATCTTCTATACGATAGAGAATATTATCTGTATAGCGAATACTATCTGTAAGGAGTTATTCGCTTTGAGACGTCTTAAAGCGAATAACTTTTTTGTTAAAACGAATAACTCGTGCGCGGGAAAGGCTTATGGTTTCTGCCTTTCTCATGCGCCGGGTGTGAAGATGCGGAGAACACCTGGGGCAGCGACAATGCCCGCGCCGTCAGACTGTATGAAAAGTACGGCTTTCGGAAGCTGTGTTATTGATTTTGACCGGATGAATCTTGAGCTGAACACAATGGGCGACCATGGAGAGGAAAAAATACGATGAACGCAATTAGCTCAACCTATTGATATACTGGTTTTGAAGCGGTATAATTCGGGCGGCAGCGCCGAAACGAAGGGGATACTTAAGGACACTGTCTGGGGAGAACAAGCTATGGGGTAACCTTTTGGCGGTCATCCGAAATCCGGGCAGGAAATATTTTAACAAAAAGACAAGGAGTATTTTTTGAAACTTACCACTTTATTACCGGAGCGTGTGGCCTGACCGGGAGGTCTGGCAAATTCATTCACACGCCATTCCTCCCGAAGAACAGACCACACATCTTCAGGAGGACTTCCAATGAACCGCGAAAACAAACGCAAAACCTTTGAAAAAGGGTACTATAAAACCCACGCCTGTCACGACACATTTACCTGCAAGGTCTGCGGTAGACCTTGTGTGCCGGAAAATGCCGGCAGCAGCCACCGCAACCACTGCCCCAACTGCCTTTCAAGCCTTCATGTGGACATAGAACCTGGCGACCGGGCAAGTGACTGCGGCGGCATTATGGAGCCGATCGCCGTCTGGGTACGCAAGGGCGGAGAATGGGCGATCATTCACCGCTGCAAGCGCTGCGGTGCGCTCAGCTCCAACCGCGTGGCTGCGGACGACAACCCCATGAAGCTCATGAGCATCGCGATGAAGCCTCTTTGTGAGCTGCCGTTCCCGCTGGAGCGCATTGAGGAAATGACCGCGCTTATGGGCGGCGATGGGCAGATCAAATAAGCCGAAAAAATCCAATTCAAAAGAACCGGGTGCAAAGACGCAGAGCCGATAATCCGTAAGCCAACAGGCAGTACGGGTTATCGGCTCTTTTTTTATTTCCCTTTGACGTGCCCTTTCAGCTTATCCGCGCTCATGCACGGGCCTATTGTGCTTCTGCGACTCGGCTTCTCTCTTACCGGCAAAGAAATCTGCCGCGCACTTGGCGGCGGCTTGCGGTGCTCTGTCGTGGAACGCGATTCCGCCGCGGCTGATGTCCATTTCTTCCGAAATCAGAACAACCGTTTCAAAACGCGGATGGCTCTCGCACTTTATTTCTGCTCTTTCGCTTAATCGTCATGCGGTGCGGACGTTATTCAACGTCTCTGACAGTTGCTTTTTGATACGCCGATAAGCCGGCCGCCAACGCAGAGATCGCCAACATAACAGCGGACTCGGACGCAGTTGCTGTTTGCAAGACTGGAGAAGATAGGCTATAAGGCTCTTGACCGATCGTTCCACGCTGCGAGATACGCAAAACTTGGCCAAAAGCCGCCGCGGGACAAGAGCTTTTCATACAGACACTCCTGCTCGTCACAGTCCGGATACTGCAAAAGACCATACAGCACAATGCTGTATTCCAGATCATCTTTTTCGTCTTCCAGCATTTGAAGCATGGCCGGCAGCGGCGTTGTACCGCTCCAAACCTGCATGGCCTTTTCATAAGCGGTATGATGGCCCACTGCCATGCCCGGATGATAGTCCTTCAGAAGTGCCGGCGGCTTTTTCGCCCGTGCTGCGCTTAGCGTATGCCAGTACATGACGGCAATGCCCATTTCCTCATCGCAGAGGGGCATACAATTCTCGAACATCTCTATCGCCTGTGCATACCGCCCGGCGTAGTAATGTGCCAGCCCGATCCGATAGAGGCAGTCCGGTTTATCTGCTCCTAAGGACAGGCATTTCTTGAAATCAGCGATGGCAAGATCGCTTTGCAGGGTCGTCAGATACCGTCCCGCCCGCAGTCGGAGCAAGGGCAGGCTTTCCGGTTCCGATTTCAGCCCCTCCGTATAGGCATCAATGGCTTCCCGATAACGAAGCTGCCGGGAAAGGGCTTTTCCCAACGCCATAAATTTCCCCACGGAGTCCGGCAGCGCCTTTGCCTGCGTGACCGCCTCGGAATCGGGGATCCCGGCGGGAAGATTCATGATCTGGCTTTCGACCCCGGCGTGCAGTTCATCAAACGGATATTCCATCACAGCCCCCGTGTATACGGGCGATAGCAGGCGGAGCAGACGATCTCTCCGTCCTGCAAGCGGGCAAAGCTCTCAGCAAAACGTTCTCCGCATACGGAACAGGTAACGGTCTTGAAGATCCGAGCCTCCTCCGGTACCGGCGCCGGAGCCTCCTTCACGTCGAACATCTCGTGAAAATCCCCATCCATGAGCCATACCAGGCGTTCGTCCTTGGTCTTATCCGGCGTGGGGCGCAGAACAAGGCGGAAGGACTTTCCGTCCGAACGGCGGTAAAAGGAAAAGGCGTTCTTCCCCTGTAAATCGAAAATCAGGTTGCCCTTTCCAACGGTGCATGACATCAGCGCCTGAATAGCGTCCACGCCGCAGGCGTCCGTCTCAGCAACACATACGATCTCCTCGTCCTCGGCCGCCCGGCCGCTCCCGAACAGCTCCCACGCGTACAGGACGGCGCGGAAGCCGACCGCAAGACCGCCGCAGCCGTGGCCGTGAAATGTCACGCATGTATCCCACAGGGACTTTAACTCTTTTTGCATGGTGTGACCTCCTATACATCCTGAATCGTGGCTTGCCTGTGCTCAAAATACAGGCTGATCAGATAAAACGACAGCGACAGCAGCATGATGCACACACCCGGCGACAGCAGATACTCATATGCCTGCCGGAGAAAAGCGCCCCGCTTGTAGGCAAAGTTGATCATCGTGCCCCAAGTGGGATAATAAAGGTCGCCAAAGCCGAGAAAGCTCAGCGTAGACTCCATCATGATACAGCTGTTGACCCCCAAAAGGAAACGGGAGAGCAGCACGTCGTACAGGTTGGGAATAATGTGGTGCAGAACAATATGCCCATGACGGTATCCCTGGATCACGCAATTTTCAATAAAAGGCTGGGCATTAAGATGGATCACCTTGGCCCTCACGTTCCGGGCAGTGCCCACCCAACTGAATGCGGCGATCAGCAGGATCAGATTCCGGCTGGAGCTGCCCAGAAAGGTGGCAAGTACGATCATCGTCACCAGCTTTGGCAGAAGCACAAAAATGTTGATGACACCATTCAATACCCTGCCGACCACGCTCTTTCCGGCCGCCAGTGTACCGATCACACTTCCCAGAACCAGTGTCAGGACGCTGCTGGATACGCCGATCAGCAGCGTTTGCCGGGTGCCGTATACCAACTCCGTAAAAATATCATATCCCAACGCATTGGTGCCAAGGAGATGCGCCGGGGATGGCGTAAGCCATGGGGCAAACATCTCTTTCTGCCCGTAACTCGTAAACGCAGCCGGGAACACGGCAGCCACGAGGAAGAAGAACAGCAGCATTCCGCCAAGTGCCAGCGGGACGCAGCGCTTTTTCATACCTGACCACCTCCCAACCGAACTCTGGGATCGATCAAAATACAGATCGCATCTGTCACAACAATGGAAAAGGTCATGATGGCCGTTGTAACGAACAGGATGCCCTGCATCAGCGGATAATCCAGCGTATATACGGCGTCAGAGAGCAGCCTCCCCATGCCGCCGATGGAGAAGATGTTTTCCACCACCAACGACCCGCCGATACAGGTGCTGACACTCATGCCCACCATGGTGATGAAGGGCTGAGCAATGTTTTTCAGGATATACCCAAATTTGATTTTATGATCGGATAATCCCCGCTCCTTCGCGTAAAGCACATACTTTTCTTCCGTCACCTGACGGACGGTATTGCGCATCAGCAGATAGCGGGATGGAGCAGCAGCGATGGTCAGGGTAAGCACGGGAAGGATCAGGTGGCGTATCCGATCCCACAGATATGCAGCCGTTCCGGGGGAAACACCGGCGCTGTTCAGGCCGGTATAGGGAAACCACCGCTGCCGGAAGCAGAACAGGATCATCAGCACCAGCGCGATCACGAACGAAGGCATTGTATTGACCACGATTTGAAATGTCGTTGACAGATTGCCTAAGACACCGCCCTTTTTGTAGCCGCAGTGCAGTCCCCACAAAAGTCCCAGCGCCGTGCTGAGCAGCACGGCGGGCAGCGTGATCTGCAGGGTGTATCCCAGCCGCTGCCCAATGAGGGCGGAAACCGGGGCTTCCTTCTTGTAGGAATAGCCAAGCGTACCGTCAAAGAGCGAGCGCAGATAGTACCCAAACTGCACGAATAGCGGCTCGTCCAGATGGAGGGCCTGCCGGTAGTAAGCCACCTGGGCAGGGGTCATATCCTCCTCGGAAAAGCCGGTGAGATAGGCAATGGGATTCCCCGGCAGAAGCCGGGGCAGAAAAAAGTTCAGCACCATAACGATCAGAAAGCACACCAGTGCAAGGATCAGATTCTTTTGATACTTTTTCACCGGTGTGCCTCCTGCGTTAAAACGATTATTTCCTGGTGACGCTGAACCAGTTGTTGACGTTGTTCAGTCCGAACACGGCGTCAACCGTCACGTTGTCCAGCGAAGAGGAATAGGCCAGCATCATGTTGTCCCAGTACAGAGCGATCAGCGGTATATGCGCCGCGTAGTAGTCCTGCAGCTTTGCCGCGCCCGTGTAGTAGTCTTCGATCGTCTTGGCAGCCTTCATCTCACGGAGGATCGCGGAAAACTCCTCGTCAAACACCTGACAGCCGCCCTGCACGGCGTGATTGCCGTCCACATAAATGGAACCGAGACCGTTGCCCATGCCCATACCGGCAGCGGTGTAGCCATAGATAGCCGCTTCCATGGTGATGTTGTTCTCGGAGAACTTGTTGCTGGTCTTGGCGTTGTAGGCATCCTTGTCCACCGTATCCAGATTTACCTGAATACCAAATGCCTCCAGCTGTGTCTTGATCATTTCCGCATAGCCCACATGGGTCTCCTTGGCGGCGTTGACCGTCAGTGTGAAGGCAGCGGCCTGACCGTCTGCGTTCACATAGAAGCAATCGGCGTTCTTTTCGGTATAACCGGCTGCCTTCATGTATTCATCTGCCTTGGACGCATCGGTCGTCAGTTTTTCGGTATCCTTGTAACCGACTGTGGTGGCGGGTACAAAGCCCCGGTTGGGGATCTCGGCATAGGCGCTGCCGAAATATGTCCTGAAAGCATCGTAGTCCAGCGCGTAGGAGACCGCCTGACGCAGATCCTCGTTGGTGAACAGACCCTTCGCGTTATTGAATGCCAGCACAGCGGGCGCGTTGGCCGCCGCCACATTGATCAAAGACACGTTGGCATCACCGGCCAGCACATCCTGATAGGTGCCGGCCACTCCGGTGGAGTAGGCCCAGACCATATCAATATCACCCTGCTGGAGCGCCAGATACATGGTATCCTCATTGCCGAAAAGCTGATAGACGATCTTTTCCACCTTGGGCTGCCGGGGATACTTTTCATTCACAACGAAGGTGATGGTGCCCGCTTCCTTGTTGAAGGACTCCAGCACATAAGGGCCGCAGGTGATCCGAGCTTCCTCATCGGTGACGGTGTCCTTGCCCTCATAAACATGCTTGGGCATCACGCGGAAGGACGTCATGTTGCTCAGTTCCCGGACATTGGGAGACGCCAGCGTCAGAGAAATGCTCATCATATCGTCGGAGATGGTGTAGCCGGTGTACTTGGCTTCCGTAACCTTGCCGTCTTCCGCGGTCTGGGCCTCAAAATTGGCGCTGCCGTTGGCCTGATCGTATTGGAGGGTGAAAAGGATATCTTCTGCCGTCACAGGCTCTCCATCGGACCAGGTCATTCCGTCCTGAATGGTGTAGGTCCAGGTGGCGGCGTCTTCCGTGCTGTAGGCTGCCAACAGCGGATGGTATTCGCCCTTGGTATCCTGATAGACCAGAGGCAATTCGGATACGCCGCTGGCCAACATATCGAAGTTGTACTCGCCGAATACGGCGGTTTCGATGGAGGCCGTCGTGCCGACGGTCAGCGTGTCGATGGGAGAGGCGGGGGTCGGTTCGGCGGCTTCCGCAGCCGGAGCATCGGCGGCCGGCTGTGCAGAAGGTACTTGCGCAGGGTCTGCCGGAGCCGCGCCGCAGGCTGCCATGGCAAACACCATCAGCATAACCAACAGCAGGGCGGTGACTTTTTTCATCATTGTCTTCTCTCCTTTTGTTTTGTGTTATCAAATACATAGATTTGATCGCAAAGTGATTTTACCAGCGCTTCATCATGGCTGATAAGCAGGATGCCGCCTCCGTTCTCCCGCATCTGCCGCCGTATCATTCCCAGCACATTGGCCTGTGTGGATACGTCCAGCATGGAGGTGGCTTCATCCAAAATCAGCAGTTTCGGCCGGAATAGCAGACACCGCGCGATGGCGACTCTCTGTGCCTCGCCGCCGGAGATCTGGTGGGGCAGGTGGGCAAGGATCTGCGGCGCAAGGCCGACCTTGTCCAGCATTTCTTTTGTCAGTGACAGCTCTTCGCCTTTCGGACGGAAACGGTGATAGCGTATCAGCTCTGTAAAACCGGCCCCGATTTTCTGAGAGGGGTCTAATGTGGCGTAAGGCTGCTGGTAAACCATTTGAATGCGGATACCCAGCCTGCGGTCATACGGATGGTCTGCCGAAACAAGCGTCTGCCCATCCAGCATGACCGCGCCCGCATCCGGCGGACAGACACCGCAAAGCACTTTTGCAAGCGTGGATTTGCCGATCCCGCTTTTTCCGAAAACGCCGCAGATCTTGCCGTCGGGAATATCGAAAGAAACGTCTTGAAGCACGGGATTTCCGCTAAAGCTTTTTTCAATATTTTGAATGGAGATCATTCCGCGCAGCACCACCATTCTCGTCCGTTGGCTTTTCTCTGCGGCATTTCGGTACGGCACGGATCCCTTGCCGAAGGACAGCGGCGGTAGAACGGGCAGCAGCCGGTTTCTGTTCGCAAGGCCGGCGTTTCCCGCATGCCATTTTCTACCAACGCACCCAACAGCGCTTTGGTATAGGGATGATGCGGGGCGGCAAGAACCTCCGATGAAATACCTGTCTCCAGCATTCTCCCGCCGCACAGGACAAGGATACGGTCACACTCCGCTGCAACGGAAATATCATGGGTGATGATCAGCTTTGCCGCATCCGGGAAAAGCTCGTTCAAAAGGGACAGTGTCTGCCGCTTGCTGTCCTGATCCAACCCGTTGGTGGGCTCATCGGCGATCAGCAGCTTTGCCTCGGAGCAAAGAGCAAGAGCGATGGTCACCCGCTGGGCCATGCCGCCGGACAGCTGGAAGGGATACTGTTTCAGAATGGCTTCGGGCTGCGCAAACCCCACCTGCGCCAGCTTTTCGCAGGCAAAGGCATATCGCTGAGAAGGCGCAACGCCCAGCTTCCCGATGCTGTCAAACAGCTGCCGGCGAACGCTTCTGGATGGGTCAAGAAATTCATGCCCGTTCTGCGGGATGTACACGATCTCCCTGCCCAGCATGGATCGGAGTTTTTTTCCCTTCGGCAAAGTGTTTCCGCAAAAGGATATCTCACCGGAGACCAGGCTCACATTTCCAGGCAGCACATCCATGATCGACTGCGCGATCAACGTCTTGCCGGATCCGGTCTCGCCGATGAGGGCCAAGCTCTCCCCGGGAAAAATATGGAAAGAAACCCCGCAGACCAGCTCTTTTTCCGTGCGGTCCAGCTTTGCGGCGACCACGCCATTATTATACTGCAAGATCGGTTTTTCCAAGTTTCCCTCCGAATCGACGTTTTTCTATAGCCCTGCAAGAAAGAACTATGTGCGGTTTCTTATGAAACGCTGTGCTATTGCGTTGGAATCAGGCGGAAATATATACAATCATATTTTAATATAGGATTTTATCTCGAGGAAGCCTCCCGGGGGGATATTTTTCAGGCAAAATTTTTACAGGGGCTGCGCAGGCATCTTGAAATGCGCGGCCATACAGTCTGACAAACGGGGCGCTGTTCATTTTCGCTGCGGCGCTCTTGCGAAAAAGGGCGGAGTGTGACATAATATAATGTATTCTACTTGAAATTCGGGGCGAAACATATGCCATCCTCCCATCGCGCCGCACGCGGTCAGATGTCTGACTCGCTGCTGACGGCTTCGTTCATCATTCTCTCCGGCGGTTTGCAGGACGCCTATACCTATCTCTGCCGCGGCAAGGTGTTTGCCAACGCGCAGACCGGCAATATTGTCCTGTTCGGCGCGAATATTGCCGAGGGCAACTGGCTGCGGGCAGCCGAATATTTCCTGCCGATTCTGGCGTTCGCACTGGGCGTTGTGGCGGCGGAGATTGTCAAGCGGCGATACAAAAAACGCCAGAGCGACATCAACATCCACTGGAGACAGATTGTCGTGCTGGTCGAGATCGTGCTGCTGATTGCAGCGGCATTCCTGCCGCAGAGCATGAACACCACGGTCAACATCATGATCTCGTTCATCTGCGCGATGCAGGTCGAGTCGTTCCGCAAGGTGCGCGGCAGCGCATTTGCAACCACGATGTGTACAGGCAACCTGCGTTCGGGCACCGAGCAGCTTGTAATCTGGGCGCAGACCGGCGACCGGAATGCGATCCGCAAAACGCGCAACTATTACTCAATCATCCTGTTTTTTATCCTCGGCGGTGCGATTGGCGCACTGACGACCGCGAAAATTGGCGAAAAAGCGCTGCTGCTGACCTGTATCCCACTCAGTCT
>OGYN01003427.1_pt1 | contig 10779 bp, 5 predicted proteins | sample 1576551 | NCBI WGS metagenome assembly OGYN01 (sample SAMEA3541589, study PRJEB24748) | human gut metagenome | biome: human gut; feature: human-associated habitat; material: faeces | place: China | collected 2012 | reverse complement strand
CCCCAGGTGGAATACTTATTGTGTTAACTGCGGCACGGAGGGTGAACCTTTTCATCGGTGACAAACGTGAAGTTCCATTGGTTGATGTGGTGGTTTGGGCAAAGAAACGAATCTTTCCGAAAAATCGGATGGACTGCAAGGAAATCCTGAAAATGATGGGCCTGCCTGATTACAATGCTTGGGAAATCGTCAAACGCACCAACGCCTGCCTAATGGAAGACCCCTATTGGCTGCGATTCAGCGAGGATGAAACCTTTGAGGATACCACGCGCGGACGAGCCAGAAGAATTATGAACGAAAATCAAAAGAGCAGCTGATACCAAAAAGCCAAACCTCACCGTACATCCTGTACAGCTTGAGGTTTGGCTTTTCTCTTATCATCCTTCACCAGCGCGAGCGATGGTTGATTATTTTATCAGCTTAATCCAGAGAGTGACCGCATTACAAGGTCGATGTCCTGATTTTCAAGTTCCTGAATGATATGCAGGTAGGTTTTCTGCGTGGTTGTCATGCTGGAATGCCCCAGCCTCCTTGCTACGCTTGCAATGGATACCCCTGCAAACAAAAGCACCGAAGCGTGGGTATGCCGCAGACCATGTACCGAGATGACCGGGATCTTGGCCCGGTCGCAGTGCCGTTCCAGAACATCGTTAACAGTGGAATTGTAGGCGTGTTCCTTGAACACGAAAATCGGCTTATCTTCAGGAACGTCTTTTACCAGTGCTGCGAACTGAATCACCGTCTGCCAGTCAATTTGAATTTTACGTACAGACGATTTATTTTTTGTTGGCAGAAATCCGCCGTTTCCTTTATAATCCCACGTTTTGTTGATGGACAGCATCTGATGGGCAAAATCAAAATCCGCAGGAGTGATCGCCAATGCTTCGGAAAAGCGGATGCCGGTTTTGGCAATCAGCAAAATCATCCAGTCCCAGTTGAGTTTTCCCTGTAGATCCAAGTCGCTCAACAAAAGATGCAGTTCAAACTGGTTCAGGTATTTCACCTTTTTAGGCACCGGGGGCTTGCCTTTGATGATCGCTTTTCGGGTTGGGTCTTTCACGATCAGTCCATCATCCACAGCATCCATGATGGCGCCTTTCAGTTGATGGTGGAAGTCCATCGTGGTCTGACGCTCGTGGCCTACGGCATAATCGTTCAAAAGCTGCTGATAGGTCACTCTGGAAACCTCACAGAGTTTCAAAGTAGGAGCGAGTTTTTTTACCCAAGAAAGGGTCATTTTGTACTTATCCAATGTAACCGGGCGAACTGCACCCTCTTTGTATACAGCAACCCACTGCTCATAATAATCGCAGAACAGGTTGTTTTCATTCATTTCGTTTAACACGTTTTACCTCCAAAATCGGTTTTATATGCTCACGCTGATGAAGGGTGATAAGGGTATCCAACTCTTCGAGAATTGTTCCAATTTTTTCTTGTTCGGATTGAGATGGAACGTCAACCACCATATTTTTGAACTTTGCATGTGCAAGAACTTTTTGACCGGTACCTTCTGCCGCCATTGAAAGCTGCTTTTTTATTCCGTGATTCAAGCGCCTTAGAAGAAAGTTTGAATCACAAGATTTAGGAGCAAAGACCGGATAGTAATAGCTAATAATCCCCTTGTCTACGATGTTATTTCGGTTGAAAACAAATACATCTGTATCGCTTCTGCTTCGATAAGTAAAATAGCCCTTAGGTAGTACATAGTAGCCAACATTATTATCCGTTGTTACCTGTCGATCTGCAAAATAATCTTCTTGAAGGACAATTCCCTGTTGCTGGGATGATGTCAAAACCGGATATTGATTCTGAGTCACAGTTTTTTCAGTATAATCTTCAATCAGCGTTCCGACCTTACGCTGTTCCCAAGTAGGTGTGTTTTGGGATTTTGGCGCGAAAAAAGAGCCGAGGACACGCCTCGGCTCTTGGTCAGCAGGGTGATTTTGCACCCATTTTATGATTCTTTTGGCATTTTCAAATCAAATCCGCCACTTACGATGAACTCGCGCAAGAGTTTATCATACTTGACAGGCACCTTGGGCGGAATAAGCTTTGTACCCTCGATTGCTTCAAAATATGCCTTTGCTTTTGCCTTATCTACGGTGGCTTTCAGGTCATCAAAACGGCCAAACTCGTTAATGTTGGCTTCGGTGATGTTTGCACGCATGAATGCCCGCAGCTTCTTTTCGTCCAAGCCGAAAACTTCAGCTACTTTGTGGATCTGGTCGTTCTGCTTTTGGGCGATGTACTCGGCAATATACTCCCGCAAGGTCTTTCCCGGCTGCGGGACAACTGCCCCGCTCTGAATGTCGTGCAGGAAAATATTCGCATATTTCTGTTCTTCCTGCGAGAGGGTGGCAAAGGTCTTGTGCAGCTCCGTTTCGGCCTGATGAATGGCTTCTGCTTCTGCACCCTCCTGATAGAAAATTTTCAGGTACTTTTCAAAGCGGGAGTTCATATAGTCCGTGTCGATGTCAGCAGTATCAATGGTGGTCAGATAGCTGTTCACCGCATAGGGAACGTCATCGTCCGGGTCATTTTCACCGCCATCTGGATTCGGCGTGAACAACTCTTTATAGCGGAGTGCCAAAACTTTGAACGCTCTCTCGTCAAAGTCTGCATGAAGTTCTGTTTTCTCATCTGTATCCTCATTGACGATCACAATGGGCTTATCCCACTCGAAGCCCTGCACCTTGGCTGCTTCCAGATTTTCGTTGAAGGACTGGAACAGGTCGGCAAACTTTTTTCGCTCTGCCATATCCGCAGGGATCTGCGAAAACTCTTCAATGCCCGCCGACACAAACAGATCTTTGATCTCTGCATAGAGGGCATTCAGTTTTTCCACGTTCTTGTCCAGTTTATCTACAAACAGGCCAAACGGTTTATCGCCGGAATACTCTTTCACCGCATCTGCGATGTTTTTCTCCATCGTGTGCGGACGGCGGTAATACTTGATGGTGCCAAACTGCTTGTCATCACCAAACAGTCGGTTGGTGCGGGAGAACGCCTGAATCAGATTTTCGTATTGCAGCATTTTATCCAGATACAGGGTGTTGATCCACTTGGAGTCAAAGCCTGTCAGCATCTGATCCACCACGATCAGCAGATCAAGCTGCTTTTCCGGGGTACGCTCGATGCGCTGGTAGGGCGATTTGTGCGCCAGACGTGCCGCAATGTCCTTTTTCATCTTGGCAAAGGTCGGAATGCTGAAGTCCTGTCCATAGCGGGCGTTATAGTCTTCTACGATCTCTTTTAGCCCTTCTTCTTTGGTGATGCCTTTGCCGTTGTTGTCAATATTGGGGTCAAATAGTGCGGTGACTTTCAGCCATGGTGCGGCTTCTCTGAACCTCTTGTAATATTGGATGGCTTCCGGGATGCTGGAGGTTGCAAAAATGGCATGAAATTTGCTGTTGCGGCTCTGGGTCTGCCAGTTCTCGCAAATGTCCTCCACCACGGCTTTCTGGTGTTCTTCGCCCTCATACTGGGTGTTGGGAATATAATCCTCGATGCCCTTTATCTCCTCACCGAGCGCATCTTTTCCGCCTGCCATCGGCAGATTCAGATATTTATAAAACACCTTGCTCTTCTGTGGGTCGGCCAAAGCTTCGTCCACAGAAGTGGCCTTAGCTTTTTCCAGCGCGACCGCTTTCCGCAAGTCGCTGTCCTTGAAGGTCAGCACCTTGTAAGGGTCAAAGCCCAGCACGTTGTGATCCCGGATGCCGTCTGCAATGCTGTACCGATGCAGTTCGTTGCCGAAAACGGTGGCGGTGGTGCTCATTTTCTTCTGGTTTTCGCCTTGGATCGGCGTGCCGGTAAAACCAAAGAACAGCGCTTTCGGAAATGTATGCTTGATGGTCTGCATCATATCGCCAAAGGTGGAGCGGTGGCACTCGTCCACGATAAAAACCAACCGCTTTGCGTTGATCAGCGCAATGTCGTTGGGGTTCAGTTTGTTTTGTGCATCATCCTTGATGTTGCTCATCTTCTGGATGGAGGTGACGATGAGCGTATCGGACGGCGAAGTGCTTTTCAGCTTGTCCACAAGAACATCCGTGTTCTCGGTAGCCTGCACCTCCTCGTTTTCCTCTGCAAAGTTGCGGTATTCTTTCAGGCTCTGGGTACCCAACTCGATTCGGTCCATCAGAAAGATCACTTTGTCCGCATCCTTGGAGGAGGCAATCAGTTGAGCGGACTTGAAAGAAGTCATGGTCTTGCCGGAACCTGTGGTGTGCCAGATGTAACCGCCGCGCTGCTGGTCATTCTCCCATTTCGCCTTGGAAACGGCATCCGAAATTTTGCTGGCAGCGTAGTACTGATAGCTGCGCATCACCTTCAAAATGCCATCGGAACCATCGGCAACGGTATAAAAGCCCACCAACATATGCGCCATCGGGATAGACAAAAGTGCCGTTGTAACGTCTTTCCAGTCGTTCATCGGCTCGTTGTAGAAGTCCGCCCAATGGAAATAGTAGCTGGGGTTGAATTGTCCTTCCGGGCCGGGATTGGCAAAGTAGACCGTTTCTTCCGGGTTCATGGCCACAAAAATCTGCACCAGCGAGAACAGTCCCGTAAAAATGCCCTCTGCGGCATATTTTTCAATCTGGTTGCAAGCCTGTTTGATGGAAACACCGCTCTTTTTCAATTCCATGTGAATGACCGGCATACCATTGATGAGCAGCATCAAATCGCCGCGGCGGTCATTCAAAATCTTGGACTTGGTGGGGAACTTTGGCTGTTCTGCGATCTGGTAGCGGCTAAGTCCGGCTGCAATTTCCAGACGGTCATAGATTTTCAGGGACACTTCTTTGCCGAAATTCAGCTTATCGTCAGGATTGTCACGCTTGATAAGCACACTTTTGCCGTTGATAAATTTATTCAGCTTCATCGGCGTTTTCGCATTCATGACCTGTTCCATGATCTGCTGCATCTCGCCATCCGTCAGCGGATAATCGTTCAGTCGATCAATGCCACGGTTGTTTTCAAAAAGGATGTTCGCCCAATTCTGGATCAGCTGCTGTTCGGTGTAGTTCTTCAGCACACCATCTTTCCAGCCGCGTTCTATCAGGAGCTTTACCACCGCCTCTTCAAAATCGGCTTCTTTTGTAAACGCCATAACGAACTCCTTTCGACTTTGCAAAAAGCACCTTTCTGCGAAGGCTTTTCTAATTTGTACAAGCTTTTCCAGCTTACGCTGATGAAGGGTGATAAGGGTGTCTAAATTTTCAAAGAAAGCGCCAAGTTGTCTTTGCTCATCTACTGTTGGCACTCTAAATTCCATCTTTGAGAACATATAACCAGTTATCTGATTGATGGTAGCGCCCATATTCATAGAAACTTCCTCATCGAAGTGAGGCGTATTCAATAACGCATTTGTAAATGCAGGACACTCCGAGCGAATGCCAGTCATAAATGCACCAATTACCGTGTCGGGCATAAAACGTTTTATCTTCGCGTGTTTTCCGATAAGTGAACGAGAACCATTGCGAACGACAACAACAATATCTCCTTCTTTGACATTCTCAGAGTTTACAACTTCAGGGTTAACATAAACATTATCAGCATCAACGATTTCACCGTTGATCACATTCGATGAGCGAAGAACAAGCACTCCGATTTCCCTGATATCATTAGGTGTATACGTTAAACCAGAAAAGAAATTCGCAAATTCTGTCAACTTACGCTGTTCCCAAGTAGGAGCAAATGCACACTTTCAGCAGCTATTTTCCACCGCCTACCGAATGTTCGCTGAAAATTTCACTTTCGGTTTTGCGTATTCGGCTCAAATTTTGATTTTTGACTCCCGATAGCTTTAAAACACAGCTGTTCCAAGCGTCTGACATTACCTTGATTTTCATTCATCAGCCTGTTTTGCATATTCTGAACGGGCAAGAGAAATTGCGTTGCTCCCTTAGCCAAACAACAAACGCCGATACGTCCATCTTCTGATTATGGGCAAATTGCACCACTTATTTTTATACAAACATCTTTTCAAGACAGGATTTCTTGATGTTTTGCAGCTTTTCCAACTTACGTTGATGAAGGGTGATAAGGGTGTCGAGGCTATCAAAGAACTGTCCTATCTTGCGTTGCTCTTCAAGCGATGGAAGGGAAACCGTTCCCATGCAAAGTTTGTCATAATAGAAATAAAGGCGAACGCCACCTTCTTGCAACTGGAAAATCAGCTTTTGAAAATCTGGCGATTTGAACCAATGCCACAAAAGACGGTCATCAACATCATCCGATGTTTTGAAAACCTCATAAAGTGAACTTACTATCACATCTTTTCCGGTATTCTGATAGCCAATAGAGCCAACATTTATTCTTGCAGGATTGTACGCAAAAGAATTTGGAGAAACGATATAATACATCCTTTTGTCGGCTTCTCTCATCGTTCCGCCGTTTTCAAATTTTTCATCTTGCGGGATAAATCCATGCTCGTTTGTTATAGAATAGCTTTCTAGCGGAAGATTGTCTCGATTCTTTTCTCCTGCTGGAAAAGTAATATCAGAGAACTTACGCTGTTCCCAAGGGTCAGTAAAACCCTTGAAGCGAATTTCCGGCACAGATGCCCCATTTTGGGGGAACATCTTGTCCAGCATGGACTTTTTGATATTCACTAGCTTCTCATACTTACGCTGATGAAGGGTGATAAGGGAGTCAATCTTTTTCAAAATCCTCCCAAGCTGTTTTTGTTCATCGATTTTAGCGGGAATCACTAGCTGCAAATTCAGAAACGTTTCCTTCGGAATATTGTACATAGAGCCACTTGTCCCGGAAGCCATCGAAGTTATTTTCTCTTTATAAGCACTGGACACCAGCATCATATACACAAAATATGTGTCCACCGTATCTTGAAATTTTAGTTTCCAGAGTCTGTCTGGAAGGAACAAATTTGGAAAATCCGTCGATACATAGCCACAAGCTCCGACACGTTCCGGTGTATTCATTCTGCTGACAATGACACTGTCTTTCTCAACAGCACATTTAACAAGCTGTTGTTCACTTTTTACAACAGGCTTACTTTCGGATGGGTTAAATCGATCATACGAAACACAACTTGTTTTTAGTACGCCTATATCTCCATCGCTAACTTCGCCTTCATCAGAGTTTACACTCTTGCCCGTCGTTATTGTTTTTGTCAGCTCAGCTAACTTACGCTGTTCCCAAGGGTCAGTGAAGCCCTTGAACCGGAGGGCAGGTTTCTTCTCGTTATCCTGCATAATCATTCACCTCCCAGCAACTTTTTGAGTTCTGCAATGCCCTTCATGTCAAATTCATTTCCCTGCAAATCGTCCAGCAGCCCCAGCAATTCGTGCTCGGTATTGGTGATCTGGCTCTCTACGTCCTCAAAGGTGGTTTCATATTTCTTGCAGACGGCATCCAGCTGCTTTACAAAATCGTCCAGAACGGCATCCGGCAGGCTGTTCAGATTTTCCATCAGGGGCAGGATCCACTTGCGATGCAGCAGGTCACGCACTTCTTCATCGGTCAGGCGTTCAATCACGCCTTTGGTACGCTGGTGGAGGGCGGCACTGTCGTCCTTGACCTGCTTTTTCAGGGTCTTTTCCTCGGCGAACAGCGCGTCCACATCTTTCAGGATGCTCAAGGTAGCTGGCTCTACCTCCCGCGCCTTGATGGCCTTTTTGACCTCAGCCGCAACAAAGGCACCATCGTTGACAAAATCCTGTTCCTTGTCCTCCTCGCTCAGTTCGTCCAGATAGCTTTCATACTCGCCTGCAATTTCGGCAAGGCGAGTTTCTTTTGCCCGCAGTGCTGCCACTTCCTCATGCATTTTAACGCTCTGCACCAGCTCAAAGGGCAGCACATGACCCACCCAGCCGTCCTGTACCTCGGCATCCTTTTTCAGCACCATGTTGGGGTCTACCTGCTTGGTTGCGGCAAAACCCTCGGTCTGGATGATTTCAAGGTCGATGGCAATTTTCTTCCAGTCGTCGTCCAAAAGCTGGTATGCTGCATAGCGGTCAACCAGTGGAATTCCTGCCAGCCGGGCAAAGATCTCCCGGCTCAGGCGTTCTTCCTCGCCGGCAGCATTCAGCTGCGTCATGCCGTCGATGAGTGCGGACTTCAAATAGGCATCAAAGTCACCGAAAGCATTCTGGAAAGCGGTCTTGAACGCCACCACATCCGGGTGGGACAGAACAGCGTTCTTCAAATTGGCCACATTCAGACGGCAATAGGCTTCGTTGTCCGGGCTGAACAGAGCCGCTTTCAGGTGCGGGAATGCTGTCCAGTAGGCAGACAGGTCTTGCAGTTCGGCCTCGGGAATGCCGCCAAACATCGAAGCGTAAATATCCCAGCTCTCAGCCTTTTCCGAGGAATCCACATACCGGGGAATGTTCAGGTTGTAATCGTTCTGAACGATCTCCGCACGGGATACTCTGCGTGCGAACTTTTCGATTTTCTCCGTGCGTTCCTTGTAAGCATCCACAATGCGTTTGATATCACAGGCACGCAGCTTGTTGTTTTTGCCGTCCTTCTCAAAGCCCTTAGACGCATCAATAATCAGAACGTCCGAATCCCGTTTATTCTTCCGCAGCACCATGATGATGGTGGGAATGCCTGTGCCGAAGAAAATATTGGCGGGCAGACCGATGATTGCATCAATGTTATTGTGGTCAATCAGATTTTTGCGAATTGTACCTTCTTCACCGCCACGGAATAGAACACCGTGGGGCAGAACGATGGTCACAATGCCGTCATTGCGGATGTGATACAGGTCGTGCAGCAAAAAGGCGTAGTCTGCCTTGCCTTTGGGGGCAAGGCCGTAATCCGAAAAGCGCGGGTTGTTCTCTTTGTCGTTCGGATTCCACGCCTGCGAATATGGGGGATTTGATACCACCGCATCCACAAACAGCGGGTCGTAGGTGTTGACCGGGTCGTTTTCTTCAAAGTACGGCCAATCTTCCTCCAGCGTATCGCCGTTGCGCGTTACAATGTTGTCGGGCAGAATGCCGCGCATGACAAGGTTCATGCGGGTCAGGTTGTAGGTGTTTTCCTTCAACTCCTGTGCGTAGTATTTGATGTTGTTGCCATTGCCCATATACCGTGCGGCACACTGACCAATGTTGATCAGCAGTGAGCCGGAACCGCTGGTGGGGTCGTAAATTTTGATCTCTTCCCGGTCTTTCAGGTGGTACGCCACGATTTCAGACATGAGCAGCGAAACTTCGTGCGGCGTGTAGAACTCGCCGGCCTTCTTGCCTGCGTTTGCTGCAAAGTTGCTGATCAGATATTCGTAGATAAAGCCGAGAACATCATAATCCTGCTTGCCGTCCATGGGAATATCTTTGATGAGATAGATCAGGTCGCGAATGGCCTTTGTCCGCGCACCGGAGCTTTCACCCAGTTTGGACAGGCCGGTTTGCAGCGTAGCAAAGACACCGTCAAACACCTTTTTGTGGTGCGGGTCGATCAATCGACTGAATGCCTGCAATGCCACCGTTACGTCGTCAGCCTTGAAGTCGCTGCCTTTGCTGATCCATGTGGAAAACAGATTTTCATAGGCGATAAAATAGCCGACATTCTTCCGAACGGTATCCAGCGTTTCGGCATCGTCTTCGGTCAAATCCGGCAGATATTCGTCTGTCCAGTCGTTCTCTTTCAGCCATTTAACTTCCTTGTCCGACAGAAATTTATAAAACATGAAGCCCAGAATGTAATCCTTGTACTCGTTGGCTTCGATTTTAGAGCGCATCTTGTTGGCAGATTCCCAGATTTTCGATGCGAGTTGCTGCTTGTTCATGCTATTCCTCCCAGTGGCCTACAATAGGGCGTTTTTAGAATTTTTTAATCGGACAGCCCCTCCGATTTTATGCGTGTGTTCATTGAACCAATTATACAAAAGTGCCACCCGGTTTGCAATGCGAATGAAAAGTTTCTCAATCGCATTCGCAGAACCATAACCGTGGCAAGCAGAGCCTTTGTGCGCACAAAGGCTAAATTCGCACGCAGAATTAAAATTCTGCTGTGTTCATTCGCTTGTTGGGATGCAATCCCAATCCCTGTAATCATCACAGTTCCGTGATGGCTGCGCATTCCTGCGGTGTGCTGAAAGAGCGTTTTGCAAAAAACGCGTAGCCTGCATCCATCGGATGTAGTTCAAGGGTTTGGGATTTCCCAACAAGCATTTTGCAACGCAAAAATGGTCTTTGTATATACGAAGACACTGCTTGCTACGGCTATGAACGCCTTTTGAATTGCAAAATGATTTTTCAGTTGCTATACTGAGCTTATCAAAGTTTTTTCGGGAGGATGCCGCAGTGACCGCACAGACAATGCAAATCGGGAGCAGACCTTGCCGCATTTACGGCGAAGCCCATGCAGAATACCTACTGCTCCAAATGACCGGCGAACACGAGCTGCAAAGCATGGACAGCGAGGTTGCCGCTATTGCACAGAGTGCGCACCACTTTCTGTTTGCGGCTATTCCAGTGGAAAGCTGGAACGATGCACTTTCTCCGTGGGAAGCCCCTGCTGTGTGGGGAACGCAAGGGTTTGGCGGCAATGCTATGGACACCCTGCGCTTTCTGACAGAGCGGGGCATCCCCACACTGAAGCAGCAGTTTCGTCTCCCGGAAAACGTCAAAATCATTCTGGGCGGCTACTCGCTGGCGGGACTGTTTGCGCTGTGGGCATCCACCCAGACAAAGCTGTTCTACGGTATCGCCGCCGCCTCGCCCTCTGTGTGGTTTCTGGGCTGGATGGAGTTTGAACAGCGGCACCCGATACAGGCACAGCGCGTTTATCTGAGCCTTGGCG
>OGYN01003424.1_pt1 | contig 10784 bp, 7 predicted proteins | sample 1576551 | NCBI WGS metagenome assembly OGYN01 (sample SAMEA3541589, study PRJEB24748) | human gut metagenome | biome: human gut; feature: human-associated habitat; material: faeces | place: China | collected 2012 | reverse complement strand
TCTGTTCGATGAATTCCTTGCGCGGCTCGACCTTCTCGCCCATGAGCACGGTGAATACCTCGTCGGCGTGCACGGCGTCCTCAAGCGTGATCTGCTTGAGCGTGCGGGTCTCGGGGTTCATGGTCGTCTCCCAGAGCTCGTGCGGGTCCATCTCGCCGAGGCCCTTGAAGCGGTTGATGTCGATCTTCGCGTTCGGATTGTCGCCGCGCATCTCGGCGGAGATACGGTCGCGCTCCTCGTCGGAGAAGGCGACGCGCGACGTCTTGCCGCGGTTGAGCTTATACAGCGGCGGGATGGCGGAGTAGACATAGCCGCCGTCGATGAGCGGACGCATGAAGCGGAAGAAGAACGTCAGCAGCAGCGTGCGGATGTGCGAACCGTCGACATCGGCATCGGCCATGATGATGACGCGGCCGTAACGGAGCTTATTCAAATCGAACTCTTCGCCGATGCCCGTACCGAGTGCCGTAATGACCGGCATGAGCTTATCGTTGCCGTAAACGCGGTCTAAGCGCGCCTTCTCAACGTTCAGCATTTTACCCCACAGGGGGAGGATCGCCTGAAATTTGCGGTCTCTGCCGCCCTTTGCGGAGCCGCCTGCGGAATCGCCCTCGACGATGTAAATTTCGGTCTCTTCCGGGTTGCGGGACTGGCAGTCTGCGAGCTTGCCGGGCAGCGTTGCGTTTTCGAGCGCAGATTTGCGGCGCACAAGGTCTCTTGCCTTTCTCGCCGCTTCTCTTGCGCGGGAGGCCGCCATGGCTTTGTCGAAAATGGCGCGTGCCACGGCGGGGTTCTCTTCAAGGAACGTCATCAGCTTGTCGCTCATCATATTGCTGACAAGGCCGCTGATTTCCGTATTGCCGAGCTTGCCCTTCGTCTGGCCCTCAAACTGCGGCTCCTCGATCTTAACGCTGATGATCGCTGTAAGGCCCTCGCGGATATCCTCACCGCTGAGTGCCGGCTCATTTTCCTTCAGAAGCTTATTTTTCTTCGCATAGTCATTAAAAGTCTTCGTCAGAGCACTCTTAAAGCCGGCCAGATGGGTACCGCCCTCCGGTGTGTTGATATTATTGACGAAGGTGTAGATATTTTCCGTGTAGGAATCGTTATGCTGCATCGCCACCTCGACAAATACCTTGTCCTTGATGCCCTCGCAGTAGATAACCGGTTCATAGAGCTTCTCATTGCTCCGGTTCAAGTAGGTGACAAATTCCTTGATACCGCCCTCATAGTGAAAGGTCTTCTCATGCTTCACTTCTCTGTCATCCCGCAGGGTGATCTTTAAGTTTTTCGTCAGGAATGCCGTCTCACGCAGGCGTACTTTTAACGTATCATAGTCGTAGACCGTTTCCTCGAAAATCTCCTTATCCGGCAGGAATACGACCCGTGTGCCGTGCTTATCCGGAGCACACTCACCGACTACTTTCAGCGGATACATCGTTTTGCCGCGCTCATAGCGCTGTTTATATACCTTTCCATCGCGGCAGATCTCAACCTCCAGCCACTCGGAAAGAGCATTTACAACCGATGCGCCTACGCCGTGCAGACCGCCGGATACCTTGTATCCGCCGCCGCCGAACTTGCCGCCCGCATGCAGGATCGTAAATACGACCTCAACCGCCGGAAGTCCGGCTTTTTTCTGAGTATCAACCGGGATACCACGACCGTCATCCTGTACCGTGATGGAATTGTCCGCATTGATCTGCACCTCGATGTGACTGCAGAATCCGGCTAACGCCTCATCCACGGAGTTGTCAACTATCTCATACACCAGGTGATGGAGGCCTCTTACAGATGTGCTGCCTATATACATACCAGGACGCTTTCTGACCGCCTCCAATCCCTCCAATATCTGTATTTGATCTGCACTGTATTCTGAACCCATAGTTCCTCCTTCACTTGCTGTTTTATGTCTGACTAGTTGTCTTGTTTGGACGTTCACAGGTGACCGTCCCGCTCACGACCCGAAAGGTCTTATCTATCTGGAAGCTGTGGCTGATAAAATCATCCAAGCCCGTACAGGTAATGATCGTCTGTATGTGGCGGATGCTGGCGAGCAGATGATCCTGCCGTTTTCCATCTAACTCCGACAAAACATCGTCGAGAAGCAGGATCGGATACTCCTTTTTGATCTTTTTAACCAGCTCAATCTCCGCCAGTTTGAGCGATAATGCCGCCGTTCTCTGCTGTCCCTGTGAACCGAAGCGCCGGATGTCAATTCCGTTGACATAGAAACTTAAGTCATCCCGGTGTGGTCCGACCAGCGTTGTCTTCTGCTTCCGGTCCGCCTCGCGGCTCTTTTTGACTGCCGCTTCCAACTGATCTGCCTCCGTGTTCGGCTCATACTGAATAACAAGCTCTTCCTTTCCGCCCGACAATTTCTGATGGATCGGACGGATCAATTCGTTTAATTCACCGATAAATTCCCGCCGGTACTGGCTCACCTCCCGCCCGTAGGAAGCAAGCTGCATATCCCATATATCCAGCATCTCCTCGTACTCGGGATGGAAAAACAGCTCCTTTAAGAGCTTATTTCTCTGTATCACCACCCGGTTGTACTGCACCAGCGAATGGACGTAGAGCCGGTTTAACTGGCATAATTCCAGATCAATAAAACGGCGCCGATCCGCCGGCCCGTTCTTAATGAGATTCAGATCTTCCGGCGAAAAAAACACCACGTTAACAATGCCGAAAAGCTCGCTCGCCCGCCGGATCGGGATCCCGTTGACCGCCACGCCCTTCGTCTTATTTTTCTTTAGATGCATGTCAATCCGGTACGGCACATCGTCCTTGCGAAGCTGCATCTTGATGTGGGACTCGTCCTCTCCGAATTCGATGATCTCCCTGTCCTTGCTGCCGCGGTGGGACTTGGTCGTCGCACACACGTAGACCGCTTCAAGAATATTGGTTTTACCCTGCGCGTTGTCCCCGTAGAGAACATTCGTCCCCGGATCAAAATCCATATGTAATTCCCCGTAATTGCGGTAATTTTTGAGTTCGATCGATTCGATAAACATGAAACCATCCTTTATTTGGTGATTGTTACGGTCTCTCCGTCATACTCGACTTTGTCCCCGTCGTAAAGCTTCTTGCCGCGCTGCATCTCCACCGCGCCATTGACCTTCACAAGCCCGTCCTGAATCGCAAATTTAGCATCCACGCCAGACTCTACCAGACCAGCTGCCTTAAGCGCCTGACCCAGTTTTATAAATTCATCTCTCAGTTTTATCTCCATCTTATTTCAGATCCTTTCTGTCACTGTCTGCCTGCACCTGCCATGTCTAAAAATGGCAGGTTAGATCGCTGCCGCATTGAAATTGACCGGCAGGATCAGATAGATGTAAGTCTCCTCCTCGTCCCGGATAAAGCACGGGGATTTCGGATTCATCATGTACAGAGTCACTTCCTCATCATCGATGATTCGCAGCGCATCACCCAAAAACTTCGGGTTGAAGCCGATCATCAGGTCTTTTCCAAACTTGGTAATCGCCAGACGGGCATCCATCGTACCGAAGGCGGAATGCATCTTTAACTCCATTTCTTCATCGGTAAAGTTTAAGATCAAAGGTTTCTTATCATTTTCACGGACGAGAATGCTCGCACGGTCGATCGCATCCATGAAATCACGGCGGTTCAAGGTAACTTTCGTCTCATAATCGGAGGAAAGCATCTGATTGATCCGGAAATACTCGCCCTCAATCAGGCGGGATAACACGATCGTGTCGTCAAATTCAAACATGATGTGGTTGGTGCTGAAGAAAATCTGTACCTCAGAGTCGTTGTCACCGTTTAAGATCTTGCTGATCTCACCTAAAGTCTTGCCAGGAACGATGACTTTTATATCACTGTACTGTTCTTTTAATGCAACTTTGCGGATCGACATGCGGTGTCCGTCGAGGGAAACGAGCTTAAGTTCATTGCCGGTGACCTCCATCAGCTCACCGGTCATCATCTTGTTGCTGTCGTTCGGCGAGATCGAGAAGATCGTCTGGCGGATGATCTCTTTTAAGGTAAACTGGGAAAGTGTGATGAATTTATCCCGCTCAATGTGGGGAATATAGGAAAATTCATCGCCGTCCTTGCCCTGAATCTGGAAAATAGCCTTGTCACAGGTGATCGTCGTGTTGTATTTTTCATCCGATTCGATCGTGATCGTAGAATTTTCGCCGGAGAGCTTGCGGATAATATCGGAAAAAAGCTTGGCATCAAGAGCGATTTTTCCACGTTCCAGGATCGTTCCTTCGACCTTCGTCTCAATTCCCAGCTCCATATCGTTGCCGGTCAGTTTGATCTCATCCGAAACAGCATCGATCAGGATGCATTCGAGAATCGGCATGGTGGTTTTGGAAGGAACGGCCTTCAGAACAATGTTGATGCCGTTCATTAAATGATCTTTTTCAAATGAAAGCTTCATGTTTGTTGATAACTCCTTTGCTAAAAATAACGTGGAACGGAAAGAAAAGATATATATAAATTCCGTCGCAATCGTAGTAGGGGCTGTGAATATGTGGAATTCTCCGGACAGCCCCGAAAATACAGGGGTTCAGACTCCTTTTGAATGGTTAAAAAGGCTGTGTAAAACTGTCCGGAACCGGCTGGATAACTTTTGAATTATCCACAGCCCTGAAATGGAGCAAAATGTGGGAAAAGTTATCCACAGGTTTTCAACCACTTTTCCACGCGAAATTGTGGAAGAAACCTACTGTGGGCTGATCTTTTTCATTAAGATTTCCACTGTATTGCGAAGCGATTCGTTTTTCTCCATATCGGCAGCGATCTTGTCGTGACCGTGGATGATCGTCGTGTGATCCCGACCGCCTAAATATTTGCCGATATTCTGCAGGGAAGTTCCGAGCATCGAACGGCAGATATACATCACGATCTGGCGCGGGAATACGATCTCCTTGTTGCGCTTCTGGGAGGAAATGTCAAGCGGAGTGATACCGAAATGATCGGCAACGACCTGGATGATCAGCTCCGGGGTCACTTCTTTCTCCGCGTTCGGGGAAATGAGATCCTTGAGCGCTTCCTCCGCCAGCTCCGTCGTGATCTCCTTGTTATTTAACTTGGAAAGGGCGACGATCTTGGTGAGGGCGCCCTCGAGCTCACGGATGTTGGACTTGACGTTGGTGGCGATGTACTTGATCACTTCATTATCTATATTGTAGCCCTCGAGTTCCTCTTTTTTGCGGAGGATCGCCATACGGGTTTCATAATCCGGCGACTGGATATCGACGGTCAAGCCCCATTCGAAACGGGAACGAAGCCGTTCTTCCAGCGTCTCGATCTCTTTCGGCGGTTTATCTGAGGAGATAATGATCTGTTTTTTCGCTTCATAGAGTGCGTTGAAGGTATGGAAAAATTCTTCCTGTGTCGATTCCTTACCGATAATAAACTGGATATCATCGATGAGGAGGACGTCGTTGTTTCTGTATTTTTCACGGAACTCCGTGGTGGAAATATTGTTTTTGTTCCGGATCGCATCGATCAGTTCGTTCGTAAACTTCTCACTTGTAACGTAGAGAACCTTCGCTTTTGGATTGTTTTTTAAGATAAAATGTCCGATCGAGTGCATAAGATGCGTTTTTCCCAGACCTACACCCCCGTAAATGAAGAGAGGGTTGTAGATCTCACCCGGAGATTCTGCCACGGCGAGGGAAGCGGCGTGCGCTAAGTTATTGTTCGCGCCGACGACGAAGGTGTCGAATGTGTAGCGCGGATTTAAGTTCGCATCCTGGATGAGCTGGCGGCTGACCTCGGACGGGCGGTTGATCAGATGGCTTTTGTCCGTCTCTTTTTGCGGCTCATCGACCTGTTCGATGGTGACAAAATCGACCTCACACTCGATTCCGGTTAGTTCTTCGATGGTAATCTGGATCAAAAGTCCGTATTTTTTTTTGATATAGCCGAGAAACTGCACATCCGGAACCAGGATCTGAAGGGTGCCGTCTTTCATGGAATAAGGCTGCGTCGGAAGCAGCCATGTTTTGAAAGAAACGTCCGTCAGTTCGTGTTCTTCTTTAATATGGAGGAGAATTTCATCCCATTTTTCCTTAATTTTCTCTATCATACTGTGTCTCCTAAACGTAAAAAGCAGCCAAAACTGCAAAATAACCCAATCTAAGTTCTATTCTACATGATTTGTCCACATTTTTCAATAAAAACCCGCAATGTGAATAAGTGAAATTCAGTTATCCACGTGGAAAAAACGCCGAAAAATAAGGCTTTTTGGTGAATGGGTGTGAACAATCAGAAGCTTATCCAGATCGTATTCCACGGCTTTTCCACAAGTTATCCCCAAAATGTGGATAAGTGGAGGATAAGCTGTGAATAGGTGGCGGGAATGCTGATAAAATAAGGATTTTTTTATCCACAAAATGGAAATGCTCCAACGTGTATACTGTATACAATAAAGCGCTGCGACAGCAATCGACGATCGATCTGTGGGGACGCAGGATCGAAATGGTGGAAAAACCACAGAAATTCCTTGTTCTATGGGGATTAAAAAGATCAAAATAGTGGTTGACGAATGCGGAATTCTTCTATATAATGGAGAAGATGTTTAATTACAATAGTCTAACTATGTTGAGAAGAATGCGGATTTCGGCGTGAGCCGGAGGAAGCGTGGATTTCTCTTACTATATTATGGATGAGGAGGTGTATGCAGACATGAAGATGACATTTCAGCCGAAGAAAAGACAGAGAGCAAAAGTTCATGGATTCCGTGCGAGAATGAGCAGCGCAGGTGGAAGAAAAGTTCTGGCTGCCAGAAGAGCAAAAGGTAGAGCAAAATTATCTGCTTAATGAACGAGGCCGCAATCGAGTTATAGATTGTGGCCTTTCTTAATATTCATAGAAAAAGTTCTAAGAATATTAAGAAAAGCTCTGCGATGCACACTCGGTGCAGGGGAATTGGTGATTTTAATGAAGCGTTTTAATTCAATTAAGAAGAACAGCGAATTTCAAAAGGTTTACAAGACAGGGAAATCCTATGCCAATAAGCTTCTGGTTATGTACGTGAAGCGGGTGGATGACGGGAAGGAGCCTCGGATCGGTATCTCCGTCAGCAAAAAGGTTGGAAACAGCGTGGTCCGCCATCACGTGACAAGGTTGGTACGGGAGAGCTATCGGTTAAATAAGGACAGAGTCAGACTCGGATTAGACATCGTAGTCGTTGCCAGACCGGCAGCGAAAGAAGCAGACTTCAAAAAAATTGAGAGTGCATACCTGCACTTATGCGGACTGCATAACATTCTGGAGAATCGAAGTGAGAATATTGATTAAGAAGATCTTGATAAAGATGATTCGGGGATATCAGCTCTATATTTCCCCTATGACAGGACCTCACTGCAAGTACACGCCGACGTGCTCGGAGTACGCCATCCAGGCACTTAAAAAGTACGGCGCTGTAAAAGGTATGATTTTGGCATGTAAGCGGATTCTTCGCTGTAATCCATTTGCAGAAGGCGGTTATGATCCAGTTCCGTAAAGGATGAGGAGGTAGTTCATTGGACGTTAGCGTTTTAGTTGCGACAAAGGCAGGTTCGATCATGGGACCGATCGCCAGCGTGTTTGGTTATATCATGGACTTTTTATTCCGGATTACCAGCAGCATGGGGATCATGAATATCGGTCTGTGTATCATCCTGTTTACCATTATCACAAAGTTACTGTTATTTCCTCTGACGATCAAACAGCAGGAATCGTCAAAACTTATGTCGCTTATGAACCCTGAAATCAAGGCGGTTCAGAATAGGTATAAGGGAAAAACCGATCAGGCATCGATGGCTAAACAACAGGTCGAGATGCAGGCAGTCTATGAGAAATATGGCTCGAATCCGATGGCAGGATGTCTGCCGATGGCGATTCAGCTTCCGATTATCTTCGCTTTGTACCGGGTTATCTACAACATTCCGGCATACGTACCGTCAGTACGTGTCTTTTTTGACAACGTAGCGAACCCGCTGATGGAGCAGCCGGATTACGTCAACAAGATTTCCGAGCTGGCAAGCGGTGTCGGCATGGCGGTGGACAAGGTAGACTACACCGTGGCAAACAAAGTCGTAGATATGTTATATAAGTTGACACCGGCTGGATGGGATACGCTGGAAAGTTTATTCCCGCAGATCTCTTCGACGATCGCAGAAAATGCGGGCAAGATTGAGCAGATGAACTATTTCTTCGGCATCAATCTGGCAACTCCGCCGTTTACCGGTTTTAACCACATCACGATCGCATGGATCATCCCGATCCTCGCAGGTCTGACCCAGTGGCTCTCCACCAAGCTGATTTCCAATTTACAGCAGGTGGATCAGGACGCGCCGGGCGCGAGCATGATGAACAGCATGATGATCACGATGCCGCTGATGTCCGTATTCTTCTGTTTCTCCCTGCCGTCCGCGATCGGTATCTACTGGGTCGTTCAGGGTGCATTCCAGCTCGTTCAGCAGCTGATCGTAAATGCACATATGAACAAGATCGATGTCGATGATCTGATCCGCCGCAACGTGGAGAAGATGAACAAGAAGAGAGCGAGAAAAGGTCTGCCGCCGGCCAATGTCAGCGAGAAGGCAAGCGTGAATTTAAAGGCGCTTCAGGCACGCGAGGATGCGGAAAGCAAGGCGAAAGAGGACAAGATCTCCCGCAATAAAAAGCAGATGGAGGCGTCTGAAGCATTTTACAATTCCGATCCGAAGCCGGGCAGTCTGGCTTCCAAGGCCAAGATGGTGCAGAAGTACAACGATAAGCACGCGAAAAAATAGAAGGAGGGCGCAGGATGGATATGATTACGGTTACCGCTAAGACAGTCGATGAGGCAGTAACAAAGGCACTGATTGAACTGGAAACCACCAGTGATAAATTAGAGTACGAAGTGGTCGAAAAAGGAAGCGCCGGATTTCTGGGGATCGGCGCGAAACCGGCGATCATCCGTGCTAAGAAAAAAGAGACGCTCGAGGATCGTGCGATCGACTTTTTAAGCCAGGTATTTGATGCGATGAACTTAGATGTGAAGATCGCAGCGGCTTTCAATGAGGAAGAGTGCGAGATGAACATTGACCTCTCCGGCGAGGACATGGGTATTTTGATCGGTAAGAGAGGTCAGACCCTGGATTCTCTCCAGTATCTGGTCAGCCTGGTTGTCAACAAGAAGAGCGAGAATTACGTCCGCGTGAAGCTCGATACCGAGAATTACCGCGAGAGACGGAAAGAGACGCTTGAGACACTGGCAAAGAACATTGCTTACAAGGTAAAGAGAACGAAACGCTCCGTATCTTTGGAGCCGATGAACCCGTATGAGCGCCGCATCATCCATGCCGCGCTGCAGGACTTCAACGGTGTGACCACCTATTCGACCGGCACCGAGCCGGGTCGCCGCGTTGTTATTGCGCCGGATAACAGCTATCGCAACCGCGACCGCGGTTAAATCGGGGTATTCGTTATGAACGATACGATTGCCGCAATTTCCTCCTCCGGCGGACCGATCGGTTTGATCCGCGTGTCGGGTGAACGCGCAATCGAAGCGATAAATGCCGTTTTTCAGGCGAAGAACGGCAAGCCGCTTACGGAAGCACCCTCGCAGAAGCTGGTTTACGGCACACTGACGGACAAGTCCGGCAATGTGATCGACTGCTGCTACGCTGTCGCGCTGCACGCACCGCACACCTATACGGGTGAAACGATGGCGGAGCTGCAGTGCCACGGCTCGACAGCCGTGCTGTGTGCCGGTCTGGACGCTCTGTTCGCGCAGGGCGTGCGGCAGGCAGAGGCAGGTGAGTTTACTCGCCGCGCCTTCTTAAACGGCAAAATGGGCCTTTCTGAGGCTGAAGCCGTGCATGATCTGATCACCGCGCGCACCGCAGAGGCGGCGCAGAATGCGGCGGCACAGGTCATGGGCGCGGTCGGCTCTCCCGTGCAGCAGATGCGCGATGAGCTGCTCGGCATGGTGGCGCATTTCCACGCGGTCGTGGATTTCCCGGACGAGGACATTGATCCGGTGCTGTTCGAGGATGCCGCGGCGCTGCTGCACCGCACGACAAGCCGTCTGTACAGCATGGCAGAAAGCTATGAGCGCGGCCGTATTCTTAGAGAAGGCGTACCGTGCGTTATCCTCGGAAGGCCGAACGCCGGCAAGTCCACGCTGCTGAACACGCTGCTCGGCCGCGAGCGGGCGATTGTGACCGATATTCCGGGCACGACCCGCGATCTCATCGAGGAGAATGTCAAGGTCGGACAGATTCTGCTTCGCGTGACCGACACCGCCGGTCTGCGCAACACGGACGATCCGGTGGAGCAGGCGGGCATTGACCGGGCGATGGCGGAGGCTTCGGCTTCCTCGCTCATCCTGGCTGTGTTCGACGGCTCCAAGCCCATCAGTGACGAGGATATGCTCGTGCTGGCACGCTCGGCAGGCCACCGCGCGATCGCGGTTGTGAACAAGGTCGATCTGCCGCAGCAGCTGGATGAAAAGCTGCTGAAAAAGCACTTCCTGCATATCGTGCCGCTTTCTGCGAAAACCGGTGACGGACTGGATAAGCTGCTCAATCTTATCCCGCGAACCGTGGGTCTGGGCGACGGTGCGTTTGACGGTGCGCTTATCACTAACGCAAGACAGGCGGCGGCGCTGGCGCGTGCTGCCGAACGCTGTGAAGCAGCGCTGTATGCGGCGCAATCCGGTATGACGCCGGACGCGGTCGTGATGGACGCCGAGGGCGCGATTACCGCACTGGGCGAGATCACCGGCGAAACCGTGACCGATGCGGTCGTTACCCGCATCTTCAGCGACT
>OGYN01003417.1_pt1 | contig 10795 bp, 7 predicted proteins | sample 1576551 | NCBI WGS metagenome assembly OGYN01 (sample SAMEA3541589, study PRJEB24748) | human gut metagenome | biome: human gut; feature: human-associated habitat; material: faeces | place: China | collected 2012 | reverse complement strand
CTGTTGCGGCGTTGATGAGTGCCTGCTGTAATCAAAATGAAAAAGAGATGGGAACCACTGTTCAGAAAGATGTGTTCTCCAAAGGCTCTTTGATAGTGGATAATCCGAACTTTACGGGTGAAGCATGGCTTGATAGATTTGTCACGGCGGCTGATTCAATGGACTGCACTGTCAGTAATGTGACTTTCGCGCCGGGTGTACGCAATAGCTGGCATTCGCATCCGGGCGGTCAGATTTTGCTTTGTACTTCAGGTAAGGGATATTATCAGGAAAAAGGGAAGAGCATACAAGTGCTTCATCCCGGTGATGTTGTGAGAATCGCTCCCGATATAGTACATTGGCACGGTGCGGCTCCCGACAGCGAGTTTACGCATATTGCCATCGGTACGCAGCTAGCGAAAGGTCCGGCCAAGTGGTTCGAACCGGTAACGGATAAAGAGTATAATGAATTAGAGCGGGCTGTAGAATAAGCAAAATGAGTATTTCCGTTTTAAGAATGCAGGAGTAGTTGGAAACTGATAATAAAATAATTAAACGATATGGGAACAGATAAAAGAATCAGCCGTAGAGAAGCTTTGACACGAATGGGGATGATTGTTGCCGGGGCAGCCGCCTCATCAATAGGACTGCCGGCTTTAACTTCCTGTGCTGAAAAGCCACAGAAGAAACGCATCATTTTGTTTGCATGTTGCCCGTCAATTAGTAGAGTCGGAAGAACAATTGTTGAGTATTCCGCAAATGGTAAAGCAAAACAGGTATGAGTTTGAGGCGGATGAAATAGGCCTTGTCTATCCGATATACGGTCATATGCCGCCTAATATGGTGCGGAACTTTGTTAAGAAAGCAAAGTTGAAAGCGGCATATAAGTTTGCAGTGCTTACTTATGGAGCGAGGAAATGCGATTCGGTAGAGATATGGAACGATATATCGAGTAAGGCTGGTAACACATTCGACTACATCAACACACTCGTTATGGTAGATAACTGGTTGCCGAACTTCGATATGAATGAACAGATAAAAATAGACAAACATATTCCGGAGAACTTGCGGCAGATTACCGAAGATTTATCACAAAGGCGGCATTGGCATGAGCCGGTAAGTGAAGAAGAACGACAGATGCACGCTGGGTTCATGGCACGTTCGGGGCTCGATCCGGAAGTTGGGTTTCTCAAAAGGAGCGAGAACTATTTTGTCATTACAAAGAACTGCATTGATTGTGGAGCTTGTACAGATGTGTGTCCACGTGGCAATTATGAGTTTACCTCCAATGGTATTAAAATGCAGGGGGATTGTGATTTCTGTTTTGCCTGTATTCAGAATTGTCCGCAGAAAGCCATCCAGTTCAAGAAAAATGACGAGGATCCTTTGTTGGCAAATGGTGAACGAAATCCGAATGCCCGCTACCGGAATGAACATATCTCGCTTGTGGATATAAAAAGAGCTAACAGACAATAATTGAATAACGATAATTAAAGAATCAACGTATGAGAAAGTTACTTTTAATCCCCTTTTTATTCTTTTCCCTGACAATAGCGGCTGCTTGTTCCGGGAGTGATGATACTGAACAACCGGACACTCCCGATCGATTATCCGGTAACAGTAAAATTTTGGTTACTTATTTCTCTGCAACAGGTAATACACAAGCGGTTGCAGAACGTATTGTAGAATTGACCGGAGCTGATGTATACCGCATCAGGACATCTGTTCCCTATGCATCGAATCCTTATGACGATAGCGACCGTATTCAGAATGAAGCTTACAACGATTTACGTCCGGCAGTAGCTAATTTGCCTTCTGCCGAAACGATTGCACAGTATGATACGATTTTCGTCGGTTCGCCTTGCTGGTGGCATCAACCTGCTATGGTTGTCTGTACCTTTCTTGAAAATTATGATTTGAGCGGTAAAACGATTATCCCCTTTATTACTTACGGTGCAACCACTTATTTGAACGAATCAATGCAGAAGATTTATAAGCTGACTCCCAATTCGAAACATATCCCGGAAACTCTTCCGGAGGATCTTGATCCGGATGATATTACGACTCCCGGACGTCCCGATGATGACGGAATCTATATGCCCGGTCGTGCTAGTGGGGTAGAAGCATGGTTGAGAAGGATGGGTTTAACGGTTGAATGAGCGATGTATCATGTATTCGGAAGTAAAAGCCTGTACACAGCAGATTTGGTAAAGTAGTCGGTTTTTATCAGCGGGAAGATAGTATTATTTAACTAGATTCTCTATCTTTGCTCGAAAATATACGACTATGATTACCGAAGAACTACAGAAACTTTATCAGTCATATACGGGCGTTCCCGCTGAAAACATAACAGAATTACCGTCTTCCGGTTCCAACCGCCGTTATTTTCGGCTGACGGGTATAGAAACATTGATTGGAGTCTACGGGGCTTCTATCGACGAGAATGAAGCATTCCTTTATATGGCAGGACACTTCCGCAAATGTGGACTGCCTATTCCCGAAGTTCGCATCGCCTCGGAAGATAAAACCTATTATTTGCAGGAGGATTTGGGCGATACTCTGTTATTCCATGCCATAGAGAAAGGACGTGTTACCAGTGTCTTTTCAGAAGAGGAAAAAGAGTTGCTTCGCAAAACGATTCGTCTGCTTCCTGCTATTCAGTTTGCCGGAGCCGATGGATTTGATTTTTCCCGCTGTTATCCTCAACCGGAGTTCAACCAACGCTCCATTCTGTGGGATTTGAATTACTTCAAATATTGCTTCCTGAAAGCTACCGGTATGGAGTTTCAGGAAGACAAACTGGAAGATGATTTCCAGAAAATGAGTGATGTCTTGCTTCGTAGTTCTTCCGCTACTTTTATGTATCGTGATTTTCAGAGTCGTAATGTGATGATAAAAGATGGCGAACCATGGTTTATCGACTTTCAGGGCGGACGCAAAGGTCCGTTCTATTATGACATAGCCTCTTTCCTGTGGCAGGCGAAAGCGAAATATCCCGATAGTCTCCGTAAAGAACTGCTGCAAGAGTATATGGAAGCTCTTCGCAAATACCAACCGATTGACGAATCCTATTTTTATAGCCAACTTCGTCACTTTGTCCTTTTCCGTACGCTGCAAGTGTTGGGAGCTTATGGTTTCCGTGGCTATTTCGAAAAGAAACCGCATTTTATCCAAAGTGTTCCCTATGCCATCGAGAACCTGCGTGAATTGTTGAAAGAAGAATATCCGGAATATCCGTATCTCTGTAACGTTTTGCGGGAGCTTACCGGACTGAAACAATTTACGGACGACCTGAAAAAGCGGCAGCTAACTGTCAAAGTAATGAGCTTTGCTTATAAGAAAGGGATTCCCGATGATTCTACCGGCAATGGAGGAGGTTATGTATTCGACTGCCGTGCTGTGAATAATCCCGGTAAGTATGAGCGTTACAAACCTTTCACCGGACTGGATGAACCTGTGATTACTTTCCTTGAAGAAGATGGTGAAATACTCCGTTTCCTCGATCATGTCTATGCTTTGGTAGATGCTTCCGTGAAACGTTATATGGAACGAGGATTCAGCAATTTGTCCGTCTGCTTCGGTTGCACCGGCGGACAGCATCGTTCTGTTTATTCGGCCCAGCATTTGGCAGAGCACCTGAATCAGAAATTTGGTGTGAAAGTCGAACTGGTGCACCGGGAACAGAATATTGAACATACGTTTGAGGCAACGATTTAAGAAGAGTAAATATAAAGAAGAAAGTAACCGAAAGAATGAAAGCAATGATATTTGCAGCCGGTTTGGGTAGCCGGCTAAAACCACTCACCGATACCATGCCTAAGGCTTTGGTTCCCATAGCCGGACGTCCGATGTTGGAACATGTGATCTTAAAACTGAAGGCTACCGGCTTCACAGAAATAGTGATTAACATTCACCATTTTGGCGAACAGATACTTGACTTCTTGAAAGCCAATGAGAATTTTGGACTTATCATACATATTTCCGACGAACGTGACTTGTTGCTCGACACGGGTGGGGGAGTTAAGAAAGCCCGTTCTTTCTTTGAAAACTCCGATGAGCCTTTCCTGATACACAATGTCGATATTCTTTCAGACGTGAATCTGAAAGAATTATATGACTACCATTTACGAAGCGGTGCTGTTGCCACTTTACTGGCCAGCCAACGTAAAACCTCCCGCTATCTTCTTTTTGATACAGATAAGAGACTTTGCGGATGGATAAACAAGGATACGGAACAAGTGAAACCGGAAGGTTTTCAGTATGATCCTTCCCTTTATCACGAATACGCATTCAGTGGTATCCATGTCCTTTCACCTGCCATTTTCCAATGGATGACTTCTCCCTGTTGGGAGGGTAAATTCTCTATTATGGATTTCTATCTTGCCACTTGCCAACAAGTAAACTATGGTGGTTATTTGACAGAAAAGTTACATCTGATTGATATAGGCAAACCGGAAACATTAGCGAAAGCAGCAGACTTTTTATACCAAAACACCAAATAAAGATACTGAAAGAGGCTAAAAAGCCTCTTTCTTTCTATGTAACAAAATATTTAAGTAACTTTGCTTGGATGAACAATCAATATTGTAATACTATACAAATTTTGCTGCATGGAACAGACTTTGGTAAATGGGATAGCTGATAACTTATTGCATAATATCTTTAATGACCTGTCTGTAGGGTTGGAGTTATACGATAAGGATGGTCTCATGATAGATGTCAATTATTCGCGGTTGAGATCGATGGGAATAAAAGACAAAAAAGATATTCTGGGCCATAATCTGTTCAACTATACCAGTTTCTCTGATGAAATCAAAGAACAGATAAGAAAAGGAGAAACTGTACGTTTCGTTGCGAAATATGATTTTGATGCCTTGCGCCGTCTTTTTCCTACTTATTTATCCGGTACAAAATACTTCGAGATAACCGTTTCTTTCGTACACAATGAAAAGTCCGAAGTAACGAATTATATGGTGATAACCCAGGATGTCACCGAACGTGTTCTGTGGCAAAACAAATATGATAATCTTTACGAAGAAGCTGTGCGTTCGAAAAAAGAACTTCTTGAGAGCGAACAAAGAATGATCCATTTGATTCGTCAGAATGAATTGGTATTGAACAATATTAATTCGGGGTTGGCATATATTGCGAACGACTATATCGTACAATGGGAGAAGATCTCGCTTTGTAGTAAAAGCCTATCTTATGAGGCTTACAAAAAGGGAGAACCTTGTTATCTGACAGCACATAATCGCACCACTCCTTGTGAGAATTGTGTGATGCAACGTGCCCGGCGATCCGGTCAGGTAGAGTCTATTTTGTTTAATCTGGATAACAAGCATGTCATAGAAGTTTTTGCTACTCCTATCTTTAATGAACAGGGGGATGTTGACGGTGTTGTAATTCGCGTAGATGATGTTACCGAGCGCCAGCACATGATTGGTGAACTTGAAAAGGAAAGGAACCGGGCTGAACAATCTGATAAGTTGAAATCTGCTTTTCTGGCAAATATGAGCCATGAAATCCGTACACCGTTAAATGCTATCGTTGGTTTTTCCGACTTATTGATGGTGACGGAAGATCAAGAAGAAAAAGAAGACTTTATTCAGATTATTAATGCCAACAATGAATTACTTCTAAAATTGATTAATGACATACTGGATCTTTCGAAAATAGAAGCCGGCTCGGTAGAATTGAAATACGAAGATTTTGATCTGGCTGTTTATTTCAACGAATTGGCTGCTTCGATGCATCGGCGTGTAGTAAACCCGCAGGTTCGTTTGGTTCCCATGAATCCTTATGAGACTTGTACCGTTCGCTTGGATAAAAACTGGTTAGCGCAGATTCTCACTAATTTTGTGACTAATGCCATCAAATATACCTCCGAAGGAATGATTGAAATGGGGTATGAAAAGGTAGGCGGAAGTATTCGCCTGTACGTTCGCGATACAGGTATCGGCATACCGGAGGATAAAAAAGATAAAGTATTTCATCGTTTTGAAAAACTGGATGAATTCGCACAGGGAACCGGATTGGGATTGTCCATTTGTAAAGCCATTGTTGAGGCTTGCAGAGGAGAGATAGGCTTTGAGTCAGAATTTGATAAAGGGTCTTTATTTTGGGCGATTTTGCCATGCCAGTTCGAATCGGTTAACAGCGAACCGACTTCTTCCCGTCGGAATAATGAGAAGGATGCGAATGGAGATAAAGAAAATATTCCTGATTCCGAAGTTGCAAAGAAAGCACCTAAACGGGTACTAGTCGTAGAAGATATTCAAAGTAACTTCTTTTTAGTATCTTCCATCTTGAAAAACAAATGTCAGTTGTTACATGCACCGAATGGACTGGAGGCAGTTGAGATTGTCCGAACCCAACCAGTGGATCTGGTACTGATGGATATGAAGATGCCTGTTATGGATGGACGCATTGCAACTTCCGAGATCCGGAAGTTCAATACAGAAATACCAATTATCGCTTTGACTGCTCATGCTTTTGATGCCGACCGGGTGGCTGCATTGAAGGCCGGTTGCGATGATTATCTAGTGAAGCCGATCAATGGGGCAAAGCTGATGCAGACTCTGAAAGAGTATGGTTGCTGAAAGGATCGGATTAAAAATGTGTTGATCTGAAAAAATGTATATTCCGTTCATCCTGCTTTTAATATTTAGGTCAATGGTCAATGGCTTGCTGAAAAATGAGCCTCATTTTCATTTATAGAGTGTGAGATTGTGTGCTGTTTTGCTGTATAGCCTTTGAAAGTGTTTCTTGTAGGTTCATTTTTATGTTTATATGCTTCCAGTTTTACTATATAGAGAATATTTTGCTTTTTGTTTCAGTTGTTTATTTAAAGATGAACTAGCTTGCAAATAGTTTTTTTAGAGAGCTTTTGTACCTTGGTCGGTGGCTTTGGATAGGTTCTTCGGTGAGTAAGGAGGTGTTGCTCACCGAGGAACGGTTTGTTGCTCACTGGGGAAGTTTATTAATTTCTTTGGGAAGAATGCATATTATCCGAAAACAAATGTAGTATTTCTCTTCTAATATGCATATATATGTAATTTCTTAATGCTTTTTTATGCCAGGGTACTTTTTTCTGTAATCGTTTCATCTTTCTGGATATGAAAAATAGAACATGTATCCAGCTTAAAAGAAAAGTTAGGTCTTATCATAATTATAGATTTCCTTATTTGACTTGAAAAGTGTTCAATGATGTCTACAACGCTATAATTTATCGATGAAATGGATGATTTTAGATAAAATTGGATATAAAATAGCGATTTTGGAACATCTTGTTTTTATAGCCTTCTTATTTTTGTAGTCGATAAGAGTTGCCAAATAATGTTTTTAGGAACTCTTCCAAACTAATAATCTTTGAGATTTATTTTTGTTAGCTAATAAATAAAGTCTTTATTATTAAATGTAATATTATGAAAAGAAAGAAGCTTATGAAAAAACAAAGCTGCTTTGTTGTTCTTCTGATGCTGCTCCTGTTGTTTCCGTCGGGAGTATTTGCACAGCAACAAATGATTAAAGGACAAGTAGTAGATGATAAGGGTGAAACTGTTATTGGTGCTACAGTCATGGTAAAAGGAGGGCAAGAAGGTGCCATAACCGATATTGATGGAAATTTCTCTGTAAAAGGTAAAGTTGGAGCCACATTAACTATTTCTTATGTAGGTTTTTCTCCTCTTGAAGTAAAAGTAACGAAACTGGAGGGTAATCGTTTCGTGCTCAAAGAAGATTCAAAAGTACTTGATGAAGTGGTAGTGGTAGGTATGGGTAAGCAGAAACGTAATACAATTACGGCTGCCGTAGCTACTGTTAAGTCCGATGCGATTGTCAATCGTCCGGTAACCGACGTGACTAGTGCGCTGCAAGGTAATGTCGCTGGTTTAAACTTTGCGTCAGATGCTGCAGCGGACGGTGTAGGTGGTGAGACTGGTGCTGAAATTAAATTTAATATTCGTGGAGTTGGTTCTATCAATGGTGGCGAACCTTATGTATTGGTAGACGGTGTGGAACAAAGTATGCAGAATGTCAATCCTGCCGATATCGAAAGTATCAGTGTTTTGAAAGATGCTTCCGCATCAGCAGTGTACGGTGCCCGTGCTGCTTATGGAGTAGTATTGGTGACCACTAAAAGCGGACGGAAGGAAAAGACACGTGTTACCTATCGCGGAACAGTTGGTTTCAGTTCTCCTATTAATATGCCGCAAATGATGAACTCATTAGAGTATGCCAACTATTGCAATCAGCGGGATGTGAATATGGGACGTACGGCGCAGATCTCAAATGCAACCATCGAAAAAATGAAAGGTTTTATGGCTAATCCTTATTCGGCAGAATTTCCCGGCATCGGTCCTAATCAAGCGGGTGACGGTTGGGCTGCAGCCGATAATGTTCAGTATGGTAATACAGATTGGTTTGATTATTATTTCAAAGACCGTGCGATACGTCATTCTCATAATTTGAGTGTACAGGGTGGTGGAGAAAAATCTACTTATTACATTGGTTTAGGATATACTTATCAGGAAGGTTTGATGGATCAGGTTCAGGATGATCTGAAAAAGTATAATATCAATACTAAGTTTTCGGTTACAGCAACCGATTGGTTGAAATTCCACTTTAATAATAATGCAACGATAAACATCATCAATCGCCCGATGGCTAATCAGACTATTTTTTATGGTACGATAGCCAATACGGCTCCAACCCGTGTGACTCAATTACCCATTGAACAGACGGAGTATTCCACTCCAACCTGGAATGAATTATTATATCTGAAAAAGTCCAATTATAATCAGAACCGTGTTTCGGATGCATTATCTTTCTCGGCTATTATTACCCCGCTGCAAGGGTGGGACATCATGGGAGAAATGAAAGCTCGTCTGGATGTGGAAAATAATAGTTTCAAACTGAAAAAAAGCAATCATGCATTGCCTAACGGGCAAGTTATAGAGACTTCCGGCAATCGTCAGGGGTATCAATATCCGGGTATGAGATGGCAAAATACACGTTTCGGTTCACTGACACGCGGTAGTGCTTTCAATTACTATCTGTCTCCCAGTTTGTCCAGTACCTACATGAATCAATGGGGGGATCATGACTTTAAAATCATGGCAGGTTATCAAATGGAATTGCAAGAAAATTCCAGTGAATATATGTATAAAGATGGAATGTTGAGCGAAGATACTTATTCATTTGACAATGCTGATGGAACCGTATATGCTGGAGAGGCTCGTACCCACTGGGCTACGATGGGATTTTATACCCGAATCAACTGGAACTATCAGAATACTTATTTCTTGGAACTTAGCGGACGTTATGACGGCTCTTCCCGCTTTGCATCGGGACATCGTTGGGGATTCTTCCCGTCTTTTTCTGCCGGTTATGACATTGCTCGTACTAAATACTTTACCGATTTAAATATGCCGGTATCACAATTTAAAGTACGTGTCTCTTATGGACGTCTGGGAAATCAGAATGGTGCCGGATTATATGATTATCTGGGAGTGATGAGTCTTGACCCGAATAATGTGAATGCATGGTTACTTCCGGGAGGAGGTGATGTAATAGGTAAAGGAACAATCTCATTAACTCCGAAAATGATTAGCCCGTACATCACATGGGAGAAAGTAGATACTGCCAACTTCGGTTTGGATCTGATGTTATTGAAAGATCGTTTGTCTGTAACGTTTGATGTTTATCAACGTACGACCAAAGACATGATTGGTCCTGCTGAAGCTATTCCGGCTGTCAGTGGTATCATTCCTGATGATCGTGCAAAAATAAATAATGCTACTCTTCGTAACCGTGGTTGGGAACTCTCTGTCAACTGGCAGGATAAGTTGAAATGTGGTTTTAGTTATGGAATAGGATTCAATTTATTCAATTACAAGGCTGTTATTACGAAGTATAACAATCCTGAAGGCATTATTTATAACAACCATACCGGTTTGGATCGCAACAAAGGTTATTATGAAGGAATGGATATAGGTGAAATTTGGGGATTCGTAGCAGATGACTTGTTTATGACCAATCAGGAGATTGATTCATATCTGAATAGCAAAGACCTTTCTTTCTTTAAGAATGATAACCTTTGGCAAGTAGGTGATTTGAAATATCTGGATACTAACCGTGACGGTAAAGTAGATCCGGGAAAAGGAACATTGGAGGATCATGGTGATCTGAAGGTAATCGGAAATGCTACACCTAAATATTCATTTGGCATCAATTTGAACTTGGGATATAAAGGATTCTCTGTCTCTACTTTATTCCAGGGAGTGGCGAAACGTGATTTTGCATTAGCGGGAAGTACTTATCTTTTTGGTGGAAAGAACTTCTTTAAAGAGCATCTCGACTATTTTAGCCCGTCAAATCCCCGTGGATATCTTCCTCGTCTGACAGATCCCAAAACAGTAGATTATAATACAAATATTGGTTACAATACAACACGCTATATGGTCAATGCCGCCTATATGCGTATGAAGAACCTGACCGTGTCTTATACATTCGACAAGAAACTCCTGAAAACGATGAGACTGGAAAATTTGAGGGTATATTTTACGTGTGACAATCTGTTCACTATTACTAAGTTGCCTAAGGCTTTTGATCCTGAAACATTGAATCAGGTAAATACTTGGGCGGGTGGTAGCAATGCCACAGCACCGGGACTTACCTCCGCTGCCAATGAAAACGGTAACGGTAAAGTATATCCGATGAACAGAAACTTTGTGTTTGGTCTTGATTTTACTTTTTAATAAATAATGCGAATCAGTAGTTGAAACCACTTTCTGATTCTGTTATTTAAAATGTTATT
>OGYN01003413.1_pt1 | contig 10801 bp, 9 predicted proteins | sample 1576551 | NCBI WGS metagenome assembly OGYN01 (sample SAMEA3541589, study PRJEB24748) | human gut metagenome | biome: human gut; feature: human-associated habitat; material: faeces | place: China | collected 2012 | reverse complement strand
CGAATGGCAGCATTCATATTGGTCACTCGGTAAACAAGATTCTGAAAGACATTATCGTTAAGTCCAAAGGACTGACGGGCTATGACTCGCCTTACGTTCCGGGCTGGGACTGCCACGGTCTGCCGATCGAGCTGAAAGTGGAGCAGGAATACGGCAAGCCGGGTGAGAAATTTACCGCTGCCGAATTCCGCGCTAAGTGCCGCGAATATGCCGCCGAGCAGATCGATGGCCAGCGTAAAGACTTTATCCGTCTCGGCGTGCTGGGCGACTGGTCGCATCCGTACCTGACCATGGACTTCAAAACCGAAGCCAACATCATCCGCGCGCTGGGCAAAATCATCGGTAATGGCCACCTGCATAAAGGCGCCAAACCGGTGCACTGGTGCGTAGACTGCCGTTCCGCGCTGGCGGAAGCGGAAGTGGAGTATTACGACAAAACCTCTCCGTCTATCGATGTCGCGTTCCACGCGGTAGACAAAGCCGCGGTACTGGCGAAATTCGGCGTAGCCGACGTCAACGGTCCGGTGTCGCTGGTTATCTGGACCACCACGCCGTGGACCCTGCCGGCCAACCGCGCTATCTCTCTGTCTCCTGAGTTCGACTATGCGCTGGTGCAGGTTGACGGCCAGGCGCTGATCCTGGCGAAAGACCTGGTTGAGAGCGTAATGAAGCGCGTTGGCGCGACGGACTACACTATTCTGGCGGCGGTACAAGGTTCTGAGCTTGAGCTGATGCGCTTTAAGCATCCGTTCCTCGATTTCGACGTGCCGGCGATCCTTGGCGACCACGTGACGCTGGACGCCGGTACCGGTGCGGTGCATACCGCTGGCGGCCACGGTCCGGACGACTACACCATCAGCCAGAAATACGGTCTGGAAATCGCCAACCCGGTTGGCCCGGACGGCGCTTACCTGCCTGGCACCTGGCCGTCTCTGGACGGCATTAATGTTTTCAAAGCCAATGACATCATCGTTGAGATGCTGCGTGAGCGTGGCGCGCTGTTACACGTTGAGAAACTGCAGCACAGCTATCCATGCTGCTGGCGCCACAAGTCGCCGATCATCTTCCGCGCCACTCCGCAGTGGTTCGTGAGCATGGATCAGAAAGGCCTGCGCGCGCAGTCGCTGAAAGAGATCAAAGGCGTGCAGTGGATCCCGGACTGGGGCCAGGCGCGTATCGAATCGATGGTCGCTAACCGCCCTGACTGGTGTATCTCCCGTCAGCGCACCTGGGGCGTGCCGATGTCGCTGTTCGTGCATAAAGAAACCCACGAACTGCACCCGCGTACCCTTGAGCTGATGGAAGAAGTGGCAAAACGCGTTGAAGTTGACGGCATCCAGGCGTGGTGGGATCTCGATTCCCGCGACATTCTTGGCGATGACGCCGACAGCTACGAGAAAGTGCCGGATACCCTCGACGTCTGGTTTGACTCCGGGTCGACCCACTCTTCCGTGGTTGACGTGCGTCCGGAATTCGCCGGTCACGCCGCCGATATGTATCTGGAAGGTTCTGACCAGCATCGCGGCTGGTTCATGTCCTCGCTGATGATTTCCACGGCGATGAAAGGCAAAGCGCCATATCGTCAGGTACTGACCCACGGCTTCACCGTCGACGGTCAGGGCCGCAAAATGTCCAAGTCTATCGGCAACACCGTTAGCCCGCAGGACGTGATGAACAAGCTCGGCGCCGATATCCTGCGCCTGTGGGTGGCTTCCACCGACTACACCGGCGAAATGGCGGTCTCTGACGAGATCCTCAAACGCGCCGCCGACAGCTATCGTCGTATCCGTAATACCGCGCGCTTCCTGCTGGCGAACCTTAACGGTTTCGATCCGGCGAAAGACATGGTTAAACCGGAAGAGATGGTGGTGCTGGACCGCTGGGCGGTCGGCTGCGCGCAGGCGGCACAGGAAGATATCCTGAAAGCCTACGAATCCTACGACTTCCATGAAGTGGTGCAGCGCCTGATGCGCTTCTGCTCCATCGAGATGGGCTCGTTCTACCTCGACATCATCAAAGACCGCCAGTACACCGCCAAGGCGGACAGCGTGGCGCGTCGCAGCTGCCAGACCGCGCTGTTCCATATCGTGGAAGCGCTGGTGCGCTGGATGGCGCCGATCATGTCCTTCACCGCAGATGAAATCTGGGGCTATCTGCCGGGCGAGCGTGAGAAATATGTCTTCACCGGCGAGTGGTATGAAGGTCTGTTCGGCCTGGCCGACGACGAAGCGATGAACGACGATTTCTGGGATGAGCTGCTGAAGGTGCGTGGCGAAGTCAACAAGGTGATCGAGCAGGCGCGTGCGGATAAGAAAGTCGGCGGCTCGCTGGAAGCGGCAGTCACGCTGTATGCTGATGCCGATCTGGCGGCTAAGCTAAATGCGCTGGGCGATGAATTGCGATTTGTCCTGTTGACCTCCGGGGCGAACGTCGCAGACTATGCGAGCGCGTCCGCTGATGCGCAGCAAAGCGAACTGCTCAAAGGGTTGAAAGTCGCATTGAGTAAAGCTGAAGGTGAGAAATGCCCGCGCTGCTGGCATTACACCACCGATATCGGCAAGGTGGCGGAACACGCGGAAATCTGCGGACGCTGTGTGAGCAACGTCGCCGGTGACGGCGAGCAACGTAAATTCGCCTGATGAGTAAATCGATCTGTTCAACGGGGCTACGCTGGCTGTGGGTGGTCGTAGCCGTGCTGATTATCGATCTGGGCAGCAAATTCCTGATCCTCCAGAACTTCGCTCTGGGGGAGACGGTTCCGCTGTTCCCGTCGCTTAATCTGCATTATGCCCGCAACTATGGCGCGGCCTTTAGCTTTCTCGCCGACAGCGGCGGCTGGCAGCGCTGGTTCTTTTCCGGGATCGCGATCGGCATTTGCGTGGTGCTGACGGTGCTGATGTACCGTTCGAAGGCGACGCAAAAGCTGAACAATATTGCCTACGCGCTGATTATCGGCGGCGCGCTGGGCAACTTGTTCGATCGCCTGTGGCATGGCTTTGTGGTCGATATGATCGACTTCTACGTCGGCGACTGGCATTTTGCCACCTTCAACCTCGCCGATAGCGCGATCTGCATCGGCGCAGCGCTGATTGTGCTGGAAGGCTTCCTGCCGAAACCGACTGTGAAAGAGCAGGCGTAAATCTCAATGCCGGGTGACGTGACGCTTACCCGGCCTACAGAATTTTTGGCCCCGTAGGCCCGGTAAGCGTAATGCCGCCGGGCACCGGGTGACCTAAACAAGCGAGCAATTTGCATGTCTAAATCCGTACAGAGCAACAGCGCGGTACTGGTGCACTTCACTCTGAAACTGGACGACGGCTCCACTGCCGAGTCCACCCGCAGCAACGGCAAACCGGCGCTGTTTCGCCTCGGCGACACCTCTTTGTCTGAAGGGCTGGAGCAACAGCTTCTCGGTTTGAAAGAGGGGGAGAAAAAGGCCTTTTCGCTGGAGCCTGACGCCGCCTTTGGCGTACCCAGCCCGGACCTGATTCAGTATTTCTCTCGCCGCGAGTTTATCGACGCTGGCGAGCCGGAGATCGGCGCGATTATGCTCTTTACCGCAATGGATGGCAGCGAAATGCCTGGCGTGATCCGCGAAGTGAACGGCGATTCCATCACCGTTGACTTCAACCATCCGCTGGCCGGGCGCACTGTTCATTTTTATTTGCGTTACAATACATACATAATGCTGGAGATCGATCCGGCGCTGGAGGAGTAACATGCAGATCCTGTTGGCTAACCCGCGCGGTTTTTGCGCTGGCGTTGACCGCGCTATCAGCATTGTAGAAAACGCGCTGACGCTGTATGGCGCACCGATCTATGTTCGTCATGAAGTGGTGCACAACCGCTATGTGGTGGATAGCCTGCGCAAGCGTGGCGCCATTTTTATCGAACAGATCAGCGAAGTGCCGGACGGCGCGATCCTGATTTTCTCCGCCCACGGCGTGTCGCAGGCGGTACGCAACGAAGCGAAGAGCCGCGACCTGACGGTGTTCGATGCCACCTGTCCGCTGGTGACCAAAGTCCATATGGAAGTCGCCCGCGCCAGCCGCCGCGGCGAAGAGTCGATTCTGATTGGCCATGCCGGCCATCCGGAAGTCGAAGGCACCATGGGACAGTACAACAACCCGCAAGGGGGGATGTACCTGGTCGAGTCGCCGGAAGACGTGCTGAAGCTGGAAGTGAAAAATGACGCCCGGCTGTCGTTTATGACCCAGACCACGCTCTCCGTCGACGATACCTCGGATGTGATTGACGCCCTGCGCGCGCGTTTTCCGAAAATCGTCGGCCCGCGCAAAGACGACATTTGCTATGCCACCACTAACCGTCAGGAAGCCGTGCGCGCGCTGGCGGAGCAGGCTGACGTAGTGCTGGTGGTCGGGTCGAAAAACTCCTCCAACTCTAACCGCCTCGCCGAGCTGGCGCAGCGGATGGGTAAGGCGGCTTACCTGATTGACGACGCCTCCGATATCCAGGAAGCGTGGGTCAAGGATGCGGCCTGCGTCGGCGTGACGGCGGGCGCGTCGGCGCCGGATATTCTGGTGCAGAACGTCATTACCCGCCTGCAGGAGCTGGGCGGCGGCGAAGCCGTGCCGCTGGAAGGCCGGGAAGAGAATATCGTCTTTGAAGTGCCGAAAGAGCTGCGTGTGGATGTCCGTGAAGTAGAGTAAGTTCTTTCCTCCAGCAGTATGAGAAGATGCCAGACTTAACGTCTGGCATTTTTTTAGGGAGAAACCATGCGCTTACCAATCATTCTTGATACCGATCCGGGCATCGACGATGCCGCCGCCATTGCCGCGGCGCTGTTCGCGCCTGAGCTGGATCTGCAGCTGATGACCACCGTAGCGGGCAATGTCTCGGTGGAGAAGACGACCCGTAACGCGCTGCAATTGCTGCATTTCTGGAATGCCGATGTACCGCTGGCGCAGGGCGCGTCGATGCCGCTGGTGCGTCCGTTGCGCGACGCCGCCTCGGTGCATGGCGAATCCGGCATGGAGGGGTATGACTTTGTTGAGCATCAACGTCAACCGCTGGCGAAGCCGGCCTTCCAGGCGATCCGTGATGCGCTTATGCATGCTGCCGAGCCGATCACCCTGGTGGCGATTGGTCCGCTGACCAATATAGCGCTGCTGCTGACCCAGTACCCGGAATGCGTGTTTAATATTCGTCGGCTGGTGATCATGGGCGGCTCGGCGGGCCGCGGCAACTTCACGCCGAATGCGGAATTCAATATCGCTATCGACCCGGAGGCCGCCGCGAAAGTGTTCCACAGCGGGCTGGAGATTGTGATGTGCGGGCTGGACGTCACCAACCGGGCGCTGCTGGCGGCGGATTATCTGGCAACGCTGCCGACGCTGAACCAGACCGGTAAAATGCTCCATGCGCTGTTTAGCCACTATCGCAGCGGCAGCATGAGCAGTGGTCTGCGCATGCACGACTTGTGCGCTATTGCGTGGCTGGCCCGCCCGGAACTGTTCACTCTCCAGCCGTGCTTTGTGGCGGTGGAGACGCAGGGGACCTGGACCGCCGGCACCACGGTGGTGGATATCGAAGGGCGACTGGGTCAGCCGGCGAACGCCCAGGTGGCGCTGGATATCGACGTCGAAGGGTTTCAGCGCTGGGCGGCGGAGGTGATTGCCCTGGCGCCGTGATATATCACTCGATTTTCAAGGAGAGAAGCAATGACCTATGGACAGGCGTATTTGAGCGGCTGGAAAGAGACCTTTAATTTTAGCGGACGCGCCAGCCGGCAGCAGTTCTGGACGTTTTTTCTTATCAATGTGCTGATCGCCGCCGCGCCAGTGGCCGCCTGGAGTCTGGCCACCCTTGTTGACCCTCACTACGGGATCCTCAGTTTTGTTGTCATTCCCTTTGCCGCGCTCTGGCTGCTGTTGATGGCGCTCCCCCTGCTGGCTGTAGGCTGCCGGCGGATGCATGATATCGGCCGCTCCGGGATCTGGTTTGTGTTGGGAGTTATCATTCCGTGGTTTGCAATTATTTCGCTGGCTCTGTGCTGCCTGCGTTCAGCGCCGGCACCGTCTCGCTGAGATAATCGATCATCGCCCGCATCCTGGCGGGCATATGCTTATCTCCCGCCCACAGTAGCCACAGGTCGCCTGAGTAGCTGCTGATAAATTCCCACTCGGGCAACACCTGCACGATGTCGCCGTTCGCCAGCGCCTCACGGGCGGTGAACAGAGGCAGGCTGCCGATCCCTAAATGCTGTCTGACCGCGTCGAGGCGTACGGCGGTATGGTTGGCGGCGTACCGCCCGTAGGTTTGCACCGTTTCTGTTTTGCCTTCCCGACGGAACTTCCAGCGCGCATCGGCGGGCGTTTCGCCAAGGCTAATGCAGCTATGCGAGCGCAGATCCTGCGGCGTGTACGGCGTACCGTGCTGCTGTAAATAGGCCTCAGTGGCGCAGATAACGTGCCTGATTGGCATCAGCGGTTTGCCATGCAGGCCGGGGGAGGGGGTATCGGTGATGCGTAGCGCCAGATCAATACCGTCATCGATAAAATCGAGAGGGCGATCTTCCAGCCGCAGGCAGACGTCCACCTGCGGGTAGCGGTGGAAAAACGCCATCATCAGCGGGTGGATCACAAAGCGGCCGACGGCTTTCGGGACGCTGAGCGTCAGCTTTCCCTGGGCGACCGTTTGGCGACTGCCTGCGGAATCCATTGCCTGTCGCGCCGCTTCCAGCATCTGCTGGGCATGCTGATATATCGTTTCCCCGGCATCGCTAAGACGCAGCTTGCGGGTGGTACGCTGCAGCAGTTTGCAGCCCATCTCTCGCTCCAGCCGTGACACGCTGCGGCTAACGGCTGAAGGGGTAATGCCGTTCTGGCGGGCGACGGCGGAGAAGCTGCCCTGGTCGACTATCTGAACGAAAAGAGCGAGGTCGGGCAGGAGGTTCAGATTCATTTGTGCTCCCGGAGCAAGAGTGCATTGGCGGATGGTGGGATTATCGCTGTCGGCATTAATAATATACTGGGCGGACAGAGAGGAGAATCACTATGACTGAACGGGTTTATTACACCAGCGATGCTACCGACGGGCGCGCCCAGATCATCGCCTGCACTGCAGAAGCGGATGGCCGTTACGCCATCGAACTGGATCGGACGCTGTTTCACCCGCAAGGGGGCGGTCAACCGGCGGACCGCGGATGGATTGCCGGGCAGCTGGTTGAGACGGTGGTTGTGCGCGGCGAAAGGGTGCTGCATATTCTGTCGCAACCCCTTCCCCTCGGTGAAGTGGAGATGAAAATTGATGCCTCCGCGAGACAGCTGCATGCTCGTCTGCATTCTGCCGGCCACCTGCTTGGCCTGGCGGGCGAACAGCTTGGCTGGCAACCGGTGAAAGCGCACCACTGGCCCGGCGAAGGGCGGATAACCTTTGCCAGCAGGAATAGCGCCGCGCTGCCGGACGCCAGTGCGCTACTGGCGCTAGTAAAGGCATGGCAGGCGCAGGACTTACCGCGTCAGGTGACGTTCGCTAATGGTATGCGCAAGGTGGGATTCGGCGAGCTGCCAGCCTATCCCTGCGGAGGCACCCACGTCGCCCGTCTGGCGGAGCTGGGCGACATTGTCATTAGTCAGATTAAGATGAAGAAGGGGCAGCTGGTGGTCAGCTACACCCTGGCGTAAGCGTTTTATCTCTGCTCAGGATAGGTCTGCTTGCCGTGATAGATACGCTCAGGTCGGCCAACCTTGCCGTAGCTGATTTCCGCTTCCAGAAAGTCGTTCTTTACTCCTTGTTCCAGATAACGGCGAGCGGTGGTTTTGCTGCTGCCGAGGATACGGGCCAGCGAGTCGGCGGTATGCACCACCGTCGGGTCGGCAAACAGCTGGAGCACGCGCTGAAAGGTGCTTTCATCGATCCCGCGCAGTGGTGCGCTGGCGGGTTCCGTTTGTTCCCGGGCCTGAATATTAAACAGCGCGTCGACATGGAGCTGGCTGGCCTGTTCACTGGAGCGCAGCGAGCTACGATAGCGGGCAAAGCGCTCCAGCGTGTGCTGCAGGCGCTGATAGTGCACCGGCTTAATCAGGTAATCAAACACCCCAAGACGCAGCGCTTCGCTGATGGTTTCCATGTGATTATCCGCGGTAATAAAGATAATCCGTCCCTTGTAATGTGTACTGACTGCATGGCGGATCAGATCGATACCTTTGCCGTCGGGTAAAAAATTATCCAGCAGGATCAGCTGCGGTTGATACAGTCTGAGCTGTTTCCTGGCGCTCTCAAGCTTATCCGCAATACCAATGACGTCGAACTGGGGAAACTGTTTAATGTTATCCACCAGGATCTCCGCCAGCATAGGTTCGTCTTCAACAATAAGAGTAGTGATGCTATCCATGATGTTCATCTCGGGTCAGGGGGATATAAAGCGTAAAAATGGTGCCAAAAGGAATATTATTTTCGACGACGATACTGCCGCCTGCTTGTTCCACGTAGCTGCGTACCAGCCAGAGTCCGATACCATGATCTTTGCTGGCGCTGCTGGTGACGCCGCGCTCGAAGATCCGATCGCGCAGCGCCTCGTCAATGCCGCATCCCTGGTCGGCGATCTCAATGATCACCTCCTGGCCATCACTGTTGATCAGGCATTCGATCTGTTTTGAACCCTGCGGTTGACGCAGGCTGGCATTGTAGGCGTTATCAAGTAGATTCCCCACGATCGAGATCCATTCGTTGTGCGAAAGGGCGGTAGGTAATCTATCAACGAAGCAGGCCGGATCGAAAATCAGCTCAAGTCCAAGCTCTTTGGCCCGGTAATATTTGCCGATCAACAGCCCGGCCAGGTGGTTGTCCTGGAAATTGCGTGCAATAAAATCGATCACCTTCTGGTGACTTTCCGACTGCTGTTGGATCAGTTCCAGCGCTTGGTTATAGCGTTTAAGAAACAGCAGACCGGCGATAGTGGAGATCAGATTGCGATGCTCATGCTGTACGGCGCGCAGGTTATCGGCATATTGTTGTACCTGGCTAAGCTGCAGGCTAAGGGTGTTGATATCGTCTTTGCTGCGAAAGCTGATCACCCAGCCCTGTGGCTCATTGTTTAAGATCACCGCCATCCGGCTGGCGATCACTTTGATCTGATTGAAGGTAACGATCTCGTCTTTTTTATTGGTCTGTGGCGCATCGTAGAAGAAGACCTCCTGCGAGATAACGCTGCTGATCCGTTTGCCGATAAGCGTCGGTTCCGGCTGACTCAAATTGAGCAGGCGACGCGCAGTCTGATTAATCGCAGTGATTTTATAATCGGAGTCGATGGCGATAAGACCTTCGAACACCGATTCAAACAGCACGCTTTGCTGGATCAACAGCTGTGACAGCTGCTGGGGTTCCATATTGAGCATCTGTTTTTTGATATGCAGTGAGAAGCGGCGGGCGCAAAAGAGCAGAAGCAGTAACATGATGGCCATCGGGATCAGCAGCGAACTTATCTGCAGGCTGAGCCAGTTTTCCAGTTGCTCAATGGTATAGCCTACCGACACAATGCCGATCACCTTGCCGGTTGCGTCCTGAATCGGCGATTTACCGCGCAGCGACGATCCCAGCGAGCCTTTGCGCACTGACACGTAGCTTTTAGCGTTTATCAACGCCTCATCGCTATCGCCGCCTTCCATCGATTTGCCGATTTCATCAGGATTGACGTGATAGAGGCGCTGGCCGCTGGCATCACCGACGGTGATGTAGGTGGCGTCGGAGAACGAACGCATGGGGTCGATAAGGGCTTTGATTCTGGCGAGATCGCGTTTCTGCACTGCCTCCACCAGCTCCGGCATCGCCGAAATCTGCATCGCCTGAATCAGCGCCCGTTGCCCGACCTGATAATGCAGACGCTCCTCGGTAATGTCTGTCAGATACCATGACATCGCCAGCATGACGATCGTCGAGGTGAATAAGATCAGCAGGAAGATGCGATTCTGAAACGATCGCCTGGCAAACCAGTGGGTGATTTTTCGGGTATACATTGGGTAGATAGACATTAAATTGTTATTCTCCCCGTTTTGCGCCCCCGGCGCCGACAGGTGGAGCACAGAACAGAAAATTTCAGACATGTGCCCGGCCCCGTCATGCCAGGAGTGGGTATCAAATCAGCCCGGAGGTGGGGCGACAGCCACACCTCCGGGAAGGATGCCGGCCTACATCGCCAGCACGTACTTGAGCATCACCCCGGCGGCGATCGCCGAGCCGATCACCCCCGCCACGTTCGGGCCCATGGCGTGCATCAGCAGGAAGTTCTGCCCGTCCGCTTCCAGACCCACCTTGTTCGACACCCGCGCCGCCATCGGCACCGCCGACACCCCCGCCGAGCCGATTAGCGGGTTGATTTTGTGCCGGCTGAACACGTTCATCAGCTTCGCCATCAGCACCCCGGCGGCGGTCCCCACGCAGAAGGCGATCACCCCCAGCACCAGGATACCCAGCGTCTGCGGCTGCAGGAACTTGTCCGCCACCAGCTTGGCCCCCACCGACAGCCCGAGGAAGATGGTCACTATGTTGATCAGCGCGTTCTGCACCGTATCGCTCAGCCGCTCGGCTGTCCAGCGCGATTCCGCGTCGAATGCGCCGCGCACCTCCAGCTCATCAAACTTGTCCAGCAGATAGGCGCAGAACGCGGCTTGCTCGCTGTCCGAAAGAACCGATGCGCCCGCTTGCTCCACGGGCGTCTTCAGCTGTTCGTCCGCTGGTTCCGCGTCTTCGACCCGCGCCGCGATAAGCGCCTCCGGCGGCTCAACCTCCGAGGCAGGCGTTTCCTGCGGAACGCTGTCCATCATGGCTACATACATCTGTC
>OGYN01003402.1_pt1 | contig 10825 bp, 6 predicted proteins | sample 1576551 | NCBI WGS metagenome assembly OGYN01 (sample SAMEA3541589, study PRJEB24748) | human gut metagenome | biome: human gut; feature: human-associated habitat; material: faeces | place: China | collected 2012 | reverse complement strand
TTGTTTGTAATTGGTGTTTACGGTTACATAGACGGCACCGATTTTGGCACAGGCATACAGTAGCGTAAGCCAGTCGGGGACGTTGGCAGCCCATATACCTACATGGGTTCCGCGTTCTACACCAATAGAGATTAGTCCTTTCGCCATGTCGTCTACCCGTCGGTTGAACTGGCTCCAGGTGAAGCGTAGGTTGCGGTCGGAATAAACAATGTATTCTTTATCGGGCGTAGTTTCTGCCCAGTACTCCAGCCATTGGCCGAGTGTTCTTTCGTAAAGCATAAATGAAGTGATAATATTATAAAAGTGATAGGATGGTAAGATGGTATGGTGATAAGATTAGAATAGTAATCCTATCATTCTACCATCTTACCATCCTACCATCCTTAAATGGGTGTATAGATTACTGCAAGAATTTTTGCTGCTTTGCCTTCGTAAGCATGCACGTGGTGCGGAACGATGGAGTCATAATAGATGCTGTCTCCTTCTTCAAGCAAGTATGTATTTCTGCCATAACTGATTTCCATAATACCTTCCATAACCATAATAAACTCTTCACCTTCGTGTGAGGAGAGTACGAAATCGCTGTCTTCCGTAGCGGCTACGTCGATGATGAAAGGTTCCATGTGGCGGTCTGCTTTCGACTTGGACAGGGAATGATATTCCATGTGCTTGCGGCTCTGGATAGCATTGTTAGAGAAACTAATGGTGTCCTTGGATTCCGTTTTGCGGCAGATTGCAGGACCTGTTTCGTCCTGGTCGTCAAGGAAAGTTCCCAAGCGTACACCTAGTACGCGGGCTATCTTGATGAGTGGAGCCAATGAAGGCAAATCGATGTTGTTTTCAATGCGTTCAATCTGTTCTACGGCTAAGCCGGAACGTTCGGCCAACTGCTCAATACTGATTGACTGGCTTTCACGGAGCGACTTGATTTTTTCTCCGACAATCTTGCTTGTATCCATAATTGATAATGTTTTTCGCCTATTAGGTTATAAATTGTATTGTTAAACTGCAAAAATAAAACAAACTTTTACTTGATGCAACAATACACGGAGAAAAGTTTAGTGTCCGGATAAAAAGAGATTGTATCTTCTTTATGTCTCTTCTGTAAAAGGAAGACAGGAGATTTGTCATTCTGACACTTTGTATTTTCTGTTGGCTGAGAATGCGCTATATCCGTCCAATGCCCATACGCACGAAAGCAAGCAAATAAAAATCAGCAAATAGCAGACTGATAGTATAATATCGAAATACTTACATCTTTTTTAGATTGAAATATCTCCTCAAAAGTACACTTATAAGTCTTCATCATGACGCAAACTAGTGTTTTATCTGTAAGTAGTAAGTCTTTTACCCGTAAGTAGTAAGTGTTTTGCTTATAAGTAGTAACCTTTTCACCCGTAAGTAGTAACCCTTTTCTGCATAAAACACTCGAAAATGCGGAAGAATATACGGGAATAGAGTATTCTTATTCTTTATTTATTCATGGAATATCCTGGAATGCAATTTTATAAAAAGACGTGTGTTAGATAAATCGGGCATATAGTGTCAATCTGATATAGAAAGCTGTGAATATGTAAATCTAGGAAATAATTCTATAAAGTGCATGTTTAGCTTGAAATATGTCTTCTGTGGAAGTCATAATAGGAGGAAAATATGTCTTGTGTAGTCTCTGTGCTTATTTGTTGTATAAGGATCAGAGACATTTGAAAACAAAAAAGGGAAGCTTTTTAACGGCTTCCCTTCTTTAATGCTTTGCTGCAAGTAACGGATTACTTACGCAGACCGAGCTCTTTAACGATGGCACGATATCTTGCGATGTCGCGATCCTTCAGGTAGTTCAGCAACGCACGGCGTTTTCCTACCAACATTGTCAAGGCTCTTTCAGTACTATAATCTTTTCTGTTGAGCTTCAGGTGCTCAGTCAGGTGGGAAATACGGTATGAAAACAAAGCTATCTGGGCCTCAGCTGAGCCAGTATCAGTGTTAGACTTTCCGTACTTACTGAAGATTTCTTGCTTTTTAGCAGCGTCTAAATACATAATTAATAAAATTATTGATCTATAAAATGTTTCTTTGAGTGTGCAAAGATAGGCATTATCTTTTATCCCACAATGAATTGCAGGAAATATTTTCTATAGTATCCCTTTTTTCTAATCCAATTTTTGTACCTTTGTCGCCAAATAATAGGTATTATATGCAAAATATTCGAAACATTGCAATTATTGCCCATGTTGACCATGGGAAAACGACTCTCGTCGATAAAATGCTTTTAGCCGGAAACTTGTTTCGCGGCAACCAAACAAGCGGAGAATTAATTCTGGATAACAACGACTTGGAGCGTGAACGAGGGATAACGATCCTCTCTAAAAACGTTTCTATCAATTACAACGGAACTAAGATTAATATTATTGATACTCCGGGACACAGCGACTTCGGTGGCGAAGTAGAGCGTGTGCTCAACATGGCCGACGGATGCATTCTGTTGGTTGATGCTTTTGAAGGCCCGATGCCGCAAACGCGCTTTGTGCTGCAGAAAGCTTTGGAAATCGGATTGAAACCGATTGTTGTTATTAATAAGGTAGACAAACCGAACTGTCGTCCGGACGAAGTACACGAGATGGTCTTCGACCTGATGTTCAGCCTGGATGCTACCGAAGAGCAACTTGATTTTCCGACAATCTATGGTTCGGCCAAGAATAACTGGATGAGTACGGACTGGAAAGAGCAGACGGACAGTATTGTGCCTTTGCTGGATTGTATTGTAGAGAACATTCCTGCTCCGGAGCAATTGGAGGGTACTCCTCAGATGCTGATCACTTCACTTGACTATTCTTCATATACAGGCCGTATTGCTGTAGGGCGTGTTCATCGTGGTACACTGAAAGAAGGCATGAACGTGTCTTTGGCTAAGCGTGACGGCAGCATTGTGAAATCTAAGATTAAAGAGGTTCATGTATTCGAAGGGCTGGGTCGTGTGAAGACGACTGAGGTCTCTTCGGGAGATATTTGCGCTTTGGTAGGTATTGACGGATTCGAGATCGGAGATACGATCTGTGATTATGAAAATCCGGAAGCATTGCCACCTATTGCTATCGATGAACCGACTATGAGTATGCTGTTTGCCATCAACGACTCTCCGTTCTATGGTAAAGATGGTAAATTTGTAACTTCACGTCATATCCATGATCGCCTGACCAAGGAATTGGATAAGAATCTGGCTTTGCGCGTACGTAAGAGCGAAGAAGACGGTAAATGGGTTGTATCAGGCCGTGGTGTGCTTCACCTTTCTGTCTTGATCGAAACCATGCGTCGCGAAGGTTACGAGTTACAGGTCGGACAGCCGCAAGTAATCTATAAAGAAATAGATGGAGTAAAATGTGAACCGATTGAGGAGCTTACGATTAACGTACCTGAAGAATATTCAAGTAAGATCATCGATATGGTAACCCGCCGTAAAGGTGAGATGACTATGATGGAGAATACCGGTGAACGCATCAACCTTGAATTTGATATGCCTTCGCGTGGTATCATCGGTCTTCGTACGAATGTTCTGACGGCTTCGGCAGGTGAGGCTATCATGGCACACCGCTTTAAGGAATATCAGCCGTTCAAAGGAGACATAGAACGTCGTACCAATGGTTCGATTATCGCTATGGAGAGTGGTACTGCATTTGCTTATGCTATCGACAAATTGCAGGATCGTGGTAAATTCTTTATTTTCCCTCAGGAAGAGGTGTATGCAGGTCAGGTAGTGGGTGAGCATGCTCACGAAAAAGATTTGGTTGTAAATGTGACTAAGTCGAAGAAGTTGACTAATATGCGTGCTTCCGGTTCTGACGAGAAAGCCCGTTTGATTCCTCCTGTACAGTTCTCTCTTGAAGAGGCCTTGGAATACATTAAGGAAGACGAATATGTAGAAGTTACTCCGAAAGCAATGCGTATGCGTAAGGTTATTCTGGATGAAACTGAACGTAAACGCGCCAATAAGAGCTAATATTTGCGGATATATCTATCTAACGAAAGGCTGTGTAATTTTGCACAGCCTTTTCTGTTTATATATGCTTTTTTTTCCTATATAATAATATAAAAAAGGACATCCTCACGGATGCCCTTTTCCCAATTTTCCTTTTTCAAATTTGTGTAGCTGCTATAAATCTCTTACCACAACAACTTTATTATATACTAAAAATCAATACTTTTTATATTTTAGTTCCTATTGGAAAACTATTATTCGATAGCAGGTTCGCTTGTTTTGCTTGGCCAGTATGGATTCTGGTAAAGCACAGAATTGTTGACTGAACGGTCCGGAGACAAAAGCTCCATTTGCCGTATCGGCACCGGATACAAGTAGTATGCCTTAGCGAATGTATAACCGTCAAATACAGCGTTGTTTGCTTTGACGATTGAGTACGGACGTACATATTTACCCAATTCTTTGGCTGACATATTGGCCGTTGAGCTACCGTCTGATACAATTTTGTATTTGGGCTCGCCTTTGTCATTCTTCATTGCCACATAGTCATCATAAGCTTCATCCCAGAAGTTGAATCCTTCCGGAATATATTTGGTTGTGAGCAACTGATCCATAGCTCTCCAACGCATCAGGTCGTCCCAACGCATACCCTCGCCGATGAATTCGCAACGACGTTCGCGGCGGATATTGAATAAAGTTGCGTCTACCAATGTAGAACCGGAGTATTTTGCCCAGTCTACTTCCTTGCTCATATCCGTATTGCGGATGGTCTTTTCGTAGTCTGTGTCCACTCCGCCACGTTTGCGGATAGCGGTCCAGTATTGGGCTGCTTTTCCGTCGACCTTACCGTTTCTCAGGTAATATGCCTCCAGATAGTTAAGGTAAGCTTCCACACCACGATAGATGATGCATCCTGTGGTCGACTGGTCGGAACCGGAGATGATCTGGTCTTTCTTATAAGTCAGGCACTTGCGGATGCGATATCCCGTCAAGTCTCTGACTTCCTGCAATTCAAAGAGAGCAGGTTCGCCGAACTCGGGCATAGTGCCGTCACCATCGGCTCTCGGAGCCTGTTTGTCTTTCTCACCGAATAAGAAAAGTTGCAGGCGCTGGTCACGTCCTTCCTTTTCTTCCTGAATTCTGCTGTCACCTTTAAATCCGCTGTTGCTGGCATACCAGGGCAATCCGTTCTCCATCAGGAAAGTCTGTACATAGCTTCTCAACATTCCATTGTTTCCACCTGAATAAATATAGTTGGGAGCACCGTGGCTGATGTTGATACTTCCCGAACGAAGATAATCTTTCCAGAAAAGAACTTCGGAATAACCACTCATGTCTTCGGCAGAGAACATTTCAAAGTAAGGATTCCAACCGGAATATTCGCTGTCGCTGAGCGGATTGAATACCCCTGTGTTTTCAGTCAGTGTGATAGCGTCCGCTACTTGTGAGGCTGCATCCATACACTGGTCGAGGAAGAAGTTGATTTCGGCTGTTACATCAAGTGAGAAATTCGGATGTACGCTCTTTCCCGGCCATGTTTCGTCACCCGGCACGCGGCCTGTTCCCTGATGATATTTCTCAAATGTAGCTTCGTATAATGCCACACGTGATTTGATCAGCAATGCACATTGCTTGTTCAGGCGATTGTTGTTCATGAAGCCTTGGTTTTTCATTAACCCGATGGCTTTGTCGAGATCTTCGAGAATGAAGCGGGCCACTTTATTGCGTGGCTGACGTACACTCTTTTCAATCAGTATCGCTTCATCATCCGGAAGTACCTCAGTGATGATAGGATAATCTCCGTATTTACGTAGCTGGTTGTAATATATCAAGGCACGCATGAAATACATTTCACCGATGTAGTGTTTGAGATCATCTTCTGCCCCCGAAATCTTTCCGGCTTCATATTTAGGCAGCACCTGTTCGAAAAAGTAGTTGCAATAACGGGCCAGTGACAATCCGTTGGACCAGTTGTCATTGTTTGAAGGTACTTTCCAGATTCCTTTTTCATAGTAGGTAGAGTTATAACCACCCACTACCATGTTGTCTGTACCGCCATCATTGTTTACCGTACCGGCATTCCATCCGCTATGTGTTGAGAACATAGAGTTGTATTTTGAAATGGTATATGCTGCCAGGTGGTCTGCAGTCTGGAAATACTCTTGCGGAGTGACCTGATCCAGCGGCTCTCTGTCCAGAAAGTCGTTGCACGAAGTCAGAGCTATGGATGCTCCCGCTACGAGGCAAGCCTGCGCCACGATATATTTCATTTTAATTTTCATAATCTTGGTGTTTTTTAGAAGTTAACATTTAAACCGACTGAAATGACTCTCTGCAACGGATACAGTTTACCGTTGTTCGCATCATATGTACTTCCGATTGCTTCCGGGTCGAAGATGCCTGTGATATCAGAGAAAGTAAGCAGGTTGTCTCCGGATACATAGACACGTACAGACGACATACCTGCTTTTTCTGTCCATGTTTTAGGCAAAGTATAGCCTATCTGGATATTTTTCAGACGGCAATAAGCTGCATTCTGCAAATAACGGCTCTGTACATTCGTATTCTTACCGCCGTTTCTTGCTACACGTGGGTAGTAAGCATTGGTGTTTGCTCCCAGAGGGTCACCTTCCGGACGCCAGAAGTCCCAATGTTCCTTGAAGCCGGCAGCCTGCCATTGTCCAAGACCGGTTGATCCCCAGAAGTACGGGCCCTGCAGCCAATAGTCACGTTTACCGATGCCCTGGAAGAATGCGCGGAAGTCGATTCCTTTCCAGCTTGCATCGATAGTCAGACCGTAGTTAAAGCGCGGTGTACTGTTACCCAAGATAACGCGGTCACCTGTATCTCCCAACTTATTGCTTCCTGTGCTGATCTTGCCATCACCGTCGAGGTCGGCATACATGATGTCGCCTGCTCCCCATTTACTACCCAAGGCCGATTGGTCTACTTTTGCCAGATGGGCGTCCATTTCTTCCTGGCTTTGTGCGATACCGATTGTCTTGTATCCCCAGATATTATTGAGTTTCTGGCCTTTGTAATAAGTACCGATGTTGTAGTCTTCATTCGGATATTTCAGGATTTTCTGCTGAGAATCAGACAGAACGAATTTCACGCCATAAGAGAAATCCCGGATACGGTCTCTCCAACCCAGTTCAAGTTCAAAACCGTAGGACTTCATATCCGCATTATTGATCTTTGGCACTCCTGTACCCAGAGATGCTGCCAATTCGGGAGCCGGACCGATCATATCGTAAGTATAACGAACGAAGTAGTCGAACGAACCGGTCAAGCGGTTGTTAAACAATCCCCAGTCCAAACCGACATCCCATGTTTCAATGGTTTCCCATGTTTTCTTCATGCTGACAATGCCCGGATTGTTGGCATAGTTGGGTAATGCTCCGTTCAGCAACCAGCCATAGTTGGAGCCTGTCGGCATAGTCTGATAGAAAGGATACCATGCGTCTTTGGTATCTGTATTACCTAATTGTCCCCAAGAAGCGCGGAGTTTCAATGTACCGATGCTGCATTTTTCGGCGATTCTTTCAAAGAATGGTTCTTGTGCAACGTTCCATCCGGCAGAGAATGAAGGGAAGAATCCCCAGCGTTTGTCACCTATAAAACGTGACGAACCGTCGTAACGTCCGTTAGCTTCCACCATGTATCGGTCTTTATAATTGTAGTTGATACGTCCGAAGAAACCGGCTACGGCATTGTGGGCATATCCTCCCCATGCTTTCGGGTCTTCGGTGGCTGTGTTGATGGTAGGCACCGAACTTGAAATCAGTGTGCTCTTTTGAGCCTGGACATAACGGGTTTTATAAAGCTCACTGTTGAAACCGGCCATAACTTTGAAGTAGTGTCCACTGTCAAACTGTTTAAAGTAGTCCGAGTAGATGTTGGTCGTGTAGTAGTTTTCTTTATATGAATACTCGTTTACCTGAGAGAGGCCGAGTGCGCCGCCGTTCCATGAAATCAGGTACGGTTCGTTATCTGCGTTGTATGCATATACCGGCAATACATCCCAATGTTCGTTCGTGTTCGTTGTGCGTAAACTACCTTCCACATTGATTCTCCAGTTTTTGATGGGTTCGAAAATGAACTGTAGCTGTTGCGTGTTCAGGTCTTTCTGATTGATCTGTTTTCCACCGTTTTCCAACTGTTCGATTTCCATGCCGTCTACCGGATGTCCGTTCGGGTCGTAAGCCGGGTTGGTCGGCCAGCGACGGGCGATGTTATGGAAGAAGAGACCTGTCAGATAGGACGGACGGTCAAAGTCTTCGCGTGTCCATTTGGTTGAGTAAGTGACAGTGAACCAGTCAGCAATCTGGCTTGTGATTTTACCGTTCATCGTATAGCGTTGGAAATTATCGCTACCATGGCGAAGCAGACCGTTCTGATCGAGGAAGCTTCCGCTGATGGTATACTGCGTTTTCTCCGAACCTCCACTGATGCTCAGACTGTGCTCTTGTGACGGAACCCAGTCATTATAGAATTCTTTGAACCAGTCGGTGTTGGCATTAGCACCGCCATAAGCCTGCCATTTACGGGTTTGTTCGTTCATGGTCATTGTCTCTTTCAGGGTTCCGGCTTGGTAGGCAAGAATACGGTCGAGCGCTTCTTGGCTGAATGGGCCTGAGTCACCGGCATTTTCGGCTGCACGGTTAAAGTAGAGTGCGAATTGATAAGAGTCCATCATTTCCGGAACACAAAGCGCATCGGAGAAACGTACGTTACCGTTATAGCTGACTTTTGCTTTGCCGCTCTTACCACTCTTGGTTGTAACGAGGATTACACCGAATGCGGCACGGGCACCATAGATAGAAGCAGAGGCTGCATCCTTCAGTACGGATACATTTTCGATGTCGTTCGGGTTAACCGAGTTCAGGTCACCTTCGATGCCATCGATCAAAATAAGAGGAGAAGATCCGGAGCCGTCGCCAATGGTACCGGCGCCACGGATATTGATACTCATTGAGCTATCCAGTGCACCGCCGGAGTTACCCACCGAGAGGTTCAGACCCGGTACTACACCCTGCAATGCCTGTGATACATTTTGTACCGGACGGGCTTCGAGTACTTCGGAGTTTACCATACCGACAGCACCGGTTACGTTCACCTTCTTTTGTGAACCATAACCCACGATAACAACCTCATCCAGTACCTCGGCGTCTTCTTTCATCGTAATGTGGAGAGCTGTACCTTCTGCTTTGACTGTAACGGTTTTATAGCCAATGTAGGAGATCTCGAGTGTAGCACCTTTGGGTGCATCGATAGAGAATTTTCCCTCCAGGTCAGTGATGGTACCCATAGTGGCATTGTCTTTCACTTTGACGGATACGCCGATCATGGCTTCTCCGTTCTGGTCCAGTACCGTACCTGTTGTTTTCACTTTCTGCTGCTGTACGGAGGCGATTTCGTGTTTTTCGTAAGTATCGGCTGCCGCTTGCTGAGGTGTAGCACACCATAGCATGATAGAAGCAGCGATTGCCATTTTCAGGCGATTTGTTTCTCGAAACCGGATTAGGTTCGGAAACAGGTTAGTTTTTTCTGTCATACACTAAATTGTTCGGTTAAACATTAATTTGATAGTTTGTTTTAGGATTCCGGATTTTATTTTGTTTCCGGAATAAGGTTTGTAAAGGATTCGTTTTTTCTACTTCATAAGCATAATTATTAGAGGTTACTGTATGTATGTCATTCTTTTCTTGCTCCTTTCTGAACCATGCTGATTTGTTTATTAAATTTGTTTGTCCAAAGGTGATTAAGTTCTCACGGAACTTGGAAAAAAGTGATAAATCGGCTTTTATATAACTTCGAACCTTCTGATTCGTCCTTTTTCTTTATTATTTCACCTGTACGGGTAGTCGTATTGGTCCGGGAAGCTGATTATGTTAAATGATACAGGAACTACTAAGTCCCGCTGATTAACCTTTTGCAAATAGAGAGAGGCTTATTTTTCTACCACCTTCCTCTGAGGCGGCACGTTTTATTCATTATCTGCTGCTTTTTAATAAAATAGTGGTGCGAAGAGCAGTGATAAAGAAAATTATTATTATAAATTCTTGCATATTATTAAAAGTTATCGCATCTTTGCCGAGAGATATTGTGATTTTATAAACACAAGTTAGCCTAAGTTAACAAAAAAGTATTAATACAAGAACAGGCCAAAGGTTAAGACACATTTGCAGAAACACTTGAATAACGATAAGTTCCGTGAGAACTATACCCCACTTTTATTCCACTCATAATATATAGGTGAGCATTATTTAATATTAATAATGAGCACCTCTTTCCTGAGAAGAATTTTTTGTCTTTTTGTTTTGAGGCTTTACATTAAGGTTTTGTCTTTTCGTTCCGGTTTTCTATCCGGTTCTGTTTAATAGTGTTTATATTTAGGAATGTTGGAGTTGAGAAATACCAAAATGTTAAATAGGATACTTTTTGGATTTTACAATAAAGATAGTAGAACGTTAGTAGTAAGATCCGGATGGCAGTAACATTAGGTTTGGATATCTCTGTATGATGAATATACTTCTCCGGATGGAGTGAACTCTGTGTAATAAAGCAAAAATATCCCCGGAAAAAATACTTTTCTTCCGGGGATATTTTTATTTGATAGAATTATAATAAAGTATTATTTGATGACCAGTCGGTCTGCATCTAAAGCCAATTTATAAACTTTTCCTTTACTTGTTTTGAAAGAGAGAGTTTTATCTCCGTATCTTACATTGCAGGGAGTTCCTGACCCGGAAAGAATGGTTGCTTTGTCCAGTTGCCCTTCTTTCCATGAAATGGAAATTTCGAAATTGCCTTTGGCACAGATGCCGGTTATCGAACCGTTCTTCCAGG
>OGYN01003391.1_pt1 | contig 10846 bp, 9 predicted proteins | sample 1576551 | NCBI WGS metagenome assembly OGYN01 (sample SAMEA3541589, study PRJEB24748) | human gut metagenome | biome: human gut; feature: human-associated habitat; material: faeces | place: China | collected 2012 | reverse complement strand
GACCTATAAGCTGCTCATCGGCATCCCCGGCAAGTCGAATGCCTTTGCGATCTCGAAGCGGCTGGGGCTTTCCGAGGCCGTCATTGAAAAAGCCAAGGCGCAGATGGACAGCGAGAGCATCCACTTTGAAGACGTGCTGACGCAGCTGGAGCAGAAGCGCCAGCAGTTAGAGAAGGAAAAGGCCGAGGTCGACCGGCTCTATGCCCAGCGCGAAGAGGACGCGCGCAAGGCGCGCGAATTCCGCACGCAGATGGAGCGCGCGAAGGAGAACGCGCGCAGCCGCGGCGAGGCTGAGGCCAAGAGACTTCTTGCCGAGGCCAAGTCCGCCGCGGACGAGACCTTCCGCGAGCTGGACGCGCTGCGCAAGCAGCAGAAAAAGCTCGACGCCCAGCAGATGAACGCCCAGCGCGCCGAGATCATGCACAACATCAAGCAGGCGCGCGATGCGGTCGGTGTGCGCGACGAGAGCGCGGAGCCCATCCCCAAGCCCTCGCGCCCCATTCAGGCCGGCGACCTTGTCGAGATCCCCGGCACGAAGCGTCAGGCGGAGGTCACGGCCGTCAAGGGAGATACGCTGACGCTCAAGGCGGGCGTCTTGCAGATGAAGGTCAAAGCCGACGAGGTGCGCCTCATCGAAGAGGCGGAGCGTGCGGCAACGGCGAAAAAGCAGCCGCAGTTTGCTCCCTCGCAGCGCATCCTGCGCACAGCGAGCGCGGCGCGCGAGCTTGATATCCGCGGCATGGAGACGCTCGAGGCCGAAAGTGTGCTCGACAACTACATTGACGCCGCTGTGATGGCGCATCTGGAGACCGTGACCATCATCCACGGCAAGGGCACGGGCGCGCTGCGCAAGGCTGTCCATGCAAACCTCCGGCGCAACAAAGCGGTCAAGAGCTTCCGCCTGGGCAACTATGGCGAGGGCGAGTCGGGCGTTACTGTGGTCGAGTTGAAATAAATGACGGCGCGGGAAGGCGTTTTGTCTGTGTTTATTGCCAAATCCGCTGAAATTCGCGAAAAATGACATTGACGAATGGCGCGGCAATGGTATACTATACGATATAGTCCGAAAGATTTTTTTGGAGAGGGAGAAAGTAACGATGTATACTCAGAATGTTACGATCAACAATGAAGTAGGCCTGCACGCGCGTCCTGCCACGTTCTTCATTCAGAAGGCCAACGAATTCAAGAGCGGTATCTGGCTGGAGAAGGATGAGCGCCGCGTGAACGCCAAGAGCTTGCTGGGCGTGCTGTCCCTCGGGATCGTGAAGGGCACGACCATCACGCTGCTGGCCGACGGCGCGGACGAGAAGGAAGCCGTGAACGCTCTGTGCGAGCTGGTTTCCAGCAATTTCGGCGAATAAAAAACAAACAGGAAAGGCGGCTTCGAAGAGAAGCCGCCTTTTTCCATTTTATGACGGTTTCCACACTATATATTATATAGTATAATGGACCGACGAAAGCAGGAAAGGAGAGAGCGGACATGACAAAGCAGGAGCTTTTGGACAAGGCGAACGACCTGCCGCTCGCCCCCGGCGTCTACCTGATGATGGACAAAACCGGCGAGGTCATCTACGTCGGCAAGGCGAAAAAGCTCAAAAACCGCGTCAGCCAGTATTTTCAGGAGAACTCCTCCCACAATGCGAAAACGCGCCGCATGGTCTCGCAGGTGGACCACTTTGACACGATCTTTGTTTCGACCGAGTTCGAGGCGCTGATTCTGGAAAACTCGCTCATCAAGCAGCATATGCCGCGCTACAACATCCTCTTGAAGGATGACAAGGGCTATCCCTTTGTGCGCCTCGGCACAGAGCACTACCCGCGCTTTACGATGGTCGGCAAGCCTGCGGACGACAACGCGCTCTATTTTGGGCCCTTCGGCGGGCGCAGCGAGACGCGCGCGGCGATCGACGCGATCTGCGCGGCCTTCCGTTTGCCGACGTGCAGCCGCAAATTCCCGCGCGACATCGGCAAGGAGCGCCCCTGCCTCAACCACCACATGGGGCGGTGCGATGCCTTCTGCTGCGGTACGCCGGATGAGGAGGAGTACCTGCGCCGCATCGCGCAGGCCGAGGAGCTGCTGAACGGCCACTACCGCCGCCTGACGCGCGCGCTGCGCGAGGAAATGGAGCGCGAGGCCGAGGCGCTGCACTTTGAGCAGGCGGCGGCGCTGCGCGACCGCATCCGCGCCATCGAAGTGTTGGGAAAGCGCCAGAAGGTCATCGCCGGTATCTGTGCCGACACCGATATCTGGGGCGTTTACCGCGGCGCGCTCAAATGCGGCAGCGCCGTGCTGCACATCGAGGACGGCAGCGTGACGGGACGCGACCTGAATCTCTTCACCGCGCCGCAGGACGAGAGCGAGCAGGCCATCTTGTCGGCGCTGCTGCCGCAGTATTACCTTGCGCGCAGCGTGCTGCCGCGCGAGATCCTGCTGCCCTGCGAGATCGAGGGAGCGGATGAGCTTGCGCAGATCCTCACGGAGCGCGCAGGGCGCAAGGTGATGCTCCATGTCCCCCAGCGGGGCGAGAAGGCCGAGCTCCTTGCCATGGCGCAGCGCAACGCGCGCGAGGATGTGGAGCGCGTGACGACCGCGCAGGAGCGCGAGGATCGCACGATGGCGCAGCTTGCGGGGATGCTCTCGCTCTCTGAAACGCCTGCAGACGTGCGCAGCCGCAAACCTCTGCGCGCTGCCAAAGTTGAGGTTATGGATGTAGAAGGCGAACCCGGCTGGTACCAGGTTGCGCTAAGCGTGAGACCTCATTTTAAATTTATGGGGGCAAATTTTGAGCTTTCCCTGGTTGGCCGGTTAGACAGGGAGTAACACACCATGATACCGGATCGGGAAAGAACCACAGGTTCTCTTTTTGAGCGTATGGAAGCCTCTTCGGCCAGAAACCGGCAGGGAGGCAGTATTCATTCGCTCAGGCAATCCATTCGCCAGAACCTACGAAACATTCTTAATACCCGGTCCGGTAGTTGCCGGGGTGCGCCTGAGCTGGGCATTGATGAACCGGAAGGGGCTGAAAACTTCCGCGAATCCATGAGTCGGGCCATCGAGCAATGTATAGAACGCTATGAACCCCGGATCTCACACGCTGAAGTGCAGGCAGTGGTTTCATCCGCCTCCAGCCCGCTGGATATGACGTTTCATATTACAGCCTGGGTGACATTTAACGAAACGCATGAGGTGCTTGAATTTGATATGGCACCGAATGGCAGCCAGCATTACCGGGTGGACTGACAAATGGAATTTGAAGAACGCTATTTCCGGGAAGAACTCGATTACCTGCGCCAGCTTAGCAAGCTGCTGGCAACGGAAAAACCCCATCTGGCCCGCTTCCTGGCCGAAAAAGATGCGGATCCGGATATTGAACGCCTGCTGGAAGGGGTGGCTTTTCTTACCGGCAATCTCCGCCAGAAAATTGAGGATGAATTCCCAGAACTGACGCACGGGCTTATTAAGATGCTATGGCCTAATTACCTGCGTCCGGTTCCGGCAATGACCCTTATTGAATATACGCCGGATATGGATAAGTCTTCTGTACCGGTGTTAATCCCCCGTAATGAGCAGTTTACAACCAACGCCGGGGAAATCAGAGTTGATGAAGTGCTGCCCTCTGATGCTAAAAAGGAGGAGCCGCCTCCCTGTACCTTCACCCTCTGCCGGGATATCTGGCTGCTGCCCGTTCGCCTGGAGCAGATTGAAAACCGCAGTACGACCCGTAATGGTGTTATCAACATCACCTTTTCGGTCGCACCGGGAACGGACTTCCGCACGCTGGATCTGAACAAACTTCGCTTCTGGCTCGGCAATGACGACAACTATACCCGTGACCAGCTTTATTTATGGTTCTGCGAATACTTGCAGGGTGCCGACCTGACTGTGGGTGAACAGCATATTCGCCTGCCTGAGTTTATGCTAAAAGCTGTCGGTTTTGAGCCGCAGGATGCCATGCTGCCCTGGCCGAAAAACGTCCACAGCGGCTACCGGATCCTTCAGGAGTATTTCTGTTACCCCGATGCGTTTCTCTTTTTTGATCTTTGTGGTTGTCCGGCTTTGCCTGACGGATTGCAGGCGGAATTCTTTACCCTGCAACTGCGTTTTTCGCGCCCTTTGCCCGTGGACATCCGGCTGCGCCGCGATTCCCTGCGCCTGTATTGCGCACCTGCCATTAATTTATTTATCCACCATGCAGAAGCCATCACGCTGGACAACCGGCGGGCAGACTATCCGCTGGTTCCCAGCCGCCATTACCCACAACATTACGATGTATTTTCCGTTAACAGTGTGGTGAGCCAGGTCCAGGATATGTTCAGGAAAAAAGATCTGGGGCGTCCTGTTTCGACGCAGGCCGCGCGCCAGTGGCCAGCCTTTGAAAGTTTCAGCCATCAGATGGAATACAGCCGGAAGCGGGAAGTGGTGTACTGGCATCACCGGACCAAAACATCCCTGTTCCATCGCGGCTTTGATCATACCCTTGCCTTTATACATGCTGATGGCAGTTATCCGTCAGACGAATCTCTGCTCAGTAATGAAGTGGTTTCGGTATCGCTGACCTGTACCAACCGTGAGCTTCCGTCACAAATTCGTTCCGGCGATATCACCGGCACAACCGGTAAAAATGCGGCTGTTGCTTCATTTCGCAACATTACCCGCCCGACGCAACCACTCTGGCCGGTCATTGATGGCAGCCTGCACTGGTCCCTACTCTCCGCCATGAACCTGAATTATCTGTCATTACTGGATACGGACGCGCTGAAGCAGGTCATCGCCAACTTTGATCGCCACGCAATCCATCATCCGCAGACGGCACGGCTGTCACAACAAAAGCTGGATGCCATTGAGCGTCTGGAGACCCGCCCCGTTGATCGCCTGTTTACGGGTATTCCCGTCCGGGGACTGGCCTCCACGCTGTATCTGCACCCGGAGCCGTTTGTCTGTGAAGGGGAAATGTATCTGCTCGGTACGGTGCTTTCGCATTTTCTGTCGCTGTACGCCAGCGTTAACTCATTCCACATGCTGACCGTTGTGAACACAGAAAGCCAGGAGACATGGAAATGGACGGAAAGAATCGGGCAGCATCCTCTTATCTGAGTCCGGGAAATCCCCCGGCAGATAAAGAGCAGAATGATCCGCTGGCACAGGTTTTCCATAATGCCTGCTCTTACAATTTTTTTGCGATGGCGGAGCTGTTGCACCGCCTGGCAAAGGGTGAAAAGGGGACGCCAGAATTATCCCTGCGTGACGATCCGGCACAGGAAACCCTGCGTTTCAGCGCCGATGCCAGCCTTGCCTTCCCGTGCAGTGATATCAGTGCGCTGAAACGGGATACATCAGGGGCATTCAGGATGACCACCACCTTTATGGGGTTACAGGGGAGCCAGTCGCCTCTCCCCGGTTATTACCTCGATCACCTGGCCTGGAAAGCGGTACATGAACAAAGTCCGGTAGGTGATTTTCTGGATATGTTCAGCCACCGCCTGACCCAGTTTGTCTGGCATATCTGGCGTAAGTACCGCTATCACATCAGTTTTCGTAACGGCGGTGTGGATGCGTTCTCGCAGCGCATGTACTCCCTTGTCGGGCTGGGCCACCGCCAGCTTCGCGATAAGCTGGCGATTAATCACAGCAAAATGCTGGCGTATTCCGGGATCCTGGCAAACCCGGGGCGATCCCCGGAAATTATCTGTGGCCTGGTGTCCCACTGCTTTGATTTGTCAGAAGTGACGCTGCAAAACTGGCAGCGTCGCAAGGTGGATATTGAACCGGATCAGCAAAATAGTCTGGGGAGCTATTCACTTAAAAATGGCGAAAAACTGGCGGGAAGATCGGTACTGGGCAACTTTGTTCTGGGTACACGGGTGCCCGATCTCAGCGGAAAATTCCAGCTCAGTATTACCAGCCTGACCCGAAAACAGTTCCTCTCTTTTCTGCCGTCCGGCGAAAACTTCCTGCCACTGACGATGTTTGTGTCCTTCATCCTGCGCGATCAGCTTGCCTGGGACTTACATCTGGGGCTGGCGCCGGAGCAGGTGGGCGCAATGCGCCTGGGCGATAACAAAAGTGCGCTGCTGGGCTGGACCAGCTTCCTCGGCACACCGGAAGAACGACCCTCAGTCACCATCAGGGTACGGTCGTAAATTATGATAATCACGGAGCAGAATATGCCGGAAGAGAAACTACAGACGCTTTCATTGCAGGTCATTAACGGCAGTGAGCTGGAAAGCGGGCGGGCGGCGCGCTGTCTGTTCACACAGCAGGGAAATGTCGGCCATGCCCCCGAATGCCACTGGTCGGTACAGGATCGTCAGCATAGCATTCCGGCCCAGGCTTTTACCATTATCCTGCACGATGGCACATTTTGTCTGCGCCCGCAGACGGTACAACTGTGGCTGAACCAGGCAAAAGTCACAGCAACATCAAACCTGATACAGCTGCGCCAGGGCGATGAGATCCAGATCGGGCGACTGATGATGAGGGTTCATCTGAACCGGGGAGATATCCCCCATTACGATGAGGAAATGGCGACGCCCGAAACCATCGTCACCAATCGCGATATGCTCACGGATACCCTGCTGTCAACGGAGGGTGCGCCACATTATCCGGGAATGACTCACCGGCACCAGCTTGCAGACACCGTGGTAAACGGTTTTTCTGCCGATCCACTCCAGGCACTTCAGTCCGAAAGCCTGATTACCACGGGCGATCCGCTTTCAGGCATTGCGGCTGTCCGGCCCTCGGCACCGCTGTCCGATCCCGCAAGTAATGGCGGGATCAATTCGCCGTTTATGGATCTGCCGCCCATTTATGCCAGCCCCGGCGATCGTAATGATGACGTCTCTGCGGCAGAAATGGCGCAACGCCACCTTGCGGTCACCCCCTTACTGCGCGGTCTTGGCGGCTCGCTTACCATGAGCAATTCCGACGATGCGGATGATTTTCTGGAGGAGGCCGGACGAACGTTACAGGCCGCAATAAAAGGTCTGCTCGATTTGCAGCAGCAGCGTAACAGCCTCTCAGACAAACATTTGCGCCCGCTGGAAGATAACCCGCTGCGCCTGAACATGGATTACGCCACCGCGCTCGACGTGATGTTTGCCGAAGGCAAAAGCCCGGTACATCTGGCGGCCCCCGCCGCCGTCAGTGAAAGCCTGCGCAATGTCCGCCACCACGAAGAAGCTAACCGGGCGGCGATTGTGGAGTCACTTCGTGTCCTGCTGGACGCCTTCTCACCTAAAAATCTGCTGCGCCGCTTTGTGCAGTACCGCCGCAGCCATGAACTGCGCCAGCCGCTGGATGATGCCGGAGCATGGCGAATGTACAGCCATTATTACGAAGAACTGGCCTCCGATCGCCAGCAGGGGTTTGAGATGCTGTTTAACGAGGTCTACGCCCAGGTCTATGACCGGGTGCTTCGTGAAAAACAGCGGGAGCCGGAAGCATGAACAGGAAGGCGTTTCTGGCCTGCGTGCTGATGTGCGTCATATTAACCGGCTGCGAAACGGCGAAAAAAATCAGTGAGGTGATCAAAAACCCGGATATCCAGGTCGGGAGCCTGAAGGAGCAACCTTCGGAAATAACCGTCACCCTGCTGACCGAACCGGACACCAATACCAATGCGGAAGGTGAATCAGCCGCCGTGGATGTGCAACTGGTGTACCTGACTGACGACTCAAAATTGCTGGCAGCCGACTATGACCAGATAGCCAGTACGCCGCTACCGGATGTGCTGGGTAAAAACTATATCGACCACCAGGATTTCAACCTGTTGCCGGACACCATCAAAACCCTGCCGCCGGTAAAGCTGGATGAGAAAACGCAGTTTATTGGTGTCGTGGCCTATTTCTCCGATGACCAGGCCACTGAATGGAAACAAATCGAGACGGTGGAAGGAACCGGCCACCATTACCGCCTGCTGGTGCATGTACGTCAAAGCAGCATCGAAATGAAAAAAGAGGATGAATAATTATGGCAACCACCCGCAACAAGGTGATGTGGCAGGAAGGGATGCTGATGCGCCCACACCATTTCCAGCAACAGCAGCGTTACAACGACTACCTGGATAACCAGCGTTTCCGGGCCATGAATGATTTATCCTGGGGATTTACCGAACTCACTCTCAACAATGAACTGCTGGCACAGGGTAAGATCATGATTGACAGCGCGTCAGGCACACTGCCCGACGGCACCGTCTTTTCTATCCCCGACCAGGACGCACTGCCCGATCCGCTGCACCCGCAACATTTTCCGGACGAGAGAAGCCGCAATATCTACCTCGCTCTGCCGGTCGCCAGTGATGTGAGAAATGAAATCAGCGACGGGCGGCGAATCGGGCGTTACCGGCTGAATTATGCCGATGTCCGGGATTTGCATTCAGAAGAAGGTGACACGCGAACACTGACGCTGGGACAACTGACGCCGCGCATTATGAGCGGTGCAGAAGATATGAGCGCCTATATTACGCTCCCGCTTTGCCGTATCAGCGATCGCCATGCCGACGGCTCCCTGACGCTGGATGACGATTTTATCCCCTCCTGCCAGAATATTCAGGTCAGTAAGAAACTGCGTGTTTATCTCAAAGAGGTACAGGAGGCCATTGGCGGACGGGCAAGCGATCTGGCAAACCGTATTGGCTCTCCGGCGCAGAGCGGCATCGCGGATGTGGCGGAATTTATGATGTTGCAGTTGCTTAACCGTAACCAGACCCGGTTTACCCATCGCGCCCGCCGATCCCAGCTCCACCCGGAAGATTTCTATCTTGATCTTGCCGGGTTGCTGGGTGAACTGATGACCTTTACAGAGCTGTCGCGCCTGCCCTGCCCGCTTGATGTGTATGATCATCATGACCTGACCAAAACATTTAAAACACTGTTACCGGAAGTCAAACGAGCGCTGCATACCGTACTGTCCCCCAGAGCCGTCAATCTGCCGCTGCATCTGCGTGACGGTATCTGGCAGGCCGATATCCATGACACAGAACTGCTGCAATCTGCCACCTTTGTGCTGGCCGTGGCGGCAAACATGCCGGTCGATCAGATCCAGCGCCAGTTTATCCAGCAGTCGAAAATTTCCTCGCCGGAAAAAATCCGCAATATGGTCAGTGTGCAGATCCCGGGTATTCCTCTGCGCGCACTGATGGTGGCCCCCCGCCAGCTTCCCTACCATTCCGGGTTCAGCTATTTCGAACTCGACAAGAGCGGCCAGGCCTGGACAGAAATGGCTGCCGCCGGAGCCGTTGCACTGCATGTCTCCGGCAGTTTCCCGGATCTGAACATGCAACTGTGGGCGATAAGAGGGTAAGACGATGGATGAGGGGTCACTGTCTCTGCCACCATTTACCGGATACGACGAAAAAAGCCTGCGCGACTACCATCTCGCGCTTCGTGGCAACAGCCTGAATCCGATGATCGACGCGGCCACGCCGCTCCTCGGTATGGTGATGCGCCTTTCCACTATGAACAGCCAGACGATGCCGGAGCATCTTTTTGCTCAGGTGGTGACGGATGTTCAGGCCGTGGAGCAACTGCTTCAGGAGCAGGGCTACGAACCGGGCGTGATTATCTCGTTTCGCTACATCCTCTGCACGTTTATTGATGAAGCGGCGCTCGGTAACGGCTGGTCGAACAAGAACGAGTGGATCAAGCAGTCATTGCTGGTCCATTTCCACAACGAAGCCTGGGGTGGCGAGAAAGTTTTCATCCTGCTGGAGCGCCTGATCCGTGAACCCAAACGTTACCAGGATCTGCTGGAATTTCTCTGGCTCTGCTTTTCTCTGGGATTTCGCGGGCGCTACAAAGTGGCAGCACAGGAGCAGGGGGAATTTGAGCAGATCTACCGCCGCCTGTACCACGTTCTGCATAAACTGCGCGGCAATGCCCCTTTCCCGCTGTTACACCAGGATAAAAAAACCCAGGGCGGGCGTTATCAGCTCATCAGTCGCCTGACCATTAAACATATTTTTTGTGGTGGCGTTGTCGTGCTGGCGTTGTTTTACCTGTTCTATCTGTTGCGGCTGGACAGCCAGACGCAGGACATCCTGTACCAGCTAAACAAATTACTTCGATAAGGACGTTTATGATCCAGATTGATCTTCCCACGCTGGTAAAACGGCTGAACCTGTTCTCCCGCCAGGCGCTGGAGATGGCCGCCTCTGAATGTATGAGCCAGCAGAAATTACCGTCAGCCATGTGCTTATTCAGATGCTCGCCATGCCACGCAGTGACCTGCGGGTTATTACCCGCCAGGGTGATATTGGCATGGAAGAACTGCGCCAGGCGCTGACGGTGGAGAACTACACAACCGCCCGTTCTGCGGACAGCTACCCGGCGTTTTCCCCGATGCTGGTTGAGTGGCTGAAAGAGGGCTGGCTGCTGGCGTCGGCTGAGATGCAGCACAGCGAACTGCGCGGCGGCGTGTTGCTGCTGGCCCTGCTGCATTCGCCGCTGCGTTATATACCGCCTGCTGCCGCCCGGCTGTTGACCGGCATTAACCGTGACCGTCTGCAACAGGACTTTGTGCAGTGGACACAGGAGTCGGCGGAATCAGTCGTGCCGGATGCAGACTGTAAAGGCGCAGGCGCACTGACGGACGTCGCTGACAGCCTGCTTGCCCGCTACGCCAAAAACATGACCGAAGATGCCCGTAACGACAGGCTCGACCCGGTACTGTGCCGCGACCACGAAATCGACCTGATGATCGACATTCTCTGCCGTCGCCGTAAAAATAACCCGGTGGTGGTGGGCGAAGCGGGTGTGGGTAAAAGCGCCCTGATTGAAGGGCTGGCGCTGCGTATCGTGGCAGGCCAGGTGCCGGACAAGCTGAAAAACACCGATATCATGACCCTTG
>OGYN01003380.1_pt1 | contig 10894 bp, 8 predicted proteins | sample 1576551 | NCBI WGS metagenome assembly OGYN01 (sample SAMEA3541589, study PRJEB24748) | human gut metagenome | biome: human gut; feature: human-associated habitat; material: faeces | place: China | collected 2012 | reverse complement strand
GCGTAAAGCGCTACGTCAACCTGTTCTACCGCATCTACAACGGCAGGCGCAAGCACGAGATTCTTCCCATGAAGTTCTGACCGCCTGCACAGCTTCAATTCAACCATAAGGAGGTAATCCATGCAGGAAAAGCGGACAAAACCCGGCGAAAAAGCGAAACATGATTTGAAAGAGAAAACGACCTATCGCTTCGGCAACAGGTCGTTTATTGTTGAACCGGTGTTCAAGGAGGAGACGCAGAACACATTGGGCTGCGTCCTTCTGCGCCTGATGAAATCGGAATCTGCGGGGGCGTAGTCCCAGGCGGCGGGGCATATCTCCGCCGCATACATGACAACAGGGCGAGACAGTGATATACTTGTTGTGGAATACAAGTGTTGCTGTTCGGCTGCCCGGAAAGGAGGACTGCATGAAACAGTCGAATAACAACAAAAAATCCCGTGACGTGACCGCCTTTCTGTATGAGAGGCTTTCCCGTGACGATAACATGGACGGCGAGAGCTACAGCATAGGGAATCAGAAAAAACTGCTTACCAAGGTAGCAAAGGAAAAAGGCTACACGAACCTGGTTCATTTTTTTGACGACGGCATCTCCGGCGTTACGATGGATCGCCCCGGCTTTGCCGATATGATTCAGCAACTGGAGCAGGGAAAAGCAGCAGCCGTGTTTGTAAAAGATCTCAGCCGCCTGGGTCGTAACTACATCGAGGTCGGTGAGTTTGTCGAGCAGAATCTCGACGATGGTCCCTTGCAGCGAGGCGCAGAGGTCGGCCTTGTGCGTCTCGATGAAGTCGGGGTCTGCGGCCACGGCGTCGCGCAGCGTGTAGAGGAACGAGGTTTTCAGGCCCGAGAACGAATAGTCGTAGCCCTCGACGCGGGGATGCGCGAAGCGGAATGCCTTCGGATCGCCCTCCTTGGCCAGACGGTCGATCACCGGGCCGCCCGGGTAGGGCAGTCCCATCACCTTGGCGCACTTGTCGAAGGCCTCGCCCGCGGCGTCGTCGATCGTCGTGCCGATGATCTCCATTTCGAGCGGGGAGTCCACGCGCACGATCTGCGTGTGGCCGCCGCTCACCAGAAGACACAGGAACGGAAAGTCCGGATGGGGCAGCGTGCGGTCCCGAAGGTCGATGAAGTGTGAGAGAATGTGCCCCTGAAGGTGGTTGACCTCGACCATCGGGATGTTGCGGGCGATCGAAAGCCCCTTGGTGAACGACACGCCCACGAGCAGCGATCCGACCAGCCCCGGGCCGCGGGTGAAGGCGATGGCGTCGATCCGGTCGGCGGCGACGCCCGCCTCCTTGAGCGCCGTGTCCACGACGGGGATGATGTTCTGCTGGTGGGCCCGCGAGGCCAGTTCGGGGATCACGCCGCCGTATTTGACGTGAACCGCCTGCGAGGCGATGACGTTCGACAGCAGGACGTTGTTGCGGAGCACGGCGGCAGAGGTGTCGTCACACGAGGATTCGATGCCGAGAATTGTAATATCCATCCGGAATTATAATTGTTTTTTAACTATTTTCGCTAAATTTGCAGGTTATATAGGAGTCCTGATGCGCAAAGGTATAAAAATATTGGGAAAGGTGTTCTCGGCGGCGGTTTTGTTGCTGATAATTGTTCCCGTGGCGCTCTCGCTGCTGCTCGACATTCCCGCCGTGCAGAACTACGCGGTGCACAGGGCCGCGTGCTTCGTCTCGCGCAAGCTGGAGACCACCGTGTCGATCGACCGCGTGGACATCGGCATCTTCTCGAAGGTCAGGGTCAAGGGCTTCTATGTCGAGGACTACCAGCGCGACACGCTGCTTTACGTCGGGAAGCTCGACGCCTTCATCACGAGTTTCGGCATCTTCGGCGGCGGGCTGGAGCTGAGCCGCGGCGAGATCGCCGACGCGAGGCTTTACCTGCGGCAGACGCCCGGCGGGGAGATGAACATCAAACAGATCGTCGACCGCATTTCCGACCCCGACAAACCCAAGAAGGGCAATTTCCGCCTCTCGCTGAAGAAGGCCTCGATCGAGAACATGGACCTCTGCCTCGAACGGCTCGACCATCGCGATCCGGAGCACGGCATCGACTTCTCGCACATGCACCTCTACGGCATCACGGCCCGCGTGGACGATTTCACGATCGACGGGCAGGCCATTTACACCTCCATTGCGGCCTTTTCGGCCCGCGAACGCAGCGGCTTCGTGCTGAACCACCTGGCCGGGCGGTTCTACATGACGCAGGGCTGTCTGGGCTTCGAGAACGCCTCGATCATCACGCCGCGTTCGAACGTCAACTTTCCGTTCGTCTCGCTGGCGGGCGACTCGTGGGCGCAGTACAAGGATTTCATCGGCGAGGTGCGCATCGACGCCTCGATGCGCAATACGACCGTTTCGACCGACGACATCGCCTTTTTCGCCCCGAAGCTGCGCGACTGGCATGTGGATTTCACCGACGTAAACGTCGAGGTCGCCGGCGTGGTGTCCGATTTCACGGGCCGGATCAGGAGCATGCAGATCGGCGAGGGGACGACGCTCGTGGCCGACGCCTCGGTGAAGGGGCTTCCCGACATCCGGAAGACCCGTTTCGACCTGTCGGTTCCCCGCCTGCGCTCCACGGCCCGGGCCGTGGACGAGCTGGTCCTCGGCATCGCGGGCCGCAAACTCTCGGACAAGCTGGTCGGCGTGCTGGGCAATTCCGGGCAGATCGACCTCAATGCCCGTTTCCGGGGACTGCTCTCGTCGTTCGACATGCAGCTGGGCGCCGCGACGGGCGTGGGCAACGTCTCCTGCAACCTGAAAATGGCCCCGGTCAAAGGGGGGTTGAGCAGCGTGCGGGGCGATGTCGAGACGCGCAACCTGCGTCTGGGCGAGCTGCTCGACCGCCGCGATCTGCTGGGCAACGCCACCCTCACGGCCTATGTCGACGGCGTGATCGGCAGGGGCGTGGCCGACGCCAACGTCGTGGGCAACGTCACGCAGCTGGGATTCAACGGCTATGTCTACGACTCGCTGCGGCTCGACGGCCGCCTGCGCAACCGCGAGTTCGACGGACGCATCACGGCCCGCGATCCCAACCTCGACTTCGACTTCTTCGGCACGGTCGACCTGAACGACTCCGTGCCGCGCTACGACTTCACGATGGACCTGCGGCACGCCGATCTGGCCCGGCTGCACGTCAACCGCCGCGACTCGGTGTCGCAGCTCTCGGGCCGCATCGTCGCTGCCGCCGGAGGGCGTTCGCTCGACGATCTGAACGGCCGCATTCAGGTGACCGACGCCCGCTACCGCTACAACGACAAGGAGATCGCGGCCGCCAGCATGACCGTCACGGGCGAGAACTCCGAGCGGAGCAAGTTCGTGGAACTGCGCTCGGACTTCGCCGACGTCACGTTCCGGTCGAAAACCAGCTACCGCACCGTCTTCGAATACCTGCGCCGGAGCGCGTGGAAATACCTGCCGATGCTGGGCGGCGAAAAGTGGGAGGAGACGCCTTCGGAACGCAAGGCCGCCGTGGCCAACGACTTCTCGCTGCTGTCGGTCAACATCCGCAATTTCAACCCCGTGGCCGACGCCGTGTCGACGGGACTTCAGATCGCCGACGGCTCGTCGCTGCAACTGTTGTTCAATCCGGCCAGCGACCAGTTGTCGCTCAAGGCAGCGTCGGAATACATCGAGCGCCGGCGCATGCTTGCCACGCGCCTTTCGGTCAACGCCTCGAACCGCGGCGACTCGCTGGCGGTCTACGCCTCGGCCGAGGATCTCTATGCAGGGGTGCTGCACCTTCCGCGCCTCTCGCTGACGGGCGGCGCGCGGCAGAACCGCGTGCAGCTCTCGGCAGGCTTCGACGACACCCTGCGCCGCGTCTCGGGACTCGTCGGGTTCCGCGCCGCGGTGGCCGACGAGCACGGACCCAACGGCCGCGTCGTCGATTTGCGGATTCTTCCCTCGCACATCACCCGCGGCGACAAGACGTGGCAGATTTTCGCCCGCAAAATCCTGCTCGACACCGCGCAGGTCGTGATCGACAAGTTCTACGTGATGAACCGCGAGCAGGAGCTGCTGCTCGACGGCGTCGCCTCGCGCAGCCGCGAGGATTCGGTGACGCTCTCGCTGCACAATTTCGACCTGGCGCCCTTCGCGCAGGTCGCCGAGCGCATGGGCTATTACATCGAGGGGCGCACGAACGGTTCGGCGGCGATGAAGTCGGTGCTGCGCGGCGGCGAGATCACGGCCGACATCCTGCTCGACAGCGTGGAGGTCAACGACATTCCCGCGCCGCCGATGCGCCTCGCCTCGCGCTGGGACTTCGCCCGCAGCCGCGCCGGAGTGACGGTCTCCGACCGTATCAGGCGCGACACGCTGATCCGCGGTTTCTACGCCCCCGACCGCAACCGCTATTTCGCCCGGCTGGACGTCGACAGTCTCGACATGGCGCTGCTGGACCCGATCCTCGCGGGTGTCGTCTCCTCGACCGAGGGCATGGCCTCGGCCGGCCTCACGTTGCAGGGCCAGGGCCGCAAGGCCGATCTCGAAGGCGAAATCCGGGTCGCGGGGCTGAAAACCACGGTCGATTTCACGCAGGTGACCTACTCGATGCCCGAGGCCGTGCTGAACGTGAAGAACAACCGGTTCAGGGCTTCGAACGTCCCGATTTTCGACCCACGGGGCAACCGGGGGCGGTTCGATTTCGACATGAGCCTCCAGCACCTTTCGAATATCTCCTACGACGTGCGCGTGGCCCCGCAGCAGATGCTGGTGCTCGACACCGACTCCGACGACAACGACATGTTCTACGGCAGGGTCTTCGCCACGGGCACGGCCCGCATCTCGGGCGACAAGGGGGCGGTGAACATGGATATAACGGCCTCGACCGACGGCAACTCCTCGTTCGTGATGCCGCTGTCGAGCAAGTCGAACATTTCGAACGCCGATTTCGTGGTCTTCGAGCAGCCCGAGCAGGCCGATACGCTCGACGACGTGGCGCGCAAGAAACTCTCCTTCGAGCGCAAGCACCGCCAGAAATCCGACGCCGGGAGCCAGATGAAGATCACCCTCGCGCTCGACGTGCGGCCCGACGCCGAAGTCGAACTCGAAGTGGCGGGCAACACGGTCAAGGGGCGCGGCGCGGGCGCGCTGAACCTCCAGATCAACCCCAAGGCCAATATTTTCGAGATCTACGGCGACTATACGATCGCGGAGGGCAGTTTCATGCTGTCGCTCCAGCAGATCATCAACAAACGCTTCACCATCGAGAGCGGTTCGTCGATCCAGTGGACCGGGTCGCCGATGAACGCGATGCTCGACATCGACGCCGTGTACAAGGTCAAGGCGTCGCTGCAACCCCTCCTGCAGGGCACGGCCGACCTCGGGGGCGACCGTTCGGTTCCCGTGGAGTGCGTCATTCACCTCGGCGAGCGGCTTTCGAACCCCACGATCACCTTCGACGTGCGGGTTCCCGGCTCCGATCCCGAGACGCAGAGCCTGATCGCCAATGCTCTCTCGACCCCCGAGACGGTCGACACGCAGTTCCTCTACCTGCTGCTGTTCAACAGCTTCATGTCCGAGAACTCGTCGCAGGCCTCGTCGAACATCGGCAGCTCGGTGTCGGCGGCCACGGGACTGGAGTTCGTGTCGAACATGGTCAGCAACTGGCTTTCGTCGTCCGACTACAACGTGGTGATCCGCTACCGGCCCAAATCGGAACTGACGAGCGACGAGGTCGATTTCGGGCTGTCGAAGAGCCTGATCAACAACCGGCTGTTCGTCGAGGTCGAGGGCAACTACCTGATCGACAACAAGCAGGCCGTGAACAGTTCGATGTCCAACTTCATGGGCGAGGCCTACATCACCTACCTGATCGACCGGGCCGGGACGCTCAAGCTGAAAGCCTTCACGCAGACCATCGACCGCTTCGACGAGAACCAGGGTTTGCAGGAGACCGGCATCGGCGTCTACTTCAAGGAGGATTTCGACAACCTGCGCGACCTGCGGCAGCGGATCAAGGAGCGTTTTACGAACAAGAAGCGCAAGGCGCGGCGCATCGCCCGCCGTACGGCCCGCGCGGCCGAAAAGGCGGCCGAAGATGCGGACCGGAGCCGTCTGCGCGAACCGGCGGATACGCTTTCGCCGTTCGGATACGTTAAAGAGGAAGAGGATGAATAGAAGGTGAACTTTGCGGTTAAGCGAGAGCAGAGACTGCTTGAAAAGTGAAAGATGTCCCTGCGGTGATTGAATCCGACTTGATGCCGGAGCCGTGAAACAACGACCCGACTAAAAGCGCGGGCGGAGGGGCCGGGGCGCGTGCGCCCCCGCGGGCGCAGACTGCAAAACCGGCGCTCGGAAACGAAATTGGAAGGATAAAATTTGTAAACTTAAATATTTCTAAACCATTATGACAACATTTTTGCAGGCTGCCGAGGCGGTGGCCGTAAGTGAGGAGACCCGTATGGGCTTGTGGACCCTGTTTACCAAAGGCGGCTGGCTGATGTGGCCGCTGCTGGCGCTGGGGGGCGTGACGATCTTTATCTTCGTGGAGCGTTTCATGGCCATCCGCAAGGCTTCGGTGCTGGACATGAACTTTATGAACCGCATCCGCGACTACATCTCCGACGGCAAGATCTCGACGGCCGTGAACCTCTGCAAGAAGACCGACACGCCCATCGCACGCATGATCGAGAAGGGCATCGAGCGCATCGGACGCCCGATGAGCGACGTGCAGACCGCCATCGAGAACGTCGCCAACCTCGAAGTCTCGAAACTCGAAAACGGCCTTCCGTTCCTGGCCACGATCGCCGGCGGCGCGCCGATGATCGGTTTCCTCGGCACGGTGTTAGGTATGGTGCAGACCTTCATGGACATGTCCGCCGCGGGCGGCACGGTCGACCTGGGGCTGCTGTCGAGCGGCATGTACGTGGCGATGGTGACCACCGTGATGGGTCTGATCGTCGGCATTCCGGCCTACTTCGGCTACAACTACCTCGTGGCGCGCATCGAGAAGCTGGTGTTCCAGATGGAGGCCAACTCGATCGCGTTTATGGACATTCTGAATCAACCCGTTCAAAAATAGCGCGTTATGGCAATCAAACACGGATCGAAAGTCGATAAATCGTTCTCGGCCTCGTCGATGACCGACCTGATGTTCCTGCTGCTGCTGTTCCTCTTGATCGCCACGACGCTGATCAACCCCAACGCCCTGAAACTGATGCTTCCGAAGAGTTCGAACCAGTTGAAGGACAAGGCGATGACCACGGTGTCGGTTCAGGATGCGGGTCACGGCAAGTATCGTTACTATGTCGAATTGCAGGACGTGGGTTCGATCGGCGGCGTGGAGCGGGCGCTCAAGGCGCGGCTCGACGGGCAGAAGGACGCTACCGTCTCGCTCCACTGCGACAAGACCGTTGCGGTGGATGAGGTGGTGAAGGTTATGAACATCGCCAAGGACAATAATTATAAACTTATTTTGGCGACTTCGCCGAAATAAGTTCAATGAAAAATGAAAAATTAAGAATTAAAAATGAAATCCGTGCCACCCTGGCGCAGGGGCAATTTTTAATTTTTCATTCTTAATTTTTAATTGGGAAACCAATGTATTACTACGATCCCGATAATAAATCCCCGCGACGGTGGGCGATGATCGCGACGGCGGTCTACGGCGTGCTGCTGGCCGGCTCGTTCGCGCTGGTGTCGTTCGATTTCTCGCCGGTGACGGACAAGCCGGGCGACACGATTCTCGTCGACTTCACCGAGCCGCCCGTTCCCGAGCCGCCCAGACCGCCCGTGAAGGTGGCCAACGAGCCGCGCGTGCACGATGTCGCGGCACCCGTGGAGCAGACGGCGCAGGTTGCGGGCAAGGACCCTGTGACGCAGACGCCCAACCCCAAGGCGCTGTTCAAGATGAACAAGGGCGGGGCCGACGAACCCGACAATGCGGGCAATCCCCGCGCTCCCGAGGGCGAGGACAAGGCCAGCGGCACGGGTCCGGGACTGAACCCCGACGGACTGGACCAGCTGGACCAGGATCTGAAAAAGCGCGGACTGGTAGGGGTGCTGCCTCTGCCGGAACAGCCTGAAAATAAGAGCGGTGTGGTGCTTATTCGTGTGACGGTTGATGCTTCGGGGCGGGTTACAAGTGCAGCTTATGAGCCGAAAGGATCTACAACATCCGATGTAGAGTTAGTGGCCGAAGCGCGAAAAGCTGCGCTTAGAACGCGATTTACCGAAAGTCGAACTGTGATTGAAGGCGGCGTGATAACATATATTTTTAAGTTAACTGCGGAATAGAATTTGAACGATGAAAATACTACTGCTGACAATCCTCGCCTGCCTGGCGTTCGCTGCGGGCTATGCCGAAAAACCCGTAAAGGGGGCGCACCTCCGGCTGGAGAACGCGACCTATAATTTCGGCGACGTGCCCCGTAAGGGCGGCGACCTGGTCCGCGAATTCCGGTTCGTCAACGACGGTACGGCCCCGCTGGTGCTGGTGCGGGTCATCACTTCGTGTTCGTGCCTCAAGGCGTCGTTCTCGAAGCGTCCCGTGGAGCCGGCCGATTCGGGGGTGATCCGCATCATCTACGAACCCCACAAGAGCGAGCCGGGAGCCTTCAACAAGGTGATCCAGGTCTACTCCAATTCGGTCGACGGCCGCGACGTGATCACCGTGCAGGGCAACTCGATCGAGGGGCAGCCCCGCGGAAAGGTCAAGACCGAAAAGGTGAAAGTGAAGTATAAGTAAGAATATGAACGAGTCATCGGCATCCCGCAGTGCTGTCGACTGCCGCTTTCGCCGCCTTTGGCGTCGTTGGCAAGTCTGACCCACCCCCAAACCCCCGCCTCGGCGGGGGCTTATGGCAGGGCGCTGTCCGGGACCGAATGACATAATGAACCGAAATATGGCAATTCTTTTTTCAAACGCGACGGTGCTGCCGATGACGGCCGCCGGGAACGCCCCCCGCACCTTTGCGGGCTGGGTAGGCGTCGACGGCAACCGCATCGCGCTGGTCACGGAGTCGGAAACGGCCGCCGCGGAGTTCCGCGCGGCGCACCCCGGGCTTCGGGAGTTCGACTGCCGGGGCAAACTCGTGATGCCGGGGCTGGTGAACACCCACTGCCATGCGGCCATGACCCTGCAACGCAGCCTTGCCGACGACATCGCCCTGATGGAGTGGCTCCACGACTATATCTGGCCCTTCGAGGCGCGTCAGACAGCCGACGATGTGGCGCTGGGCATGACGCTCGGCGTGGTCGAGATGCTGCTGGGCGGCGTGACGTCGTTCGTCGACATGTACTATTTCGAAAACCGCTGCGTGGAGACGGTCGAACGGCTGGGCATCCGCGCCATGCTGGGCTGCAACTACTTCGATTCGAATGTCGACGAGGTGATGCCCCAGGTGGAGGAGGCCGTGCGGCTGGCCGCCGGATGCGACCGGGTGCAGATCGCCCTGGCGCCCCATTCGCCCTATACCGTGTCGCCCGAGAACCTCCTGCGCGGCAAGCGGCTGGCGGATAAATACGGCCTGCATCTGATGATCCATATCTCGGAGACGCAGGACGAGGTGCGCATCGTGCGCGAAAAGTACGGGAAAACCTCGGTCGAACACCTCGACGGGTTGGGACTGCTGGGGCCGAAGACCATCGGCGCGCACTGCATCCACGTGACCGACAGCGACATCGAGACACTCGCCGCGCGGGGCGTCGCCGTGTCGCACAACCCGCAGAGCAACATGAAAATATCGAGCGGCGTGGCGCCCGTCGAGCGGATGCGCGCCGCGGGTGCGCTGGTGACGGTCGGCACGGACGGAACCTGCTCGAACAACGATCTCGACATGTTCGAGGAGGTGCGCACGGCGGCCTTCCTGCAAAAATCCGCGACGGGCGATCCCGTGGCCCTTCCGGCCTGGGAGGCGCTGCGGCTGGCGACGGCGAACGGCGCGCGGGCGATGGGCTATGCCGACGGCGAACTGGGCGTCGTCCGCGAGGGCGCGCTGGCCGACCTGATCGTCGTGGACCTTCAGAAACCCCATTTGCAGCCCGTTCACAACGTCGTGTCGAATGTGGTTTACTGCGGCAAGGCGTCGGATGTCGAGACGGTCGTGGTCGGCGGACGGATCGTCGTCGAGAACCGCTGCGTGGCGGGCGTCGACCTGCCGGCGCTCTATGCCGGGGTTGCGGCGGCCGTCGCGCGAATTAAAGCCGGCCGATGACCAGATGCGGAGGGGCGCGGTGCGGGGCGTCCCGTCCCGCAGATCCGGCTCGCAGCCGGGTGGCATCGGAATTGCGTTGAACCACCTGATTATAAAAACTATCGAATTATGGATCACAAGGTAACTTTCGGCGGCAAGCCCGTGACGCTTGTCGGCAATCGCTGCAAAGTGGGGGAGACGGCCCCCGTATTTACGGTCACCGATGCGGGTCTGCAACCCGTGTCGTCGGACGTTTTCCACGGCAAGGTGCGCATTTACAGCGTCTTTCCGTCGGTCGACACCCCGGTCTGCTCGTTGCAGAACATCCGCTTCAACCGCGAGGCGTCGAAACTGGGCGACGACGTGGTCGTCGTGTCGCTGTCGGTCGACCTGCCCTTTGCGCAGAAACGCTTCTGCGCCGCCGAGGGCATCGACCGCGTGCATGTCTTCTCGGATTACAGGGAGCTGGATTTCGGCATGAAGTACGGCTTCGTGATCGACTCCCTGCGCCTGCTGGCGCGCGGCGTGGTGGTCGTGGACCGCGACGACGTGGTGCGCTACGTGGAGTACGTGCCCGAGGTCACCCACGAGCCCGACTACGAAAAGGCGCTGGCCGTGGCGCGCGAACTGGCGAAGTAAGCCGCCGGGACGGCCGAAAAAAAGCGGACCCTTTCTGTACTGCACCCCAAAAGTTGGACACTTTTGGGGTGTTTTTTATGAAATATAATT
>OGYN01003373.1_pt1 | contig 10901 bp, 9 predicted proteins | sample 1576551 | NCBI WGS metagenome assembly OGYN01 (sample SAMEA3541589, study PRJEB24748) | human gut metagenome | biome: human gut; feature: human-associated habitat; material: faeces | place: China | collected 2012 | reverse complement strand
CCCGCGCAGTCCAAAGAAAACTCATTAAATCCGCACCTTTTAGGCCTATTGATAGGCACAACGAAAAGCTCTGGTATTTTCACGTTACCGATACCCCGCTAGCCCCCCCTCTCAGAATTAGACCTCCCACGACACTCGCACAACCCTTTCACCCTCCGGCCGCGTCCGCGGCCGGAGGGATAGATTTACCCCTTGTGAGAATACGCGTCCAGCATGGCAAGGACCGCCCGACGCGCCGCATCGTCTGCGATATTGTCAGGCAGCGCATCAGCCCGCAGGTTGACATAAGCGTCAGCAGCCCTTCGAATGGCAATCCCGACGGAGTGACGATCGTGTGTTGCCAGAGTGGAAGTCAGCAGGCCATCGGGATCAATGCCGAGGGCTTCTATTCGACGAACGCCGCGTTGCGGTAGATTGGCGCGACGAAACAGCATCGGTCCCAGCACTTGTTCCCGGAAGAAAGACTGCATCCCCAGCGCTTCGAAGAGTTCCCCCCTGCCCAGTTTAACCACGGCATAATGCAGCCAGATCCAGGCCCGGGACTCAAACCACTCCGGCGTCATGTTCGGCCAGTGCGCGCTAAATTTTGCCAGCTGTCGCTTGAGAGCATCGTTATCACGGGTAAATAGCACGGCAGGCTCCTCAACGCGCTGAGTGAGCATGTCCAGGGTGATAAATTTCAGATCGACATGCAGAAGTTCCGGGCCAAACAGGCAGATCAGCAGGCGAGGCTCACCGACGTGTTCCCCGGTGAAAGCATGTAGCAGATGGCCGAGCGTTCCGGCGAACGCCATACGCTGAGCCATGATTTCGTCATAATAGAGAGGGTCGATCACCACCACGAAATCCAGATCGGAGTATTGATCAAACCCGCCATGGATAAACGAGCCGCCAGCGAGAAGGGAGTGGATCCGCGAATCAGACTGTAATTTAAGCTTCAGTTGCTCTGCAAAACTTCTGTGTAAATCGGGTAGCGTATTAAGCATACTTTTTCCTGTTCACAAAAAAGACAAAGCATTACAGAATATCGAGCGATTCATCAGCAGACCAGATATTTCTGCTGGAACCCTACCCTCCATCGCGAAGCGCTAAATGCAAGCAATACTCCCCTCAGACCACCTCGCTCATCCACTCAGCAAACGCCCGCACGGCGGGAGAGAGAAAGCGCTGGTGCGGATAGAGCAATGTGACGGGTACCGGGGGCGGCTGCCAGTCCGTCAGCACTTCCACCAGTCTCCCCTCCTGCAGGTGGTCAGCAACGATATTCTCCGCCAGCTGCGCCAGCCCAAATCCTGCCAGGCACATTTTTATATAGAGCCCCGTTTCATTCACCGCGGCGTTGCCGCTGACGGGTACAGAAAAGGTCTCGCCATGGCGAACGAAGCGGAACTCATCGGCCCGCCTCGCCTGACCGGAGAAATAATGCACAGCCCGGTGCTGAGAGAGCGCCTCCGGTGACGGCGGCACACCATATTCCCTGAGATAGTCCGATGACGCGCAGGTGACCCAGCGAAAGCGTCCCAGAGGGCGGGCCACCAGGCTGGAGTTGTTCAGCTCTCCCGTTCGTATCACGCAGTCGACGCCTTCCTGAATGAGATCGACCTGGCGATCGCTGACGCCGATCATCAGGTAGATATCGGGATAGCGCCGGTAAAAGTCCGGCAGATGCGGCATGACGATGAAATGCGCGATGCCCGCGGGCATATCAACCCGCAGGCGCCCCTGAGGCCGCGCGACAGACTCGCTCAGGGTGGATTCACTATGTTCGATGAGGGCGAGAATTTCCCGGCACTGCGCCAGATACTGCATCCCTTCCGGGGTAAGGCTCACCCGCCTTGTGGTCCGGTTCAGCAGCCGTACCTTCAGGTATTTTTCAAGGTTTTTAATGGTACTGGTGACAGTGGAGGCCGGCAGGGAAAGGGTTTCCGCGGCACGCACGAAGCTTCCTGCCTCCGCGACGCGCATAAACATCTGCATAGCCTGAATACGATCCACCTTCTTTCTCTCCTGTAGCGAGCAGCTTACCGACAGACGGCATGATTATTCGTGGATTATGAATAATGAAAACAATTTACGCACCTTTTTACGCTTAATCGCCTGGCGTATCGTTGCACGGTGGATTACGAAAGGGGGCCCGAAAATGAACATGCCCTCAATAAATATCCAGATAATCATTACGTTAAATAGCATGCACAAAGGAAAAACCATGTCCGTTCAGCCTGTCGAAATTAGTAAGGCCTATCGTTTATTGCAGGTCGGGTCCACCACCATGATTTCCGCAAAATATGATGGCGTCGAAAATGTCATGTCAGCCGCCTGGGTTGGGCTGGCAGGCGAGCGAAAAGTGGTGGCCTATATTGGCACCCAGGCTTTCACTCGTCAGCTGGTGGAAAAGAGCGGCTATTTCGTGGTGCAGATCCCCGTAGTCAGCCAGATGGCAACCGTCCTCTACGCTGGCGGGCGCAGCTATGCCGACGCGCCGGATAAAAATGACACCATCCCCTTCTTTTATCAGCCGGAATTTGATCTTCCTCTTGTGGCAGGCTGTGCGGGCTGGCTGGTGTGCAAAGTGATGCCCTACCCGGACATTCAGCAGCAACACAATCTGTTTATGGGCGATATCGTCGCCGCCTGGAGCGATGACCGGGTATTCCGCAACGGACACTGGATCTTTGATGATGCGCCGGACGAGCTACGGACCGTTCACTATGTCGCAGGCGGGCAGTTCTATGCCATCGGCAAAGGCAGCAAATTCGAACATGGGCCGGGTCAGGACTGACCCTCCCCGGTCATGCGGATCGCTGACGAGATGTCTGCGCAGCAGAGCGGCTGATACTCCGGCGCCAGACGCCGGGCGCCTGGCCGTACTGGCGCTTGAAGCTGCGGTTGAAGGACTGCTGGGAGTCAAAGCCGAGGGCAATCGCCACGTTCAGGATCGGCTCGTTGCTGTGGGCTAAGCGTTCGATCGACTTTTGCAGCTTTTGCGCCCGAATATATTCTCCGAGGGGCTGCCCGGTATGTTCTTTGAAGATCCGCTGCAGGTGCCACTTCGAATAGCCGGCTCGTCGGGCAACGGTGTCAATATCCAGACGGCTATCAAGATGGTTGTCGATCCAGTCGATCAGATCCTGAATGATGGCGCCAGTGTTCATCATGTTACCCCCTCGCGGCCGGTTAAAAGCATCTTTGTCAGTTGCATTTAAAGGTGGCCTGTTTTTACACAAAATGCAAGTTTTATTGTTACACTTAAATCCACGCCGGGATCGCGGTTTTTTATCTCCCCCTGGACCGCACATAAAGTGCAACAATTATTCTTGCACTTAGTTAAGCGCCTTCCTACAATCGCCGCGATAGTGTATTCGAAATTGTTACAGTTTTGTGGCGATGATCGACACAAATGGCCTTAAGCCAGCCCGGACAAAGGAAGTGGCGCGGCTTCTCACGCTGCGTCTTGCCCGGCGGCTACATTTACCGGAATAAAAATAATGAGCCTGCAAAAAACCTGGGGAAACATTCACCTGACCGCGCTCTGCGCGATGATGCTCTCCTTTCTGCTCGTCGGCTGCGACGACAGCGTCGCGCAGAATGCTGCGCCTCCCGCCCCGACGGTCAGCGCCGCTAAGGTGCTGGTGAAGTCGATCAGTCAGTGGGATAGTTTTAACGGTCGCATTGAAGCGGTGGAGAGCGTTCAGCTTCGCCCTCGCGTCTCGGGATACATTGATAAAGTGAATTACACCGACGGCCAGGAGGTGAAAAAGGGCCAGGTGCTGTTCACGATAGATGACAGAACCTATCGCGCCGCGCTGGAGCAGGCGCAGGCGGCGTTGGCAAGAGCCAAAACGCAGGCCAGCCTGGCGCAAAGCGAGGCGAACCGCACCGATAAATTAGTCCATACCAACCTCGTCTCCCGTGAAGAGTGGGAGCAGCGCCGGTCAGCCGCGGTTCAGGCGCAGGCCGACATTCGCGCCGCGCAGGCGGCGGTGGATGCCGCGCAGCTTAACCTCGACTTCACCAAAGTGACCGCCCCTATTGACGGCCGCGCCAGCCGGGCGCTGATCACCAGCGGTAACCTGGTCACCGCGGGCGACACCGCCAGCGTGCTCACCACCCTGGTCTCGCAAAAGACGGTGTACGTCTACTTTGACGTCGACGAGTCAACCTACCTCCACTATCAAAACCTCGCCCGCCGCGGGCAAGGCGCGTCCAGCGATAATCAGGCGCTCCCGGTGGAGATTGGCCTGGTGGGCGAGGAGGGTTACCCCCACCAGGGCAAAGTGGATTTTCTCGATAATCAGTTAACGCCGAGTACCGGCACCATCCGCATGCGTGCGCTGCTGGATAACTCGCAGCGTCTGTTCACGCCGGGGCTGTTTGCCCGCGTGCGTCTGCCGGGCAGCGCAGAGTTCAAAGCCACGCTGATCGACGACAAAGCGGTACTGACCGATCAGGATCGTAAATACGTCTATATCGTTGATAAAGATGGTAAAGCACAGCGCCGCGACATTACCCCAGGGCGGCTGGCAGACGGTTTACGCATCGTTCAGAAGGGGTTGAATCCTGGGGATAGCGTCATCGTCGACGGCTTACAAAAAGTGTTTATGCCGGGTATGCCGGTTAACGCCAAAACCGTTGCCATGACCTCCAGCGCCACCCTTAACTGATCCCTAATCAGAGAATCCAAGACATGGACTTTTCCCGCTTTTTTATCGACAGGCCGATTTTCGCCGCGGTGCTGTCGATTTTAATTTTTATCACCGGGTTAATCGCTATCCCGCTGCTGCCGGTGAGCGAATATCCGGATGTCGTCCCGCCGAGCGTCCAGGTGCGCGCGGAGTATCCCGGCGCCAACCCGAAAGTGATTGCCGAGACCGTGGCGACGCCGCTGGAGGAAGCGATCAACGGCGTTGAAAACATGATGTACATGAAATCGGTCGCCGGCTCCGACGGCGTGCTGGTCACCACCGTCACCTTCCGCCCGGGTACCGACCCGGATCAGGCGCAGGTTCAGGTGCAGAACCGCGTCGCGCAGGCCGAAGCGCGTCTGCCGGAGGATGTACGCCGTCTGGGGATCACCACCCAGAAGCAGTCTCCGACGCTGACCCTGGTGGTGCATCTGTTTTCGCCAAACGGGAAGTACGACTCGCTGTATATGCGCAACTACGCCACGCTGAAAGTGAAGGATGAGCTGGCGCGCCTGCCCGGCGTCGGCCAGATCCAGATTTTTGGCTCCGGTGAATATGCGATGCGCGTCTGGCTGGATCCCAATAAGGTCGCGGCCCGCGGTCTGACGGCTTCGGATGTGGTGACGGCGATGCAGGAGCAAAACGTCCAGGTGTCTGCCGGACAGCTTGGTGCCGAGCCGCTGCCGCAGGAGAGCGATTTCCTGATCTCCATTAACGCCCAGGGCCGTCTGCATACCGAAGAAGAGTTTGGCAATATCATTCTGAAAACGGCGCAGGATGGCTCGCTGGTCCGCCTGCGCGACGTGGCGCGCATCGAGATGGGTTCCGGTAGCTATGCGCTGCGCTCCCAGCTCAACAATAAGGATGCGGTCGGGATCGGTATCTTCCAGTCACCCGGCGCTAACGCCATCGATCTGTCGAATGCGGTACGCGCCAAAATGGCCGAGCTGGCCACCCGCTTCCCGGAAGATATGCAATGGGCGGCGCCGTACGACCCGACGGTTTTCGTCCGCGACTCCATCCGCGCGGTGGTGCAGACGCTGCTGGAGGCGGTAGTGCTGGTGGTGCTGGTAGTGATCCTGTTCCTGCAGACCTGGCGCGCGTCGATTATCCCGTTGATCGCGGTGCCGGTATCGGTGGTGGGTACCTTCAGCATTCTCTATCTGCTGGGCTTCTCGCTGAATACCCTGAGCCTGTTCGGGCTGGTACTGGCTATCGGTATCGTGGTGGACGACGCCATCGTGGTGGTGGAGAACGTCGAGCGTAATATCGAAGAGGGGCTTGCGCCGCTTGCCGCGGCGCATCAGGCGATGCGTGAGGTCTCCGGGCCGATTATCGCCATTGCGCTGGTGCTGTGTGCGGTGTTCGTGCCGATGGCGTTTCTCTCCGGGGTCACCGGCCAGTTCTACAAACAGTTCGCGGTGACCATCGCCATCTCGACGGTGATCTCGGCCATCAACTCGCTGACGCTCTCCCCGGCGCTGGCGGCCCTGCTGTTAAAGCCGCACGGCGCGAAGAAAGACCTCCCTACCCGGCTGATCGATCGCCTGTTTGGCTGGATTTTCCGTCCGTTTAACCGCTTTTTCCTGCGCAGCTCGAACGGCTATCAGGGACTGGTAGGCAAAACGCTTGGACGCCGTGGCGCAGTGTTTGCGGTGTACCTGCTGCTGCTCTGCGCCGCTGGGGTGATGTTTAAAGTCGTCCCCGGCGGGTTTATTCCCACCCAGGATAAGCTGTATCTCATTGGCGGCGTGAAGATGCCGGAAGGGTCGTCGCTGGCGCGCACCGACGCGGTGATCCGCAAAATGAGCGAGATCGGGATGAATACCGAAGGGGTCGACTATGCGGTCGCTTTCCCGGGGCTTAACGCGCTGCAGTTCACCAACACGCCGAATACCGGGACGGTCTTTTTTGGCCTGAAACCGTTCGACCAGCGCAAACACACGGCGGCGGAAATTAACGCGGAGATCAACGCCAAAATCGCGCAAATCCAGCAGGGCTTTGGCTTTTCCATCCTGCCGCCGCCGATTTTAGGTCTGGGTCAGGGTTCCGGCTACTCCCTGTACATCCAGGATCGCGGAGGGCTGGGCTATGGCGCGCTGCAAAGCGCGGTGAATGCGATGTCCGGGGCGATTATGCAGACGCCGGGGATGCACTTCCCGATCTCGACTTACCAGGCTAACGTGCCGCAGCTGGACGTGCAGGTCGATCGCGATAAGGCGAAAGCGCAGGGGGTATCGCTAACCGATCTGTTCGGTACGCTGCAGACCTATCTCGGCTCGTCTTATGTCAATGACTTTAACCAGTTCGGGCGTACCTGGCGCGTGATGGCCCAGGCTGACGGACCATACCGCGAGAGCGTGGAAGATATCGCCAATCTGCGCACCCGCAATAATCAGGGCGAAATGGTACCGATCGGCAGTATGGTGAATATCAGTACCACCTACGGGCCGGATCCGGTGATCCGCTACAACGGTTATCCGGCGGCGGACCTGATTGGCGATGCCGATCCGCGGGTCCTCTCTTCTTCGCAGGCGATGACGCATCTGGAAGAGCTGTCGAAGCAGATCCTGCCGAATGGGATGAATATTGAGTGGACGGATCTCAGCTTCCAGCAGGCCACCCAGGGCAACACGGCGCTGATCGTCTTCCCGGTGGCGGTGCTGCTGGCATTCCTCGTACTGGCCGCGCTGTATGAAAGCTGGACCCTGCCGCTGGCGGTGATCCTTATCGTACCGATGACGATGCTCTCCGCGCTGTTTGGCGTCTGGCTGACCGGGGGCGATAACAACGTCTTCGTGCAGGTGGGTCTGGTGGTCCTGATGGGCCTGGCCTGTAAAAACGCCATTCTGATCGTCGAGTTTGCCCGCGAGCTGGAGATCCAGGGGAAAGGCATCATGGAAGCGGCGCTGGAGGCATGCCGCCTGCGTCTGCGCCCGATCGTGATGACCTCCATCGCCTTTATCGCCGGGACCATTCCGCTGATCCTCGGCCACGGCGCGGGGGCGGAAGTCCGCGGCGTCACCGGGATCACGGTGTTCTCCGGGATGCTGGGCGTGACGCTCTTCGGTCTGTTCCTGACGCCGGTGTTTTACGTGACGCTACGGAAACTGGTGACCCGCAGGAAGCCGGTCCAGGAGGATCTGCCCGCCTAGCCTGCAGCAGATAACAAAAAAACCGCCTTCACAATTTGAAGGCGGTTTTTTTTCGTCACCAGAAAATGATTAATGCGCTTTTTTAAAGCGGGCGATCATTTCCGGCACCGGGTCGCAGCCGCTGGTATCGGCGTTTTTGACCGCCTCCAGCGCGCTGGCCACGGTATGGCGAGCGAGGACGTTTAACGAAGCCTGCTCTGCTTCATCGGCAACCGATTTGAAGTACCAGCAGGCGTTGGCGCTGACCACGCAGCGGGCCGGGACGTCAGGACGCGACGCCCACAGTTTTTTATCTTCGATAACCGAAAGATAGATATCACGCAGGGTGATCTTGTCCGCCGGACGGCCAAGATGAATTGAGCCGTTGCGACCAAGCGTGGAGACGATAATGCCGTCACGAGTTAGCGGAACCATTAGTTTACGGATAAAGCTCGGGTTCGCTTCCAGGCCGTAGGCCAGAATCGCACTCGTCGAACGTTCACCCATCTGCTCCGCCATTGCTACGCTGAGAACCATCTGCAAAGCTGTCGGGAAGCGGTAATCTAACATGGCAGTGTCCTGGGTTGCGGTGAATCTTGTTCTTTTTGGCACCGCAGAGGTGAATAATCAATGAACAACAATATAACAAATACGGGAATTTTTTTGAAGCAATCTGCGGTTAGCCTGCGAAGTAAATTTTCTGATTTCACGGGCAAAGGCGGGGCAAACACAGATTCCCCTTCGTACCGTTTTATTTAACGCAAACGCCATCCTTTGTTCCGCTAGCCGCGACCTGTCCACACCAGCGGCGCCTAACCCTGTGGATAACCTGGAGGCAGTTGCCTGGCAGCCGCAGCCCGGGCGGGCTACCGGCAGCCGTTCGTTTTTTGAACAGGGAAAACTCCCCCGCCGGGCAGCGCGCTAAGCGCGAAAATCACCACCCCGGCGCAGGGAAGCGCCCGCCCCGCTTAATAATTCCACTTCGGCCGCGCTACCGTATTTTTCTTCAGCAGGTCGCGGAACGCTTTCAGGTAGGGCTCATTGCTGCGCCCGCGCTTACAGATGGCCGAGAACGGCGACTGAAAGCCAAACTCGTTGGGCAGCAGCACCCGCAGGCGGTTCTCTTTGATCCACGGCCAGGCGTAATGCTCCGGCAGATAGCCAATATATTTCCCCGAGAGGATCAGCAGCAGCTGGGCGTCGACGGTCTCGACGGTGGCGCTCCCTTTGCTGAAGCCCCGACGGCGGAGATCGCTGGTGTTCCAGTAGCTGCGGGTCACCAGCGGGCACTGGCTGATCTGCTCTTTATCGAGCTGGCGGCTGAAGAACATCGGGTGCAGATCGCTGCAGTAGAGCCAGTGCTGTTCACGGTACAGCGGCTCGCTGATGATGTTATGCACCTGCGAGTTGTAGCTGCCGATAGCCAGGTCGATATGGTTGTTCAGCACGCCGTTCAGTTGCTCCGCCGGGGTGCGGATAATCAGTTTGATATGCACATGGGGAAATTTGTCGCTGAAGCTGCGCAGAACCACCGGCAGCGAGAGCGCCGTTTCGGTCTCGATGGAGTCGAGCGTCGAGATGCACAGGGTGCCGCTGTGCTCCCCTTTGAGCAGCGCCGACTGCCGCTCCAGCTCATTGAGTTCGCTCAGTACGCGGATCGCCTGCTGTAAAAACTGCTGACCTTTCTCGGTCAGAGAAAAGCCGCCGCGCCCGCGCTGGCAGAGGGTGAAGCCGAGCTGTCCCTCCAGCTGCGACATGGCATTGCTGATGGCGGAGACCGAAATACCCAGCTCCTGCTGGGCCCGGCTGTAGCTCTCCAGGCGGGGCACCGCCTCGAAAACCTGCAGCTGGCGAATATTGAGGCTGGCGTCGTGATGCATCGTATTTAGTTCACCAATAAATGAACTGAGTATTTACGCCAGACGATGTAAAGTCCAGCGCGGGTTGCGCACTATCTCTCCTGTTACGTTTCATCCGTCAGATTCAGGAGCAGACATGGATAACCTCTTTCACCAACCGCAGGGTGGCAATGAGATGCCACGCTTCGCCGGACGCGCCACAATGATGCGCCTGCCGTTTATCGAAGATTTACAGGGACTTGACGCGGCATTTGTCGGCATTCCGCTGGATATCGGCACCTCGCAGCGCTCGGGCACGCGCTACGGACCACGCTATATTCGCGCCGAATCGGTGATGATCCGTCCGTACAATATGGCGACCGGCGCCGCGCCGTTCGACTCGCTGTCGGTGGCTGATATCGGCGATGTGCCGATCAATACCTACAGCCTGCTCAAATCGGTGCAAATTATCGAAGATTACTACACCGGTTTGAATAGTTATCCGCTGATCCCGCTGACCCTCGGCGGGGACCACACCATTACCCTGCCGATCCTGCGGGCGCTGACCAAAAAACATGGTCCGGTGGGCCTCATCCACGTCGACGCCCATACCGACACCAATGATGAGATGTTCGGAGAGAAAATCGCCCACGGCACCACCTTCCGCCGCGCCGTTGAGGAGGGACTGCTCGACCTCAAACGGGTGGTGCAGATTGGCCAGCGCGCCCAGGGCTATGCCGCCGGCGACTTCCAGTGGGGCGTTGACCAGGGCTTTCGCCTGGTGCAGGCGGAGCAGTGCTGGCATACCTCGCTGGCGCCGCTGATGGCCGAAGTCCGCCAGCAGATGGGCGACGGGCCGGTGTATCTCAGCTTTGATATCGATAGCCTCGATCCCATCTGGGCTCCAGGAACCGGGACGCCGGAAGTTGGCGGTCTGACCTCCATTCAGGCGCTGGAGATCGTCCGCGGCTGCCGCGGCCTGAATCTGATTGGCGCGGATCTGGTCGAGGTCTCGCCCCCCTACGACGTGAGCGGTAATACCTCCCAGCTGGCGGCCAACCTGCTGTACGAGATGCTCTGCGTCCTGCCCGGCGTGAAGTACGCCTGAGGAAGCCGCCATGGAGCTGAAATGCTTTCGCACCCTCTGGGGAGTGACGACCCCCTGGCCGCAAACGCTGGATGAACTGCAGCGTGTCGGCTGCTGCGGTATCGAAGCCCGCGTGCCGTTAACGGTGGCCGAGCGGCGG
>OGYN01003365.1_pt1 | contig 10914 bp, 7 predicted proteins | sample 1576551 | NCBI WGS metagenome assembly OGYN01 (sample SAMEA3541589, study PRJEB24748) | human gut metagenome | biome: human gut; feature: human-associated habitat; material: faeces | place: China | collected 2012 | reverse complement strand
GCCCCCACTCCTGTTGCAAGAAAGAGAGCTAAAAGAAGAATCAGTTTTCTCAGGTTCATAATTGGTTTTCATAAAAATGTGGTGCAAAGATACAATTTTGCTCCTCATTTGCAACGGTTAAGCAAGCAATTCAATCTTCGCAAGTGTTTTTAAGATAAAAGTTCCTTCCACTGTTAGGTTAAACGTTGCTGACTCACTATCTTTGCAGTCCAAGTAACGAAAATGCTTATGACTGATAGTAAATACATCTCTATAAAAGGGGCCAGAGTCAACAATCTGAAGAATATTGACGTAAACATTCCCCGCAACAAACTGGTGGTGATCACCGGTCTTTCCGGTTCCGGAAAATCATCGCTCGCTTTCGACACCCTCTATGCCGAGGGACAGCGTCGCTACGTGGAAAGTCTCAGTAGCTATGCCCGCCAGTTTCTGGGCCGAATGAGCAAACCCGAATGTGACTTTATCAAAGGCATTCCGCCCGCCATTGCCATCGAACAGAAAGTGAACAGCCGTAACCCGCGTTCCACCGTAGGTACCTCGACCGAAATTTACGAATACCTGCGCCTGCTTTATGCACGTGTGGGCAAAACCTACAGTCCCGTCAGCGGAGAGGAAGTGAAGAAGCACTCCATCGAAGACATTGTAAACTGCATGCTCTCTTATCCGGAAGGGACCCGCTATACCGTGCTGACACAGATTTACCTGCATGACGGACGCACGCTCGAACAACAGTTGGAGATCGACCGGAAGCAAGGTTTCAACCGTCTTGAAGTAAACGGCGAGATGGTGCGTATCGACGAATATGCTGCCGGCAAAGCGGACGTGGTATACCTGCTCGTCGACCGAATGACGGCAGCAAAATCCAAGGATGCCATCAGTCGCCTGACCGACTCTGCCGAAACAGCCATGTACGAAGGCGACGGCATGTGTATGCTTCGCTTTTATCAGCCGGACGGAACGACCCGGTTGCATACTTTCAGTACCAAATTCGAAGCCGACGGTATGACGTTCGAAGAACCGAACGACCAGATGTTCTCGTTCAACTCCCCGATCGGTGCCTGTCCCGTATGTGAAGGATTCGGAAAAGTGATCGGTATCGACGAGCACTTGGTGGTGCCTAACCGTTCTTTGTCCGTCTACGACGGAGCCATTGTCTGTTGGCGGGGCGAAAAGATGGGAGAATGGCGCGAAGAGCTGATCCACAATGCCGAAAAATTCAACTTCCCGATCTTTACTCCTTACTACGAGCTAACCGACGAACAGCGCCGGGTGTTGTGGGAAGGAAACCAATACTTCCATGGCATCAACGACTTCTTCAAGATGCTCGAGGAGAATCAGTATAAGATTCAATACCGTGTGATGCTGGCACGCTATCGCGGAAAGACGCTTTGCCCGAAATGCCACGGCACCCGTCTGAAACCCGAAGCGGGATACGTCCGCGTGGGTGGAAAGAACATTTCCGAACTGGTAGACCTGCCTATCACCGAATTGCAAAAATTCTTCGACTCGCTCACGCTGAACGAACACGACCAGGCCGTAGCCCGTCGTATCCTGACGGAAATCAACAGCCGCATCCGGTTCCTGATTGATGTGGGTCTGGGCTATCTCACACTGAACCGCCTCAGCAATTCGTTGTCGGGCGGAGAAAGCCAGCGCATCAACCTGGCCACTTCGTTGGGAAGCAGCTTGGTGGGCAGCCTTTACATCCTCGACGAACCGAGTATCGGACTCCACAGTCGGGATACCGACCGATTGGTTCATGTGCTCCGCCAACTCCAGCAGTTGGGCAACACGGTCGTGGTGGTAGAGCACGACGAAGAAATCATCCGTGCCGCAGACTACATCATCGACATCGGTCCGAATGCCGGACGACTGGGCGGACAGGTAGTATACGAGGGTGACATGAAAGATTTAAAGAAAGGCAGCAACAGTTATACGGTGAAATACCTGCTGGGCGAAGAGACCATTCCCGTGCCGGAACACCGTCGTCCATGGAACAACTATATCGAAATAAAAGGTGCCCGTGAAAATAACCTGAAAGGTGTGGACGCCCGCTTCCCACTTAATGTGATGACGGTAGTGACGGGTGTTAGCGGTTCGGGAAAGAGCACACTGGTACGCGACATTTTTTACCGCGCGCTGAAACGCGAACTGGACGAATGCAGCGAGCGTCCTGGAGAATTTGTGTCCATCGAAGGCGACCTGCGCAATCTGCGCAATGTGGAGTTTGTCGATCAAAATCCCATCGGCAAGTCTTCCCGCTCCAATCCGGTGACCTACATCAAAGCATACGACGAAATCCGCAAGCTCTGGGCTGACCAGCCGCTCGCCAAACAAATGGGATATACCGCAGGACATTTCAGCTTCAACAACGAGGGTGGGCGTTGCGAAGAGTGTAAAGGTGACGGAACCATCACAGTAGAAATGCAATTCATGGCCGACTTGGTTCTGGAATGTGAAACCTGCCACGGCAAACGCTTCAAAGCAGATACATTGGAAGTAAAGTTCCATGATGCCAATATATATGATGTACTGGAAATGACCGTAAACCAGGCCGTGGAGTTTTTCAACAAACACGGACAAAAGAAGATTGTGAAGAAACTTGCTCCACTGCAAGATGTGGGATTGGGATACATCAAACTGGGACAATCTTCCTCCACCCTTTCAGGTGGTGAAAATCAACGTGTGAAACTGGCTTACTACCTCAGTCAGGAGAAAGCAGATCCCACCCTGTTTATCTTTGATGAACCGACCACAGGATTGCACTTCCATGACATCCGTAAATTGCTGGAAGCATTCGATGCTTTAATATTACGTGGACACTCCATTGTAATCATTGAGCACAACATGGATGTTATAAAATGTGCCGACTACGTAATAGACCTTGGACCGGAAGGCGGTGATAAAGGTGGAAATCTGGTAGCTGCAGGTACACCGGAGGAAGTGGCAAAATGTGCAACAAGCTATACAGGACAATTCCTGCAAGAGAAATTACACATGAAATAATTGAAATGAATTTATCTCATGAGACGATTTGTTTTGTCTCGTAAGATGAAAATATTCGTCCCATGAGATAAAAGAAATCGTCCCGTAAGATTATTAACATTATCTCATGGGACGATTTATAAAATCCGCAAAGCGGAAGAAAACTCTTAGAAATAGAAACCGAAACCTACTTTCAGGCCAAATACCGAACGGTCACTATTTACATTCCAATACACAGCCGGCTCAAGTGTCACCGTCCTTGTCAAAAAGAAAGCATAACCAGCCTCCGCTCCAAAAGAAAACTTGGTATCATCGCTTGTACCCCAATCCCAACGATCCACATTGACATCAGCGCCCAGATATATACCAATATTACTGAAATAATAACGGCCACCTACACCAAGGGTATAGACATCTGTATCCGAACCACCATTGTTCCAAGCAGCCCCTGCATGCACCAGCAACGCCACATTATCCAGCAAGAATGCACCACCCTTGGCTTCAATAGCAAAAGAGGTCTTATCCGTATCCGTATTATGCGACAAACCTAACCCGGAAATTGACGGATTTACAATCCACTTTCCTTTTTCAAACTGTGCCTGGGCAGCCACTGTGGCCACAAGCAGACAAACGAATAATACTAATTTTTTCATTGTTACTTATAGTTTTTGGTGTTATTATACTTTTCATCTTCTTCTTTACGTTTCCGCTGCAATTCTTCCTTTTTGCGCAGAACCAGCCAAAGGATAAACACAATGACATAGGACGCTGCAACCGTGACGTATTTCTCCGTATCACTGATGACAGTGTTACGTGGCAGGAAATAGGCTGCCGTAGCACTCACATAAATAAGCAGGGCAATTGTAATACTTGTAGATTTTTTGAATTTCTTCATTACCAAAGTTTTTTAGTCGTTTTGAAATACCAGATATTGAACCAGAATGCGGCTACCACAACAGAAAGAATAGCAATAGTAAGCGCCATCTGAGGTCCTAATCCAAAACCTTCGGGGGCTATGCAGATATAGGTCGTGCAAACAGCCGTCATGAATATAGCCGGGAAATAAGTTACATAAAAGTAATGCCCCTTCTTCTCACGCACCAGATAAACGGTAATCGCCCAAAGAGTGAAAACAGAAAGCGTCTGGTTGGTCCATGCGAAGTAACGCCAAATCATATCAAAACCTTCTTTGTCACGCAGACTGTAAAGCAACAAACCAATAGCAACGAGGAACATCGGAATGCATATATATAAACGGCGTCGCATGGTCTTTTGTTCCATTCCAAGAAAGTCAGCCACAATGAGACGGGCAGAACGGAAAGCAGTGTCACCACTGGTGATAGGTGCAGCAATCACCCCCAATATGGCAAGGAAACCTCCCACCACGCCAAGCCAGTCTTTAGTAATGGCATCCACTACTACAGCCGCATTATTTTCGCCCATTCCATTTTCATGGAAGAAGTAAGTGGCAGCAGCAGCCCATATCAAAGCAACGATGCCTTCGGTAATCATAGCACCATAGAACACAGGCCGGCCATGACGTTCACTCGTCATACAACGTGCCATCAACGGGCTTTGTGTTGCATGGAAACCACTGATAGCGCCACAGGCTATACTTACAAACATAATTGGGAAAATAGGTAATTCGGTAGCATTCGGATTCGTATTTTGCAATCCGTCCCAGAACTCCGGCAAAACAGGGTGTTTCACGTAGAGCATCACCAATATACCCACAGCCATAAAGAGCAGTGCAACAGCAAACAGTGGATAAATCTTACCGATTATCTTATCGACCGGCAACAGAGTCGCAAAAATATAATAGATAAATACAACCACTATCCAGAACGTTACATCCAGCGACTCCGGCGTAAGCTTTGCCAACAGTCCGGCAGGACCGGCTACAAACACAGCCCCCACCAATATCATCAGAAGTACGGTAAAACCACGCATCACTTGCTTGGTAGTCGTACCCAGATATCGACCGATGATTTCCGGCAAACTTTCACCGCCATTACGCAAAGAAAGCATACCCGCCAAATAATCGTGTACAGCACCGGCAAAGATACTGCCAAACACAATCCACAAATAAGATGACACCCCGAATTTAGCCCCCATAATAGCGCCGAAGATGGGTCCTAAACCGGCAATATTAAGAAACTGTATCATGAATATTTTCCAGGTGGGCAAAGGAATATAGTCCACCCCGTCGGTCTTGGTCAGGGCAGGTGTTTTACGATCGTCAGGGCCAAAAATGCGTTCAATGAAACGCCCGTAAAGAAAATAGCCCGCTATCAATGCCAGTAAGCAAAGTGTAAATGTAATCATGGTGCGTTGTTATTCATTACTTTTAATGCACGCAAATGTAACAGTTTCTTTGGAAACTGCACAACTTTCTCGAGTGTTTTACTTATCTTCGCCGCGAAAAATGACAGAAATAAAGAAGTAAAAGAGAATCCAGCCCTATCATGAAACAGTTACTGCTTACCATACTATTTAGCATATTGATTTTGCCCCTCGCTGCGCAATCCATCGGTGAGACGACAAATCGTCCTCCCAAATACGAAGTGCGTGCCGCCTGGGTTACCGCTGTCTATGGTCTGGACTGGCCGCGTACCCGTGCCACCACGCCCGAAGGTATCCGGAAACAAAAAGCAGAACTCGTCGAAATACTGGACCGACTGAAAGATGCCAACTTCAACACCGTACTCTTCCAGACACGGACACGCGGTGATGTACTCTATCGCTCAAAAATAGAGCCTTTCAATTCTATACTAACCGGGAAGACAGGTGGCGACCCGGGATATGACCCGCTGGCTTTTGCCGTAGAGGAATGTCATAAACGCGGTATGGAATGCCATGCCTGGATGGTAGCCATTCCATTGGGCAACCGCAAACATGTTGCCAATCTGGGTAATACTTCTGTCACCAAACAAAAATCCGCCATTTGTGTACCTTATAAGCGGGAATATTTCCTCAATCCCGGAAACCCGCAAACCAAAGAATACCTGATGAGTCTTGTACGTGAGGTTGTGGAAAAATATGACGTAGATGGTGTCCATTTCGATTATCTGCGTTATCCGGAAAATGCTCCCCGTTTTCCCGACACCTACGATTTCCGGAAGTACGGTAAAGGACGCGACCTTTCCCAATGGCGCAGGGATAATATCACAGAAATCGTCCGTCATCTCTATAAAGGTGTAAAAGCCCTGAAACCCTGGGTAAAGGTCAGTACCTGCCCCGTAGGTAAATACCGTGACACTTCCCGCTATCCTTCTCGCGGCTGGAATGCTTTCCATACCGTCTATCAGGATGCACAAGGTTGGCTGGGCGAAGGGATACAAGATCAGATATATCCCATGATTTATTTCCGTGGTAATCACTTCTACCCTTTTGCCCTCGACTGGCAGGAACAAAGTAACGGACGACAGATTATTCCAGGACTGGGCATTTATTTCCTTGACCCCAGCGAAGGCAACTGGACCTTGGACGAAGTGGAACGCCAAATGTACTTTATCCGCAAACATAAACTGGCAGGCCAGGCTCATTATCGTGTAAAATATCTGATGGATAACACTCAGGGATTGTATGATGCATTGGAAGAAGATTTCTATACCGCTCCAGCCTTGCAGCCTGCCATGCCATGGATAGACAACGTGCCACCTACAACTCCCGGCAATTTAACCGTTACCCGGCAGGCCGACGGCTACATACATTTGAGCTGGCTTCCCGCCACGGACAATGATAAACACAATGTGCCGACTTATGTCATCTATGGTTCGGATACTTATCCCGTAGATACCTCTAACCCGGAAAAAATCATAGCCCAGCGTGTACAGGGAACTGAATATACATATGCCCCCATCCGTCTGTGGACGGCAAAGAAATACTTTGCCGTCACAGCTGTGGATCGTTGTGGAAATGAGAGTGAAGCATGCAAACAAGCCTTACACTAATCATTTGTATCGTCCACCCCACTTTTATAACATAGAACATAGGCGCGATACTGGCTCTTCGGTGTAACCGGAACTAACGGAAGGTAGCCGGAAACCAAGCGTCCGTTCTCTATAACAGCAGGATATCGTTCCATAGCCAGCTTATGCTCTTCCTGCAGGGCATCATTCGTCGGATAGTAATCAATATTAAAATTACCGTCTGTACCCGGAGCTACAAAATTCTCGCGAAACAGATGTGCCACCACTCCCATATTCATACGCATATTAATCTCCACACAAGGATGAATACGGAAACTTTGTGTTTCCTCATCACGACAAATCATCATGTCTACCCCCAAATAACCCGTATAAACTTCTCCGAATATAACGGTTAATACTTCCTGCAATCTTTCGCGTACCTGTATCAGAGTAACCAAAGGCAGATAATCAGTTATCCACTTTTCTACCCACTCAGCAGTTACCAGCCGATTGCCAAGATAGGCTCCTTTTTCATTAGTCCGGAAAAGCGAATAGCCGGTAAAGAGCACTTTACCGCATCCATCAGAATAGAATTCAAGAGCAAAATCTTCCACCTTATTATATTCCGGCTGCCCGATAACGCCCCCCTGTTCATCCAAAACATGCTGGCACCAACCTGCAATAGAGTCGGTAAATGTACCTCTACACCAGTTCAACCCTTTACCGCTACTTGACCAGGGTGCTTTCAAGACTGTACGTTTATACTCCTCTACAAATTCCCGGCAAGCAGAGAGATCGTTCAGATAGCGGGCAGAACCACAACAATCCTCAATGCCATAGAAGAAGTCGAGCACCGTCATAGCCCACGCGCGAGAGGAAAACACACGAAGTATCCCCAGTTCTTCGGTCGTAAAAAGTTTATGTTTTACAATCCCCCCTTTCAACATGCGTCTGCGAAAAGCAAGATTCCAGCCCCATGGCATAATCTGAGATTCCGCATAATCAGGAAGTTCAGGTTCGGTTATCAACTGCACGGGAAGGGTAAACATACGCTTCATCATTTGCAGATAATCTGCATTATAAGCCGATGGAGCAAGTACTGCACTGCCAGGTTGAGCATACCATATAGGTAATAAAGCAAGATCCTGAGCCATCCGGCGAACAGAAGCGGGAGCTATATAATTTTCCTCATTATTAGCAAGCGCCATGTCTGTGTCCGGGTTAAATACGTAGATTTTCATACAATTACTGTTTTTTACCCAGGCAGAATTAGAGGCTGTCAGCATCCTGTCAGAGCCGTATCAAAGAGGGTTCAACCCCCTATTTGCTCCATACCATCCCCGGATAAAGGTACCTCTAACCGAATTTGCTACGGAGTTGGTACGGACCAGATGCTACCCAACCCCGGTCCTGGTCTCTATTCAGGCACGGGGAAGAAGCCATTAATTCCGCCAACGGGTTTCTTTATTATTTAAGGTCACAAAATTACAGAGAAAAACAAGGCAAAACAAATTTATAAACTTCACTAACAAAAAAGATATTTTGCCATCTCTACTTTGCAATTCTATAAAAAAGACGTATATTTGTCGCCCGATAAACCGAATTTAACAGCATGGAAGCATTCTACCGCACACACGCCTATCTTGTTGAGCATACCAATGCCCCTGTTCGTCGTGACCTCATGGATGAGATCAACTGGAACGACCGCCTCATCGGTATTAAAGGAACGCGTGGTGTAGGAAAAACCACGTTTCTGTTGCAATACGCTAAAGAGAAATTCGGCACTGACCGCTCCTGCCTCTTTATCAATATGAACAATTTCTACTTTTCCAACTTCAGTATCGTTGATTTCGCTTACGAATTTCAACGCCGTGGTGGAAAAGTATTATTGATAGATCAAGTGTTTAAACACCCTGACTGGAGTCGGGAGTTGCGTATGTGCTACGACCGTTTCCCAAATCTCAAAATCGTATTCACCGGTTCGTCCGTGATGCGACTGAAAGAGGAAAACCTGGAACTACGTGATATAGTGAAGAGTTATAACCTGCGTGGTTTCTCTTTTCGTGAATATCTGAACCTGCAAACAGGTATGAAGTTTCGTGCTTATACCCTGGAAGAGATTCTGAGCAACCACGAACAGATTGCCAAAGGTATCCTTTCTAAAGTGCGCCCGTTAGACTACTTACAGGATTACCTGCACCACGGTTTCTATCCTTTCTTTCTGGAAAAACGCAATTTTTCGGAGAATCTGCTGAAGACCATGAATATGATGGTAGAAGTAGACATACTGCTTGTCAAGCAAATCGAACTGAAATATCTTCCGAAAATAAAGAAACTGCTTTATATGCTGGCAGTAGACGGTCCGAAAGCACCGAATGTAAGCCAGTTGGCAAACGACATACAGACATCCCGTGCCACGGTGATGAACTACATTAAATATCTGGCAGATGCACGCCTCATCAATATGGTATATCCGAAGGGAGAAGAATTCCCTAAGAAGCCATCGAAGATTATGATGCATAACTCCAACCTGATGTACTCCATCTACCCCGTGAAAGTGGAAGAACTGGATGTACTGGACACTTTCCTCGCAAACACCTTGTGGAAGGATCACAAAGTGAACAAAGGTGACAAGAATATGTCGTTCCTGGTGGACGATGTGATGCCTTTCAAGATTTGTCCGGAAGGAATGAAGATTAAGAACAATCCCGGCGTCACCTACGCCCTGCACAAAGCGGAAATAGGAAGAGGAAATCAGATTCCTCTCTGGATGTTCGGCTTTTTATATTGAGATTTATTCACTTAATAATAATTCAATTTAGTTATGACTAAACAGAAGAAATTCATTACTTGTGATGGTAACCAGGCTGCTGCGCATATCTCGTATATGTTCTCAGAAGTAGCTGCTATCTATCCCATCACTCCCTCTTCTACGATGGCTGAGTACGTAGACGAATGGGCTGCCGCAGGACGCAAAAACATCTTCGGCGAAACAGTATTGGTACAGGAAATGCAATCAGAAGCCGGTGCTGCCGGAGCCGTTCACGGTTCATTGCAAGCTGGTGCACTGACAACTACTTACACTGCATCTCAAGGTCTGTTGTTGATGATCCCGAATATGTACAAGATTGCCGGTGAATTCCTGCCTTGCGTATTCCACGTATCAGCTCGTACACTGGCTTCTCATGCTCTGTGTATCTTTGGTGACCACCAAGACGTTATGTCCACCCGTATGACTGGTTTTGCTATGCTGGCAGAAGGTTCTGTACAGGAAGTTATGGACCTCGCCGGCGTTGCCCACCTGTCAACCATCAAAGCTCGTGTACCGTTTGTTAATTTCTTCGACGGTTTCCGTACTTCTCACGAAATCCAGAAGATCGAGATGTTGGAAAACGACGATCTCGCTCCGCTGATCGACCAGAAAGCTTTGGCTGAATTCCGTGCCCGCGCATTGAATCCGACGAATCCGGTTGCCCGTGGTATGGCTGAAAACCCCGACCACTTCTTCCAGCACCGTGAATCATGCAACAACTACTACGAAGCAGTTCCTGCTATTGTAGAAGAATACATGAATGAAATTTCTAAAATCACAGGACGCAAATATGGCTTGTTCGATTACTATGGTGCTGAAGACGCAGAACGCGTTATCATCGCTATGGGTTCTGTAACTGAGGCTGCCCGTGAAGCTATCGACCACTTGATGGCTAATGGTGAAAAGGTAGGTATGGTTGCTGTACACTTGTATCGTCCGTTCTCTGCTAAGCACTTCCTGGCTGCTGTGCCTAAGACTGCTAAGACTATTGCAGTTCTTGACCGTACGAAGGAACCGGGTGCTAACGGCGAACCGTTGTACCTCGATGTAAAAGACTGCTATTATGGTGCAGCTGATGCTCCGGTAATCGTAGGCGGCCGTTACGGTTTGGGTTCTAAGGACACTACTCCTGCTCAAATCATTGCCGTATTCAAGAATCTGGCTATGCCGATGCCGAAGAACCACTTCACTATCGGTATCGTGGAC
>OGYN01003331.1_pt1 | contig 11007 bp, 8 predicted proteins | sample 1576551 | NCBI WGS metagenome assembly OGYN01 (sample SAMEA3541589, study PRJEB24748) | human gut metagenome | biome: human gut; feature: human-associated habitat; material: faeces | place: China | collected 2012 | reverse complement strand
CAGGAGTTCCGGCTGCTCGAGATCCCCGACGGTGGGGGGCTGCGGCTGCTCTCACGCCCGGCGCGGCAGGTGCTGCGCGACAGGGACGTATCCCTCGCCGGAAAGCTTCTCCGGCTCGCCTACGCGGTGCTCGCGCACATCGGGCTCGAGTCTGTGCTGCCGAAAGCGCTGCTGCGGCGGAACATGGCCGCGGCGTTTGAGACCTTCGACACGATCTTCGTCGTGAGCGAGGCCTCCAAAATGCGGGAATTTGTCTCCCGCTGCCGCCATCCGGGAAAGATCCAGTGGATCCATACGGACTACGCCGCCTGGCGGGAGCTGAACGAATGGACGCGCGCCGTTACGAAAAACGACGCCGCGCTCTATCGCCGGTTCGACGCGATCGTCTGTCTCAACAGGACGCTGCGCGAGAAGTTTCTCGCCGTATATCCACAGTTCGCGGACAAGACGCTCGCCGTGCCGAACCCGGTGTTCCGCGGCGAGATACGCGAGCGCGCCAAAGCGCCGCTCACGGTGCCGGTGGACGAGCGGGTCTGCAATCTCATCACCATCGGGCGGCTCGAGCGCGAAAAGCGCTATGACCGGCTGCTCGATATCGCCGCGGAGCTGAAAAAGCGCGGCTTCGCGTTCCGCTGGTACTTTGCCGGCGACGGCCCGCTGCGCGAAGAGATCGAGCGGCAGCTCACCGAACGCGGCCTTTCCGGCTGCGTGACGCTGACCGGGTATATGGAAAATCCCTGCCCGCTGCTGAAAAGGTGCAGCGCTCTTGTGCTCTTTTCCGAGTATGAGGGCACGCCCGTCACGATTGACGAGGCCAAAACGCTCGGCGTGCCGGTCATCGCCAACGACGTCGGCGGAGTAAGGGAGATGCTGGACGAAACTTCCGGCGATTTCTGCGCGCGAGACATGAACGATTATCTGCGCATCCTCGTCAAAGAAATAAATACTTTCACGGAGAGATAAATAAAAATGATTGAACGCTTGGATTTTGGAAAGGAAACCCTCTATAACGCCACCGAGGCTACGATCCATCTTTCCCGTTATCTTATGGTCAAGCCGTATGTAGCCGGAAAAAGAGTGTTAGACGTCGCCTGCGGCGAAGGCTACGGCAGCTACCTGATGAGTCTTTGGGGGGCAAAGTCTGTTTGCGGCGTAGACATTGACACGCCGACGGTCGAAAACGCCGCCGCCATGTTTAAAAATGACGGTCTGGAATATATGTGCTGCAATGCTGAAACACTACCGTTCCCGGACTATAGCTTTGACGTTATCGCTTCGTTTGAAACCATTGAGCATTTGGAGAATCCGGAAACGTTCCTCGCCGAACTCCGTCGGGTTTTAAAACCGGGCGGAACCATTCTTCTCTCCTGTCCCAACGATTTTTACTATTATGAAAACGCTCCTGTGGACAACCCTTTCCACAAGCACAAATATCATTTCTACGATTTCAAAGAGCTCTCGGAAAAGCATCTCGGCAAAGCCTCGCATTATTATCTCGGCTTTGCCGCTGACGGTTTTGTTACGATCCCTTTGGAAGACGCCACGCTGCCGGAAGATCACGCCGCACCGGATACCATGCTGGAAATGTTCCAGTATCGACATTCGGACAATACCGCCCTTCTTAAGCAGCAGCGACTTATGAATTACTGGAACTGCAATTATTATATTGGTCTGTGGAGCGGGAATCCGAACGCGGCGGCTCCCTCGTCTGCTATATATCCGAGAGAAACTTTCGTCAAGCTTGAGGATACCGACTTGTCCCTCTACCATGATCTTCGCACACGGATGGCTGCTCTTACCGACGCAGAAAAGGCCATTGAAGAACTGAAAGAGCTTCGCGAAAAGAATGCGCAGTTGGAGGCGCGCTGCCTTCAGCAGAGCGATCTTTTGCCGGAATATGATCGGCTGAAAATCGAAAACGAACGGCTGCAGATGATGCTGGAGCTTGCCAACAGGGAAACGGAAGCTTTGTATTGCTACGGTTCTGTACATAATGGCCATGATAATGCCGAGCTGGAATACTATCGCAGCGAGTGTAGTCGGTATGAAAACTCCACCTGCTGGAAAATCACAAAGCCGATCCGCGTCATCATGGATTTTCTGAAAAAAATCTTTCGGAGATAAGGAGTAAAAGCATGGATTTCCCCGCAAATACAACAAACGGCTTCCACGTGGAAGAGCTGAAATACTTCTATGCGAAAGAGCATAAAATGATCGGTCTCGGCAATTATCGTTCTCCGAATCTGCAAAACATCGGAGAACGAGGCTGCAATCTGACGATCGCCGTTCTTTCCATGAATCGCTCCTCTCTCACCATTCGGCTGATGGAATCCATCCGGGAACACTTACCAGATTTTCGCGGAGAGTTCCTCATCGGCGACAACGGTTCCCACGCGGAGGAAAAAGAAATGCTCCGCGCGGCTATGAAAATCATGCCATATGCCTGCCGCATGGTGGAGTTTGACAAAAACTACGGCGTGGCCGGTGGAAGAAACCGGCTGTTCCGGGAGGTGCGCACCGACTGGATTCTTTCCATGGACAACGACCTTTATTTCGTCGCCGACCCGCTGGATAAAATTCAGAAAGACCTTTGGGCGCTTGGCTGTCATTTTTTGACAATGCCAATTCGTGACGAAGGGAAAAAGGGATGCAGCCTGTATGGTGGCAACCTGTATATAGAGAATCTGAACGGTGTCAGCGCAGGAGGCGGTTCCGCCGTCATTGTTCCCGATATCGAAATGGGCAAAGAATATGCTCCTTTCTTATGCACCTTCCTCTCCGGGTGCGCAGGGGTCATACAAAAAAAGTCCTTCTTTGCGCAAGGCGGATTTGACGAAGGTATGTTCGTCGGGTTTGAAGATACGGAATTTTCTCTCCGGCTCTATCAAAGCGGGATGAAGGTCGGTGCGTGCGGCATTGCCTGCGTGATCCACGACCACCCAAAGCCGGAAAACCACTCGGATATTCACTATGAAAAGCAGCGTTTTTCCCGCAACTATCTGAAAGAATCTGCTGAATATTTTGAAAAGAAGCACGGCTTCTCCGTCTGGAATCCGATGGTGGATAACTGGGTCGAGCAGCGGATATCCGAATTGAAGCTGGAGCCCTCCGCAGGAAGGTCATCTTCCCAGCGCAGAAAAATTGCATTGATCGTTGACCGCCGCGGGTGGGCGCTGGACAACATCGCCGCACAGATCGTCAAAAATCTGAGCGATTCGTTTGACTTCAAAACGCTTTATCTTTCAGATTTTAATAATCTCGGGCAGCTTCTCATGCTTGCAGACGACTGCCAGATGCTTCATTTTCTGTGGCGTCCGCTGGCGTCCTATTACTACCGCGATTTTACACAGAACTATATCCGTCGGCTTGGTATGACTTCCGGGGATTTTTACAGAAAGTATGTCGAAGGAAAAACAATCTCTGTAGCCGTATACGATCATTTGATGCTTTCTGAATCGGAGACGGACTATCACTATACGCCGGATCTGTTTTCCTCGCCGGACAGCCTTGTCACCAAATACTGCGTTTCCAGCCGGAAGCTGCTGGACGTATACAATAGCGACGACCGGATTCTTATGAAGCCCTCCGCGGTTATTTCTGACGGCGTGGACACCTCTCTTTTTGTCCCCGCCGGTCTGGAGCGTTTTCAGCCGGAAAACCTGCAAAACCGAACCATCCGCATCGGCTGGGCAGGTAACAGCCAGTGGGTCGTCGGCGATCTCAAGGGGATCAACACGATCCTCCGCCCGGCAGTCTCCGCTTTGCAGGAAGCCGGATACAACGTTGAGCTCATTACGTCAGATCGTCAGAACCGCATGATCCCGCACGATGAAATGCCTGGTTTTTATAACGGGATCGATGTATATGTCTGCGCATCTTCCTGCGAGGGTACGCCAAACCCGGTGCTGGAAGCCATGGCCTGCGGCGTTCCAGTAGTTAGTACGGATGTCGGTCTTGTTCCGGAGCTTTTCGGAGATAAGCAAAAACATTTTATTCTAAAAGAGCGCTCTGTTGAGTGTATGGTAGATACGCTGAAAGCGTTACTCGACTCACCAGAGCTCTTTGAGCAGCTGTCGAGGGAGAACCTCTCTCAAATCAAGCCTTGGGACTGGAAAATCATGACAGATCATATGCGGGAGTACTTCCAATGCTGATGAAAAACTCTTCTTTTTCTTTCTTCAAACGGAGTTTTCCGAGTCTCATCTTCATTCTGTTTTCTGCGCTTTATCTCACCTTTCTGGTCAACCTCCAAACACTGGAGACCGCGATGCAGCGGGTGTTTATCTTCTGCTATTTTGTGGTCATGGGCGTGCTGGCATGCTTTTTGAAGGGCAAATACGCCGAGGGAAAGCCGTTCCCGCTCCAAAGCCAGATCGCCGCGGCGCTGCTCGCCGCGCTGCTCGTAGGCGCGGGCTGGAACACGTTCCTGCCGCATGTGCGCTTCCCGCTGGAAGGCTCGCACATATACGCGCTCTGGGAAAAGCTGCTCTATACGCTCGGCGCGTGGTGCGTTGTGTTCTACTTTGCGCAGCTCGCGCTGCCATTCTGGAGTAAGCATATCCGTTGCCGGGATAGCGCCAGCGACCGCGCACTGTCTAACACGCTGGCAGAAGCTCTCATTGTGTGGACGCTGATGCACTTGTCCGGATTCTCCTCCCGTTTTTTCGACACCCCGTGCCCCAATCCGTTGCTGTATGGACTGCTGCATTTCATTTTTCTTTTCGTGCTGATTTATCCCTGCAACCGATTTTACGAAAACAGGAATTGCTCCTCAGCACGGCGAGCTTTCGTTATCACAACCGTTTTTTTTGCTGTCGCGTTTATGCTCCTTCTTGCTGCGTGGCCAGGGAACTATACCTGGGACGACATCTGGATTTTTCAGGAAGCGCAGCATTATAATCTCTCCCCATGGCAGCATTTTTTCAGTGGGCTATTCCATGTGCTTTGCATGCAGACGCTTCCGATCTCCTGCGGTGTTATCCTCATCCAAATTTATCTGGCCGCGCTGATCATCGGCTATTCCGTATCGCAGCTGTCGGAGGATTTTTCCCGCACAAAGCGGCCTTTCCTCTGCATTCTTCTGCTTCTTGTAACGCTTTTCCCGCCGATCCTTACATGGCTGTTTTCCGGGTTTCGGATCGCGCTGTACAGCTTTCTTGAGACACTGCTTCTCACTAAGCTGATCTTGATTTACCGGCGCCGTGAGAGCATGTCTTTGATAGAATGCCTGAAAATCGTTCTTCTTACAATACTGGTTGCCTCGTGGCGCTCCGAAGGGATATATTATGTTGCTGTGATTGCGGTATTCTTTTTCCTCTTTCGAAAAGATATTCTTTCCCGACGGAAAGCCGCAGTATGCTTTGTGCTGATCGCAGTTTCAGTCATCGGTGTCGGGAAAGCCAACAGCGCCATGATCGGCAGCAGCAACTATTCCATCACCGCGACCATGTATCCCGCAGTAGAACTCATCCGCTCCGCTGACCCGTCTGAGGATTGCAGCGAGTTGGACAGCATTAGCCGTGTAATTGACGTAGACGCCGTTATGGAACAGAGTGATGCATCCGCAGAGTCTCTCTACTGGTCAAACGCGCTTGTTAAAAACGGATATTCCGAAGAGGATTACAGCGCTTATACTTCCGGTTTTGTCCGGCTGTGTCTGCGGCACCCGCTCACCGTCGCAAACGCCTTATGGCGAAACTTTTTGGATTCCAGCGGCGTGATCGTAACAAACGGATATACCGCTCAGCGACGGAGCATTGTGTCCGGTAGTGCCCTTTATGAAAGCTCCGCCGGAGACGGCTGGGCATCGCTCAATGTGCCTCTGAAATCGCCCATCAATATGAGTCTGCGAAACCAGGTCATGCTGTGGCTCGGCTGTATCCGAAATGACGGCACTGTTACTCCCGCCTATTACTATTTCTGGAATCTCTGGATTCCGATCTTTCTCGCCGCCGCTGGTCTGGCTGTATCCATTGTGAGAAAGGATTCTGTGATGATTTTGGTTATGGTAACGGTGTTCTGCCGGATACCACTTGTTGCCGCCGCGTCGTCCTCGGCATATATCATGTACTATCTGCCAGCCTATTTACAGATGTACTTTTTCGGTATTGTCTGTCTCGTTGCCCCAGCTCGCCGGTCATTTTCTGATCCCGAACTGACGGAGGAAAAAGCTTTATGAAAAAAACACTTCTTTTCATCCCCATGTACAACTGTGAAAAGCAGATCGGACGTGTTCTGCGTCAGCTTACCGGCGATGTATGTGCCTATCTGGACGAAGTGATCGTGGTAAACAACCGCAGCACAGACAAAAGCGAAGAATCTGTCCGGGAAACTCTTTCGGAATATCAGCCGCCAGTCAAGGTATCCCTTCTGCGAAACCGGGACAACTACGGTCTTGGCGGCTCTCATAAGGTTGCCTTTCAGTACGCCGCAGATCACGGCTTTGACTACGTGATTGTGCTCCACGGCGACGATCAGGGAAGCATCCGCGATCTTCTCCCTTATCTGAAAAACGGGGAAGCATATACATACGACTCTTTCTTGGGTTCGCGCTTTGAAAAGGAGTCCCGGCTGATAAATTACTCCGCTTTCCGTATTTTCGGAAACCATGTTTTCAACACAGTCATGTCCGTTATTCTGCGCCGAAAAATTACAGATCTCGGCTCCGGCCTGAATATGTACAGCACGGATTACCTTCGTTCCGGATTTTATCGCGGCTTTATCGACACGCTGACCTTTAACGTGTATATGCTGATTTATGGCGTATACTCCGGCTCCCAATTTTGCTTTTTTCCGTTGGAATGGCGGGAAGAAGATCAGGTGAGCAACGCCAAATTTGTAAAGCAGTCCTTCGAAATATTTAAAATTGCTCTTCGTTACCGGATGCGCCCGCGCAAGGTGTTTTCGGAGAGCGCCGCCGGTAGCCGCAAAACATATGAATCGGATGCCGTATGGCAGATTCTTCCAAAAAAAGCGGAAAAACAGGAGGAACGGGAATGAAAATACATCTGGTTATGCCGATGGGTGGCGGCGGAACACGTTTTCAACAGGTCGGCTTTCCCATGCCGAAACCCCTGATCGAGTTGTGCGGCCATCCGTTTTTCTACTGGGCGGTGCAGTCCGTCGTCCGCTTCACGCCAGTGGAGGACATTCATTTCGTCGTATTGCAGGAGCATGTGGATAATTTTCATATTGATTCCGAGATACGAAAATACTACCCAAACGCCGATATTTGTGTGATCCCGCAGCTTCTCAACGGTGCAGTGCTGACCTGTCTGGAGGGCGTAAAACGCATTAACGACAGCAGCCCTATTCTGTTCAACGACTGCGACCACGCTTTTGTTTCCCATGTGTTTTATAACTATTGCGCCAAAGCCGGAGCTGATAAGCCCGACGGCGCACTTCTCACCTTCGTCTCTGACAGCCCAAACTACAGCTATGTTCGTTTTGATGGCGCTAGCCGCGTATGCGGAACAGTTGAAAAGTCCGTTGTCAGCTCTGAGGCCATATGCGGTGCCTATTATTTTGGTAACCGAGAATTGTTTGAATCCGCGGCGGAGTCTTATCTGCAGCATTGCAGCTACAAGGAGTTTTTCATGAGCGGCGTATACAATGTGCTGTGTGCCGAGGGCCGGAAAATCGTCACGTTTCCCACGGATGAGCACATTTCCTTTGGAACGCCGGAGGAATACATCGCTGCGGAAAAGGAAGAAAAGAGGCTGCAAAAGCTGATAAAATGAATGTATTGTATTTGATTGGCGCAGTTATTTTCATCTGCGCAGCTCATTTTGTCCGCGTTTACCGCTGGAAACTCTTTATTGAAATATACGAAAAGCCTAATACAGCGCGCCTGACACAGGCGCTTGCCATGGGCTATATGCTCAATTTCTTTGTCCCCTACAAGTTGGGTGATCTATTCCGGGCGTGGTTTGCGGGGCGGAAGCTGAAAAACCGGCAAGCGCTCAGCTTCTCCACCGTGATTCTCGACCGGTATCTGGACGTTCTGTGTGTGGGGATCATTTTTGCCGTTTTTCTGCTTTGCGGATATTCAGATCAAACCATTCGTGATTCCGCGCTTTTTTATGTTCACGTTTCTGCCATTCTGATCCTAGCAACTGTGCTATTGTACGCTTTGCGCGCCTGGTTGAAAAAGTTTTTGCTGAATTTGTCCAGCCTGTTCAACGACAGCATAAAGACCTGGCTTCTGGAATTCGGCTGGGCTCTGATCTCAAACCTCCGGGACATTTTCCGACGGATCAGCTTTTTGCGTCTTTTTATCTCCACGATCGGGATGTGGTCACTGTACCTGCTGTCATATTTCCTGTTTGGAGAGTTCTTAAGCATGAGCGGAACCAGCGTTTCCGTGGTAGATGTTTTCACCACGCTTTTCGCCCAGAACGGGATCAAGGCAAGCACATCTTCTCTGTCTCTTTTTGGGTCTTTCCTTGCCATGCCGCTTATGCTCTATATGGCGGTTTATACGTTGTCTCCCCTTTTGATCATGATCGCATGGTCACTTTTCCGCAGACGCCGCACCTCAGGTGATATGGAAGCCTCTTACGTCAATCTGCTGCCGCACCTGGATCCGCAGGAACGGCTGCGTTTTCTTGAATCCTATTTCTCCGGCAGCAGCCGAAAATACATAGCCGACTATCTGAAAATCAACCAAAACATCTCGATCATCCGGGACTATTCCGCCGGGTCCAATGCAACTACCATGCTGTGCACCGACAGCACGACGACCTTTTTCCGAAAGTACGCTTTCGGTGACGACGGAAAAAAAGCTGTATGAACAGATTTGCTGGCTGGAAGATAACCGGCCTTTTCTGCCTCTCCCGGACATTCTCCGCGAAGAGCACAACGACATCTACTGCTATTACGATATGCCGTTTATCAACGGTGCGGCAGGGCTTTTTGAGTTTGTCCATTCGACACCGCCGGAGGAAAGCTGGGAGATTATCCGTTCGGCACTCGACACGCTGGAGAACACCATATACCAAAGAGATATCCACCCCGCCGATGCCGCTACAATTCATGCATACTATACCGCTAAGGTTCAGAAAAACCTTGACCGCATCAAATCATCCCTCCGCATTGCTGCTCTCTTGTCCTATAAGTCTGTATATATTAACGGCGTGGAATATCCCAATCTTTCCGCTTATGACGATATCTTAAGTGAAAAATTCCTTCAGTGTGTATTCCAAAACGATAGCTATGCCGTGATTCACGGCGATCTAACCATTGAAAATATCATCTGCCGTCGGGAGACATCCGGTCAAACCGGCTATTACCTCATTGACCCGAACACCGGGAACATTCACAACTCCCCGAATCTGGATTACGCCAAGCTTCTGCAATCGATCCACGGCGGGTATGAGTTCCTTATGGCGGTCAAAGGTGTCTACTGCGAAGAAAACCGCATCCAGTTCATGTACACGAAATCCGCCGTATACGATGAGCTCCACGCCCAACTGCGCAGCTATATGCTTCATAATTTTTCGGAAGAGCGCGTGCGAAGCATATACTTCCATGAAATCGTTCATTGGCTTCGCCTGATGCCATATAAGATCGAAAAAGCTGGAAAACGTGTTCTCGTTTTTTACGCCGGACTTTTGATGATCTTAAAGGATATTGCCGAAATCTATGGGGAAGGATCTTTCCATGAAGAAAACAAAACTGGCTCTCTTTGATTTGGACGGAACACTGTTCGATACGGACGAAGTGAACTATGCCGCTTATCGGGACGCGCTTCTGCCCTACTCGGTCGAGCTGGACAAGCAGTACTTTACATCATTTTGCAGTGGCCGCCGGTATAAGGAGTTTCTTCCGCTCCTTCTTGCTGGTACGGAACATATGGAAGATGTTCACGACGCGAAAAAGGCAGCCTACCGTCATAATCTCAGTAAAGCAAAAATGAACGCGCATCTGTTTCAAATGATCCGCTTCATAAAGCCGGAGTATTACTGCGTCGTTGTCACGACTGCTTCCCGGCAGAATGCCATGGATATTCTGTCTCATTTCAACGTTGTCCCTTTGTTTGATGATGTCATCACGCAGGAAGACATTTCCCGTCCGAAACCGGACGCCCAGGGCTTTCTCCTTGCCATGAGACGGTTCGGTATTTCCGCAGAAGATACAGTCATTTTTGAGGATTCCGTCATCGGCATTCAGGCGGCCAGAGCTACCGGAGCCACGGTCATGATTGCAGACCAATTTTAAACGTATGAAAAAACTGTTAATTCAAATCATCAAATTTGTTGGCATAAGCGGTGTCGGATGGGTTCTTGATTTCTGCACTTACATGGCCCTCTCCAAGCTGCTTCTCTGCGATTTGACCACGAGCAATTTCATCAGTTCCTGGGTCGGCGTCACATTTGTTTTTTTCTTCGCCACAAAAAAAGTGTTCCAGCAAAGCGGGAAAGTGTCAATTCGGATCAAATATCTGATTTATCTTGCCTATCAGTGTGTGCTGATTTTTCTCATTTCAAAGCTTCTCGCCGTTATCAACAACGCTATTCTTATCTACTGCCGCGTGGATTTGATTTTGCGTTTTTCCTCCGTGATCGCCAAAATTGCTGTAACGCCCATTACCATGTGTCTCAACTATCTCGTGATGAAAAAGCTGATTGAAAAGCTCTGATACAAACTATGGAAAAAAAGCTGCTTTCGGCGGTTTTCGCCGCAAACTCTATATTCCTCTTTTTCACGAGCGAGCGCATCCAGCCGACGCATCTGACGCAGGGCTTTCTCCTGCTGCTGACGGTCGCTTCCGTCTGGTGCTTCAACCGGAAGAGCGGCTGTATGGAAAAGTACCGCACAAAGGGCTCCCGCGCTGCCATTGGGATAATCGCCGTTTATGCCTCGCTTGCGAGCTTCGCGCAGCGCTTCTTTCTGGACGGCAACACGAGGATGCATTTTTCGCTGCCGGGGCTTTTCTATGTGCTAAGCGGTATTCTCTGGTTCATCCCCGTTATCCGGCTGCTGCTGTTCGCGCTGGAATGGCTCTCC
>OGYN01003317.1_pt1 | contig 11043 bp, 20 predicted proteins | sample 1576551 | NCBI WGS metagenome assembly OGYN01 (sample SAMEA3541589, study PRJEB24748) | human gut metagenome | biome: human gut; feature: human-associated habitat; material: faeces | place: China | collected 2012 | reverse complement strand
TAATTCCCCAGAAAATGTTATCCGGCGTGCGCCACTGATCGCCCACTTCCTTCAGTTCATGGGCTGGTTTGTTCCGCAGTTCCACCAGCGCCTGGCAATATTTATTACTCATTAAGCCCCCACGTAATTCCCTGACAGATACCACTCTTCACCCGATGCAGCGCGCTTGCTGCTTTTCCGTAAACACTGCTCACGACGCGCCAGAAAATTGTTTCGTTCTGGCTGGGAGTGGCTTTCACGGAATGCCGCCATCCACACCGTTGCAGCACGACGGTATAAGCCCCTGGACTCCAGTTCTTCCGCCTGGCGGGTCAGGCACAAAATCACCCGGGGATCGTTAGTGCCGACATAGAAATTGCGCACAGGTCTGGTTTCACGAACTGGTTGTGGTTCCGGTTCCTGCGCTCTCTCAGTCAGGTGTGGGAAATGTCTGCGTGTATCTCCTTCACAACGGTGAGCCACACGCCCACTCTGACGTAACTTGCTTGCTGACTGCAGAACGCGCTGTCGTGAGTAACCTGCAAAAGCATCCGCAATGTCTCCGGAAGTACACCCCGGATGGGCTTCAATGAATTTCTGAACTTCATTCAAAAGACTCATGATCACCCCCTGAATCCTGCCGGGATCTGGCTGTAGTCCACGTTGTCGTAACTGGCTTTGAAGTACGGGTCCTCACGTCTAGCTGCAGATACCGCAGGAACTTCCCAGGATTCTTCGAAATGACGATCCGGACCAAAGAACGTGACAGCCTGTTTCACAAATTGTGTGCCGCTATTGCCCATCGCAGATACCCAGCCCGCGTAGCGTTTCACACCTTCCAGCATGGTTTCGGGGTTTACCCCCTCGTTCAAACGGGCTTTCCAGGCTTTGAAGGCCGCTGATTTTGAATTGCCACCAGCACGTTTGGGATATGCCAGCCATGCCTGCTCAAACTCCGGAGAGTATTCCGGTCGGTTTGAACGAACTCGCACAGACTCATCAGCAGATGCACCAACAGCTATTGGTTCATTGACTGGTTCATTGACTGGTTCAAAAGAGTGACTGGTTCTGGGTGAATCTCCTGCACCACCCCCTGGTGCAACTCCTGCACTACCTGGTGAATTTGCTGCACCAGATAGTGAATCATTTGCACTACCCCCTAGTGAATCTCCTGCACCATCAAGATGAAGGAGATAGATATTACTTGAGTTACCTTTTTCACCTTTCCGGGTGACTTTTTTTACCAGCCCGGAATCACAAAGGGCCGCAATATGATTCATCACAGAACGTTTGCTAATCTCGCACTGGTCAGCAATATGCTGGTAGCTGGGCCAGCACTCACCCTGATCGCTGGCATTATCAGCCAGCTTGATCAGAACCAGTTTTCGCAATGGATTACCCACTCGAATTTTCATCGCTTTAACCATCAGCTCCATACTCATGCTGCACCTCCGAGATGCTTCATGTTTTTTCCAGAGCGAAATGCTATAAGCGGCATACTGACGCGGTAATTACGGCCCAGCGGTTCACAAATCACTTTCTGACATTCACGGTCAACCAGGCTAACACGTAGAACATGCCCTGCAGGCGTGGTGTACCACTGACCCGGACGAGGACAACGGAAGGTCTGATTGGTAAACCGTTTGAAAATATTCCGGATCATTTGCGCCCCCTTACCTCTGAAGGGTTCAGCGACAAATTTATGAGGCAGGCCAGCGCCGAAGCATCATTAATATAGTCATATAAGCTAACAGCCAGCGGAGATTCGGCTTTTGCCAACATAGGATAAAGCTGCTGCAGCCAGACCTGATGAATTGATGAAATGTAGGAACAGAGAACGCTGGCGTTATGTGCAACGTCGCTCGGTACATAGGGCTTTGAAAGCTGTTTCTCCATCTGGTTAAAGGCATTGATATATGCCTCTTTGAACTGGGCAGCACGTTTACCCGTGAAACCCATAGCAAGAAACGCAAAACCGTCGCGTGTGATTTGGTAGCAAGGAAGTTTGCGACCTGTGCAATCAGTGTAATCACTCACCGAAAAATTGCGGGCAGTGAATGATGCTGAGCATTCAAGCGTGCGGATCTTTTTCAGTACATCGTCATGACGTTTGGAGAAGAAGTTGGCAACAGCCAGGGATGAAGTAACAGCCTGACCATCAACGATGGCAATTTCAGGTTGAGTGAGGGTTGGGATCGTAGCCATGATGGCAGCCTCTTTGGTGATTTTTAATAACTCACCACCAAGGCTTTCCACGACCTTATTGGTGGTGAGACGTACAGGGGTGGAAATACCGGTCACCAAAGAACCCGGCCCAACCGAAGTTGGCCCTGCACGCCCCACCATAATTTGGGCGTAATGCTGCTCATGACACAAAAAAACCGCAAGAGCGCGGTTGTGCGCTTTGGTGAATTCCGGGTTTCCACGCCCGGCACCCGTTTTATAAGGTGCCTGAATAGTGTAACGTCCCGGAATGGCAGAATCAATGTGTTGGTGGTCCTTCACACTCAACAAAATCACGCCTGAATTTCCACAAAGGACTAAAGCACTCATGCGGGTAGTCTTTGCGAAGATAGATAACGCGCTGTGTTTCTGGCTCCCAACGAATAACATGGACATAAAGCCCTCTTCCGTCACGAAACCAGCGGTTAAGTTCCTGCACAACTCGCCCCCCACAGTCAGGTAAAGTTCTCTGTGGTTACTTACAGCCAGGTGATTTGGTAATCTGCATTCATGCCGTAACAACAGGTGTTCAGCCACGCTGACCACCAGCTGTTGCGACAAACGGTTATTTGCCGTTAAACTGTTCATGCGTTAGTTTCTCCACAGACACAAAACGCCACGGCGCCCGGAGCTGCACACTCGCGGGCGTCACTCTTTTCTGGAGCGCAAAAGATTTTGTAGACCAGTGCTGCATGCTCCTGCAGCTTCGAAATTGACATGTACAGCTCGTCGTTAATTGCTGCCTGCTCGTGTGGTTCCACCACCCCGTCTTCAATTGCTGAACGAATCTGTTTTGAATAACTGCCGATCTGTTCAATGACCTCCAGCAGGCGCTGGTTGATATCGGCGTTCTCTACTTCCTCAATTTCAGGAAGTGATACAAACACCCCACCAGCAGACTGTGCGACAGCATCCGCAATGTGGTGATTGCCAGCAGCACGCTGTAAAACCATTGCCCATCCCAACGGGAAAATCTGATCGCCATCTGCACGAAGGCGGTTGAATAAAGCGTTCTCTGTTACATCCAACCAGTCAGCAGCTTCAGCGTAACCCCCAGGCAATGCCGCGATAGTTTTTCTGACAGCTTTCACGTACCACTCAGGTTGTTTTTCCACTTTCCAATGATGCTTACCCACGGCTTACCTCCTGTTCCTGTGGTTTAAACCCATTCTGGTTTTGGCTAGATTGAAAACGTGCCGGATAAAGAATCTGCATTTCGCTGATTTCACCCTTAAAAAAATTGGCCAGACGTTCTGCAAGATCGATAGATGGAATTTGTTCCAGTCTTTCAATACGACTCAGCGTCGCTGGATTGACCTGAACGCCAGCAGCAACATGCTGCAAAGTAAATCCGTGCGCCTTACGCACATTCCGTAATGGTGATTGCATATAACCTCCACATATTGCGTGATGAGCATATTATTTCACGCAAATATTTTGCGCAAGTTGATTTGCTTAACGCGCAATAAAGAAATGTAATAAACGCATGAACATAGGAAATCGAGTCAGACAACTTCGCCAGGCGAAGAACATGAAAATCGCCGATCTCGCTGAAGCAATAGGAGTGGATGCGGCGAATATCTCGCGCCTCGAAACAGGTAAGCAGAAACAATTCACTGAACAAGCCCTGAGTAATATTGCCAGGAGCTTAGGTGTTGATATTGCTGATCTCTTTACCTCAGACCTCAAAAGTAATACTGTATGTAAAAACAGTATTAGTGAGGATGTTGCGCAGGTGAAGGATGTATTCCGTATTGAAATGCTGGATGTCAGTGCCAGTGCGGGAAATGGCCTTATCCAGGGCGGTGATGTCATTGATGTGATTCATGCCATTGAATACAGAACTGATAATGCTGTATCGATGTTTGGTGGACGACCAGCAAATCACATTAAAGTTATCAACGTTCGTGGGGACAGTATGTGTCCAACCATTGAGCCAGGAGATCTTATCTTCGTTGATATCAGTATCAATCAGTTTGATGGGGATGGTATATATGTATTTGGTTTTGATGATAAAATTTACGTCAAACGACTGCAAATGATACCTGATAAACTGCTGGTAATTTCTGATAATCAGATTTACCGCGAATGGGGAATTACCAGCGAAAACGAACACCGGTTTATGGTCTTTGGAAAGGTCTTAATCAGTCAGTCACAAACCCTTAAGCGACACAATTAACCCCCTACCTCAACATCAATTAGCCACCAGAAGGTGGCTTTTCATTACTCACGCTATTGCATAACTCGCAACAAAACACTTGCACAATACGCAATTTCATTTTATCTTTCTTTCCAGACAAACAAACAAGGTCCTAACAAAATTTGGTTGTAACACGGCGTATGGCACATGCGTCGTTAGCGGTCTGGGGACGTTAAAGGGGACAATCCACTCCTTGCTCGGGCAAACAAACCAGGTAGCCGGAATGTGCAAGTCAATGAGGATGCTGATAAGACGTCTAACCAGCGTGGCGATTCGGTTTGACGCCTGGGAAGAGACCAGGGTGCAACGATGAGGGCATTTATGGAGCAGCGACAAAGTGTGGTGCCGTAACTAGCTAAGTGCTCTCAGCGTTGTGGTAATCCGCGAAATGGCGCGGCGGTAAGTATGGCGGGGTTACTCTTTCCCCGTTGAGGACACCGGGTTGTCAGGTTGACCATACGCCTGAGTGACAACCCCACCACAACAGCCACTGCTTTGGCGGTACCAGTTTGTACACTTGCTTCCGGCTGGTACCGCTCTTTTTACAAAACAGAGAAGAGCATCACCGGACGACGGGCTCATAACCCAATCCATCCGGGCGGCTGCCACCGCAGGTGTTCTTCTCTGTTTTGTGGAGAAACCAACCGACCTTGCAGGGTCGATATGATGAGGAGCAGCAAAATGGCTAGCGAACGCAGTACCAACGTGCAGGAATTTATCGTAGAACTGGACGGCGGCGTATTTGAAACCAAACTCGGCGCAGTTCTCAGTGAAGTCGCTTCCGGTGCGATGAACACGAAAAACAAAGGTAAGGTCTCGCTCAACCTGGAAATCGAACCATTTGATGAGAACCGTGTGAAAATCAAACATAAACTCTCATATGTTCGCCCGACTAACCGCGGGAAAATTTCCGAAGAAGACACCACCGAAACGCTGATGTATGTCAATCGCGGTGGTCGCCTGACTATTCTGCAGGAAGACCAGGGACAATTACTGACTCTTGCCGGTGAACCTGACGGAAAACTCCGCGCAGCAGGTCGTTAATATCGTTCTTAATAAACTGATTATTTATCTCATCACTGAATATTTTTATATAGTGAGGACTTATTATGTCTCAGAACTTAGACGCAACCGCAATTAATCAAATCCATGCCCTTATTTCTGCTCAGGGTGTTAATGAAATTATCAGTAAGATTGGTGCCGATGCTGTGGCATTGCCTGAGAATTTCCGCATTCATGATCTGGAAAAATTTAATTTAAATCGCTTCCGTTTCCGTGGTGCGCTTTCCACTGCCAGCATCGATGACTTTACCCGTTATTCTAAAGATCTTGCAGATGAAGGCACCCGCTGCTTTATCGATGCCGATAATATGCGAGCCGTCAGTGTGCTTAATCTGGGTACTATTGATGAACCTGGTCACGCAGATAACACCGCCACTCTCAAACTGAAAAAGACAGCACCGTTCTCTGCTCTGTTGTCTGTTAATGGCGAGCGTAACTCCCAGAAGTCACTGGCAGAATGGATTGAAGACTGGGCCGACTACCTTGTGGGCTTTGATGCTAATGGTGACGCTATTCAGGCAACAAAAGCGGCTGCGGCTGTCCGTAAAATCACGATTGAAGCAAACCAGACCGCTGATTTTGAAGATAATGACTTCAGCGGCAAACGCTCCCTGATGGAGTCTGTCGAAGCGAAGACCAAAGATATTATGCCAGTGGCATTTGAATTTAAATGCGTTCCGTTTGAAGGTCTGAAAGAACGTCCATTTAAATTACGCCTCAGCATTATCACTGGCGATCGTCCTGTACTGGTTCTGCGCATTATTCAGCTGGAAGCGGTGCAGGAAGAAATGGCTAACGAATTTCGTGATCTGCTTGTTGAGAAATTCAAAGACAGCAAAGTAGAAACCTTTATTGGTACTTTCACCGCCTGATTTCATTACTGCAAATGCCCCTGCGGGGGCATTTATGGAAACGTAATTAACTCAATAATCACCGGATGGTGAGGGCTTCCTTTTACCAGAATTCAGCGCGGTGCAGCGCATATACGTGGAGAACAAAATGTCATTTATTAAAACTTTTTCTGGGAAGCATTTTTATTATGACAAGATAAATAAAGATGACATCGTTATTAACGATATCGCGGTTTCCCTTTCAAATATCTGTCGCTTTGCAGGACATCTTTCACACTTCTACAGTGTCGCCCAGCATGCGGTGCTTTGCAGCCAGCTGGTACCGCAGGAATTTTCTTTTGAAGCGTTAATGCATGATGCAACAGAAGCGTATTGCCAGGACATCCCGGCGCCACTGAAACGCCTTCTTCCTGACTATAAACGGATGGAAGAAAAAATAGATGCCGTAATCCGTGAGAAATACGGGTTACCCCCGGTTATGAGCACACCTGTGAAATATGCCGATCTCATCATGCTGGCAACCGAACGCCGCGATCTCGGGCTTGATGATGGCTCTTTCTGGCCTGTACTGGAAGGCATCCCGGCAACAGAGATGTTCAACGTGATTCCACTGGCACCGGGCCATGCCTACGGGATGTTTATGGAACGTTTTAACGAGTTATCGGAGTTACGCAAATGCGCATGAATGTTTTCGAAATGGAAGGGTTTCTTCGCGGAAAATGTGTACCGCGAGATCTGAAAGTGAACGAAACAAATGCCGAGTACCTGGTACGTAAATTCGACGCGCTTGAAGCTAAATGTGCGGCACTGGAAAACAAAATAATACCAGTGTCAGCTGAACTGCCGCCAGCAAATGAAAGTGTTCTGTTATTTGATGCTAACGGAGAAGGCTGGCTGATTGGCTGGCGTTCCCTCTGGGACACCTGGGGGCAAAAAGAAAACGGAGAATGGCAGTGGACATTTCAGGTCGGGGACCTTGAAAACGTCAATATCACTCACTGGGCAGTAATGCCAAAAGCACCGGAGAATAAGAAATGAGCGTGATAAAAACTCATACAGGAATTGTTATCACCCGAGACGGTCCGCAGGTAAAAAAACTGCACCAGACAAAGCGGATGTGGGTCGTCGGAAAAAACGAGTTTTACCACAAAGAAACCGGACGCCGCCACTTTGCAGAAAATACTCGCCGCCGACTGCTGATCGATACCATCAAGCCGATCGAGGTGAAGCATGTTTAAACAGAACGAAAAATCTATCGCTCAAATTGCTGAGTATATCCCACGTGCGTGCCGGGGTATGCAGTTGCAGGAAGCCAAAGCACGCCTGGAGAAAAAAATTGCGCTCTATATCGATGACGGCTGTGATGCTGCCGTTCTTAACGCAGCGTTCGCGCCAGCTCTTAACAGTCATACGCGGGAGTCTTTTTTTTCGTGCATCGCAGCGCAGATCCGCAAAGGAGGCAACCAGTGAGCAAGATTGACTATCAGGCACTGCGTAAAGCGGCGCAACTGGCAACACAGGGTGAATGGGTCGCATTTATTTCGTCTGGTACTGGTACATATGCGGTGCATACACCTGGTGATAAACGATGTGAAGACGTTATCAAATGGACCGGCTTTGATGGACAGAACAACGCAGAGAACAACGCTCGTTATATCGCAGCTTTCAACCCTGAAGTAGTGCAGGCGCTGCTGGATGAACGGGAAAGAAACCAGCAATACATCAAACGCCGTGACCAGGAGAACGAGGATATTGCGCTAACGGTAGGAAGGCTGCGCGTTGAGATGGAAGCCGCAGAGAAGCGCATAGCAGAACTGTCTGCTAGCCACAGAAAATTGCGCAACACAATGGCTGGCATCCACAACACAATCCGAATGGATGGCGGCTATACGCCACTGGCAGCAATCATTAACGCTGCTAAACGCGCATATGAAGAATCAGCAAGCGCAGCTGGCATTCGCATCAAAGGAGAGTGAGATGAACGGACAGATATCAATTGTTCGACCAGGAGCATGTGACGATCGCGAAATACGAATAATTATTCGTCTGGCAATGGGGAAAGCAATAACTGCTCTCATTACCCCAGAAAATCTCGCATTAGCATTAACAGGAAAGTCAGACCTGCCAGTAGAGCTAAAGCTGCGAAATGTTGAGATTAAGGTGAAATAGCTATGACCACTATTACCAAAGAACGTATCGAATTATTCATTAAAAATCCGCTTGATAACGGGCTTACCCGTGGCGAACAAATGGAACTGGCACGGATTGCACTGGCATCGCTGGGAGCAGAACCTGTAAGCCAAACTTACAACTTGCCAGAATTAATCGAAGGCATGGAGGTTTCCATTGATGTAAGCACTTGTGATGCTGATTTAGGTAATCGCTATTTCGGCACCGTCACCGAGGCGTTAGAACTTGATACTGCCAAGAATGGTTACATCCTCCTGGTTCAGGACGCAGAGCCAAACTTCGATGTAAATGGCAACTATCCGGGAACTCCGGATAGTTGGATAAGCTGTAGTGATCGAATGCCGAACGACGCGCAGTGGTGCGTAGTGAACACAGAATACGGGTATTACGTGCAATGCTGGTCTGAAGGTCAAGGGTGGCTTGGTGATGATATCAGCATCCCTAAATGCGATGTAATCAATTGGATGCCTCTACCAGAACCGCCGCAGGAGGTGAAGTGATGAACAACTTAATGATCGACCTTGAGACGATGGGGAAAAATAAGGATGCACCGATCGTTTCCATTGGCGCGGTGTTCTTCACTCCAGAAACTGGAGACATCGGACAAGAATTCTATGCGGTTGTCAGCCTAGACAGTGCTATGAAGCAAGGAGCTACACCTGACGGCGATACCATCCTGTGGTGGTTGAAACAAAGCCCTGAAGCGCGAGCTGCAATCTGTATTGATGATACTTTGTCGATCAGCGATGCTCTCTCAGAACTAAACCATTTACCGGCACGCAGACAATACGAAATATTTAAAAGTCTGGGGTAACGGAGCCACCTTCGACAACGTAATTTTACGTGGAGCTTATGAGCGAGCAGGACAAATCTGCCCGTGGGCGTACTGGAATGACCACGATGTACGCACGATCGTTACACTTGGGCGTTCCATCGGATTCGACCCCAAAATGGACATGCCTTTCGATGGCGAACGGCACAACGCCATAGCTGATGCCCGTCATCAGGCAAAATATGTTTCCGCTATCTGGCAGAAATTAATTCCTGCCACCAGCACAGAATTATGATTTTCCCGGGTGCAGCCGGTTTTGATGGAGAAAATTATGAACACCTTGTTTTTACTGATGGCTGAATTCAATACCCCAAACATTGAACTCTCAGCAATTAGCCAAAAGTACTTTGGTATGAGTCCAGCCACGGCAGAAGCAAAAGCAAACGCTTGTAAGTTGCCCGTTCCAACATATCGCATCGGCACATCACAAAAAGCAAAACGTTGCATCAATATTCAGGATCTTGCGGAATACATAGACAAAAGGCGAGAAGAAGGACGTATCGAGTGGGAACAGGTCAGAACAGTCAAACAGAAGGGCAAAGAACATCACTAAAGAAAAAACCCGCCTGAAGGCGGGTTTTCAAAAAGCACCAGCTATGATCATGCTGCTTTGCGACGACGAAGCTTACCCTGCTGCTCTTTACCAGAGACAGTAGCGTGAGTGAACGCATTAGGAGCAGCCTTCATCAGAACTTCAACAGCAGCACCCATACCTGCGAATGCTTTCATTGTGTCGAACTTAACCTGTGGCTTGGTTGCTTTTTGATCTTTCATAGAAAACTCCCGAGACAGTAAAGGCGTCTCTAACCCTTTCTTTAAAGCTAGCTTGTTTCGCTAACTTATGCCAATCGATCATGTCGATTGGTGACATCGTTTCTTAGTAGTTTAAGCACAAAACGACTGCCATAGATGTACCTTTAAGGTAATCTGGACGGGTATCCTACAATTTGTAGACCCTTCTCGTCTATACCTACTGAGCAAATTTAAGAAAGATATCCTGCAGCTCATCAATGACTGCCGACATCACATAACCGCACTGTTCCATGCGGAAACCAAAAGACTCGTAATACTGCACCAGTTCTGGTACTGGCTCTACAATGTGGACAACTTTACATTCAACAGCTTTACAAAATATAAAAGCACTCATAAGAGTGAGTAAAACCATGCGCCCTTTCAATGGGTGAGATTCATCTTCTCTAGAAAACCTTTCGATCATATGGATACGAAAGATGTTTTCTTCAACCCCATAAACACAAATTGCTGCTCCTGATGGTATTCCCTGAACCCGACCTTGCTGAACAAGTTTTATGCAGAACTCATACTTTTCTCTGGAGTTGCCATAGGTACTTAACGCATAGTCCCATTCAAGCTCACCATAGCCACCACACAGAATCTTGTAATCATCATCACTGAGCGGACCAACAGCAAGAGGTAAGCCGACATGATCAATAATCAACTGGATATTGTTACGTACTGATTGACCTATCTCGTCCAGGGTAAGCATCATGGCCTCTCAAGCGGAACACTAAAAGTCGCATTATATCTCATTCTTAAGCCGCGTATGGATTACACCTTGAAATGAAAACGCCGGGTTCCCAATAGGCTCCCACAAAGTATATAACTACTTGTTTTTCAAAAACGGTACATCCTATCGAGCATTGGTGCAACGCTAAACCGACCACTCCAGTGAACGTCAGTTTTTTCAG
>OGYN01003316.1_pt1 | contig 11049 bp, 10 predicted proteins | sample 1576551 | NCBI WGS metagenome assembly OGYN01 (sample SAMEA3541589, study PRJEB24748) | human gut metagenome | biome: human gut; feature: human-associated habitat; material: faeces | place: China | collected 2012 | reverse complement strand
GCGGCGCGGCGGCGCACAGCGGCAGCGCGTGCAGGAGTTGCGCCAGCCGGGCGGGCAGTTGTTCAAGGCTCCCGCGGTTCATCAGGGCGACAACCTGCTGGAAACTGGCAAAGAGAGGGCTGTCGCGCAGCAGCGGCTGCGGCGAGGTGATACTGGCGCCAGGGGGAATATCCGGGCGCTGCGCGCGGCACCATGTCGCGTCCAGGTAAAGCATGTGATAGCTGCGCGGCCTGCCATGCAGCGGATTACAGCTATGCGGCGCGTGCGGCGGGATCACGATCAGATCCCCGGGTTGCAGCAGGTACTCCTGGCCAGCGCACAGGCAGCGCGTTTCCCCCTCGATAATCGCCCCTACGGAAAGCTGGGGGTGGCTGTGGCGCTTATAGGCCCGGCGGCTGCGCCAGGTGCTGCGCAGCTCCAGCCACGGCAGACGATCGTCTCGCCAGAAGGTTTGGGGAATATCTCGGGTATGGTTCACTGCTTTGGCCTTTGCTGCGGGGATAAGCCGTTTATAGCATGCTGCGCCGAGGCTGTCGCCCGCCTGGATTTGCGTACCGCGTCGAAAAAGGATGTCACGCTTGCAGTCCGGGGAAATATGTTTTCGTAGCGGAATGTAAAATCCCGGTTTCCGGGGTGCCAGAGACATTCATGGGAGGTAGAGTCCCTGCAGGATAAGCAGGCAGGGATGAGCCGATGGCAAAGGGCACCACCTCGACGCCGCATGATGCGGTGTTTAAACAGTTCCTCACTCAGGCCGACACCGCGCGCGATTTTCTGGCGATCCATCTACCGCCTGCGCTGCGTCAGCGCTGCGACCTCGATACCTTACAGCTGGAATCGGCAAGCTTTATCGAGGAGAGCCTGCGGGCCTGGTACTCCGATGTGCTGTGGTCACTCAAAACCGCGTCTGGCGAGGGCTACATTTATGTGGTTATCGAACATCAGAGCTCGCCGGATGCGCAGATGGCCTTCCGCCTGATGCGCTACGCCATCGCCGCGATGCAGCGCCATCTTGATGGCGGTCATACAAAACTGCCGCTGGTGGTGCCGATGCTCTTCTATCACGGAGCGACCACGCCATACCCGTGGTCACTCAACTGGCTGGACTGTTTTGCCGATCCACAGCTGGCGAGTGAGCTTTATATCTCGCCCTTTCCGCTGGTGGATGTCACGGTGATCCCCGACGATGAGATCGTTCGCCACCGGCGCGTGGCATTACTCGAGCTGATACAGAAGCATATTCGCCAGCGCGATTTAATGGGCATTGTTGAGCAACTGACGACGATTTTACTTAGCGGGGACGCTAATGACAGACAGCTAAAAACGCTGTTTAATTATCTGCTGCAGACTGGCAACGCGCGCCGCTTTGGCCGGTTTATCCACGAAGTGGCGCAACGGGTTCCTCAGCACAGGGAGAGATTGATGACTATTGCTGAAAGATTACAGGAAGTGGGCCGCAGAAAAGGCAAGCGTGAAGGACAGCATGCCGAGGCGCTGCGCATCGCCCAGAGGATGCTGGACTACGGTATTGCCCGCGAGACGGTAGTGAAAATCACCGGCCTGGCCGCCGACGAGATCGCCGCGCTGGCGCATTGATAACGCCGGGGCGGCCTGACGGTCGCCCCGGTTAGCCTCGTTATGGAATATTCCGGATATACCTAACTTTACCCGCATCGCCAGCCATCTCGACTACCCTTAATATCCTTAACGGCATTTTTGACTGCCTTAGTAGCGATAACAAGGAGACATGCGATATGGCCTATCAGACGGTGAATCCTGCGAACAATCAGCTTATTAAAACGTACCCGGCGCACAGCGATGCGGACGTGGAGGCAGCGCTGCAGCAGGCGGATGCGCTCTACCATTCTGCCTGGGCAAAAGGCGATATTGAACCGCGGCTGGCGGTACTGCATAAGCTGGCGGATCTGATCGATAGCCGGGCGGAGGAGCTGGCAAAAATCGCCAGCCAGGAGATGGGGAAACTCATTAAGCAGAGCCGCGGCGAAGTGAAACTTTGCGCGCAGATCGCCCGCTATTACGCCGATAACGCCAAATCGTTCCTGGCGCCGGTGAAGTATCCCTCCGAACTGGGTGACGCCTGGGTTGAGCACCATCCTATTGGCGTCTTACTGGCGGTGGAGCCGTGGAACTTCCCCTATTACCAGCTGATGCGCGTCCTGGCGCCAAACCTGGCGGCCGGTAACCCGGTTATCGCCAAACACGCCAGCATTGTGCCGCACTGCGCGGAGACCTTTGCCCATCTGGTGCGTGAGGCCGGCGCTCCGGAGGGGGCGTGGACCAACCTGTTTATCTCCCAGGATCAGGTGGCGAAGATTATCGCCGACGATCGCGTGCAGGGCGCGGCGCTAACGGGGTCGGAGAAAGCCGGCAGCGTGGTGGCGGCGCAGGCGGCGAAGCATATTAAGAAATCAACGCTGGAACTGGGCGGCAATGATGTGTTTGTCGTGCTGGACGATGCCGACCTGGAGCGCGCGGTGAAAATCGGCGTCCAGGCGCGGCTGAACAACGCCGGCCAGGTGTGTACCGCTGCCAAGCGCTTTATCCTGCACGAAAATATCGCGGATGCGTTCCTGACAAAATTTAGCGAGGCGTTTCGCCAGGTGAAAATCGGCGATCCGCTGGATGAAAGCACCACGCTGGGGCCGCTCTCTTCCAAAGATGCGCTGCATACCCTAAGCAAACAGGTGGACGAGGCGGTGAAAAATGGCGCTAAGCTGCATCTGGGCGGCAAAGCGGTGGCTCGAGAAGGCAATTTCTTTGAACCCACCATTTTGACCGGTATCACCCGTGATAATCCGGCGTACTTCGAAGAGTTCTTTGGCCCGGTGGCGCAGATCTACGTGGTGAAAAACGATGAGGAGGCAATCCAGCTGGCCAATGATTCCCACTATGGTCTGGGCGGCGCGGTGTTCAGTCAGGATATCGAACGCGCCAAACGGATGGCCTCCGCCATTGAAACCGGAATGGTTTATATCAACTGGCTCACCGATACCGCGCCGGAGCTGCCGTTTGGCGGCGTGAAGCGTTCCGGTTACGGACGGGAGCTCTCCGATCTCGGCATCAAAGAGTTTGTGAACCAGAAGCTGGTGGTGGTGCGCCGCTAAGCCTATGACCCGGCCATAAAAAAACCTGCCATTCGGCAGGTTTTTTTATGGCTAATGCTCAGCGCACCTTAACTTTATCGCGGGGCGTTGATCATAATCAGAAGGTGACCCCGCCGCCCACATAGGCGCCATCAATCAGGGTGTGGTTCGGGCGACCCTCTTTACCGTCAACGCTCACATGGCGGTAACCCACTTTCAACGTCACTGGACCAATCGGAGACCAGCTCACGCCGCCGTTCGCTTCAACATAGTTTTTCACGCTGTTGTTCAGACCATCCGGCGCGACATACCCTTCGCCAAACACGTGGATGCTGTCGGTCAGGGCCACGTTCACCCCCCCGCCGACCGGAAACGCGACGCCGTTATCGCCTTTTTTCGGCCCGAGGTAGATGGCTTTCGCGCCGGCGTTGAGCATCACCGGGCCCACTTCCAGGTTGTAACCCGCGCCCACGCCGCCGGTCTGGCTACCATCATCGGTATTCTTCAGCCAGTGGCTTTCGGCGTACAGGCCAGAAGAGGATTTACCCATTTCCATATTCAGATTAGTGAAGTTTTTACCCTGTTCAACGGTAAACCCCACCGCCATGGCGGAACCAGAGACCGCGGTCAGGGCTGCAAGAATAAGGATGTTAAGCTTTCTCATGGTTTACTCCTCGTCAATAAAGTTGTCTGAGGGCACCTTAACAAGCGATGTTTACCTCTGCAAATGTGACTTGCGTCGATTTTTTATGCTGGTTTTGTCAGGAAGGTGTTTTGAAAATGTTGTAATGACGTTGGGTTACGGCGAGATCAATCATCAAATTTAGCCTGTTTAGCCGTGGTTTAATTGGTGGGCTAAACAGAAACTGAACAGAGCAGTCATTAATTATTAAGGGGCCTATTCATTCAGTTTCTTATAATTTCCAAAAATGTTTCTACTGTTACTTATTAAAACGTTGCTTTACATTTTTCGACGCGCTGCCGACGTTTGGTCCCTGTTTTTGACGAGGTCTCAGAGAGAAGGGGGCCTGCGCCTTAGGGCGCAGGCGGGCAGGTTAGCGTCGTAACCCGGCAAACGCCGCGCGAATTTCCTCTTCCGGCAACTGAATGCCGATAAACACCAGCGTGCTGTGCGGCGTTTCATCGCCCCACGGGCGATCCCAGTCGGCGCTGTAGAGGCGCTGGACGCCCTGGAACAGCAGGCGATTTGGCTCGCCGTCGATCCACAGCATGCCTTTATAACGCATCAATTGCTCGGCGAAGGAGAGCAGCAGATTTTCCATTACCCGTGAAACTTCACTGATATCCACCGGATAGTCGAGCTCGACCACAATCGACGAGACGTCATTCTGTTTTTCTGCCACAAAATGAAAGCGCGGTGTGGCGCTGACAACCTTCTCTTCCAGCATAAAACCGCTGGTGTTAAACAACTGGCTTAAATCGATATCGCCGTGAATGACGGTATAAATCGGCGCCCGCGCGTTAATGCGCGCCAGCCGTTCACGCAGCTTTTCGGTGTCGCCGGCGACGTCGGTTTTGGTTAACAGGATCCGGTCCGCGTAGCCGACCTGCGACTGGGCGATGGTGAACTGATCCATCTGCTGGTCGGCATGGACGGCGTCAACCAGGGCGATCACGCCGTCCAGCAGATAGCGCTCGCAGAGCACCTGATGGGAGAAAAAGGTCTGGATAATCGGCCCCGGGTCGGCCATGCCGGTGCATTCAATCACCAGCCGGTCAAACTCGATTTCGCCGCGATCGCGACTGTCGAGGAGATCGAGCAGGGCGTCTTCCAGTTCGTTGGAGCGTGTACAGCAGATACAGCCGTTGGTCAGGGTTTTAATCTGCGTGGCGCGGTCGCCGATGAGCTGATCGTCAACGGAGACTTCGCCGAATTCGTTTTCAATTACGGCGATTTTGAAACCGTGCTGCTCATTGAGGATATGGCGCAGGAGGGTGGTTTTTCCTGCGCCGAGAAAACCGGTGAGTAGGGTGACTGCAATCGGTGCCATTATTGCCTCCATTAACAGCAGCGTACGCCGCCTTTGCCGTCGCCGCCGTAGCGGGCCTGCTGGCGTTCGCGGAAGAATTCTTCATAAGTCATGTACGGCTGATCCGGATGGTTGGTTTGCATATGCGTGACGTAGTTGTCGTAATCCGGAATGCCAATCAGCATTTTTGCCGCCTGACCGAGATATTTTTTTGCCTGACCTAAGTTACCAAACATTATAAGTTCCAGATAACGAATAAAGCCGGATGGCGGCTAGCGCCATATCCGGCCTACGTTAATGCGCTTTTGGTAGGCCGGATACGCGTAGCGCTATCCGGCATCAGGGTTAATGATGTGACGAGGTCTTCACGCCGCCTTCCGGTACCGGCACATACGGAGTCTCTTTGTCGGTACGCACCTTATTGTTGCGGACATTGAGCCAGGTTTTGATGCCGTAGAAGATGATGCTATACACCACCACCAGGAACAGAATACTCAGGCCTGCGTTGGTGTAGTTGTTGACCACGATATGGTTCATGTTGGCGATCTGCTGCGCGGTCAGCTCGCCGCCGGCGGCAATCTTCTCTTTATACTGCTGAGCCATAAAGAAGAAGCCTTCCATCTGCGGGTTGCTGCTGAACAGCTTCAGGCCCAGCGCCCAGGTGGTGCACAGCAGCAGCCATGCCGCCGGGATAACGGTGACCCAGATATATTTGGTGCGCTGCATCTTGACCAGCACCACGGTGCCAAGCACCAGCGCCACGGCGGCCAGCATCTGGTTAGAGATCCCGAACAGCGGCCACAGGCTCTTCACGCCGCCCAGCGGGTCGACCACGCCCTGATACAGCAGGTAGCCCCACAGCCCGACGCAGCCGGCGGTACCGATAATCCCGGCGACCAGCGAGTCGGTTTTTTTCAGGAACGGCACGAAGTTACCCAACAGATCCTGCAGCATAAAGCGGCCTGCGCGGGTACCCGCATCCAGCGCGGTGAGGATAAACAGCGCTTCAAACAGGATACCGAAGTGGTACCAGAAGCCCATATCCGCCATCGGGATGATTTTATGGAATACGTGGGCGATACCGACGGCCAGCGTCGGCGCACCGCCAGCGCGGTTCAGTACCGAAGGTTCGCCGATATCTTTCGCCGTCTGCAGGATCTGCTCAGGTGAAATCACAAAGCCCCAGGAGCTGACGGTCGCCGCCGCGTGGACGGTCACTTCTTTCAACTGCGCTGCAATCATCGCCGCGTTCTCACCGCCCATTTCATGCAGGTTCGGCATGACGATGCCCAGGCCTGCCGGCGGGGTGTTCATCGCGAAATAAAGGCCCGGTTCGATAATCGAGGCGGCGACCAGCGCCATGACTGCAACAAAGGATTCCATCAGCATCGCGCCGTAGCCGATAAAGCGGGCATCGGTTTCGTTGGCCAGCAGCTTCGGCGTGGTGCCGGAAGCGATCAGCGCATGGAAACCGGAGACCGCGCCGCAGGCGATGGTGATAAACAGGAACGGGAACAGCGCGCCTTTCCACAGCGGGCCGGTACCATCAATGTACTGGGTCACTGCCGGCATTTTCAGGTCCGGGTTGAGGATAACGATCCCCAGCGCCAGGCCGACGATAACGCCGATTTTCAGGAAGGTGGCCAGATAATCGCGCGGCGCCAGAATCAGCCATACCGGCAGCAGCGCGGAAATGAACGCGTAGCCAATCAGGGTAAAGGTGATAGTGGTATCTTTAAAGGTCAACGCCGGGCCCCAGTACGGGTCGTGGGCAATCACGCCGCCGAACCAGATAGAGGCCACCAGCAGCACGATACCGATAACCGACACTTCACCGACGCGGCCTGGGCGCAGGAAGCGCATGTAGATCCCCATAAACAGGGCGATAGGCACCGTCGAGCAGACGGTAAACACGCCCCACGGGCTTTCCGCCAGCGCTTTCACCACGATGAGCGCCAGCACCGCGAGGATGATGATCATAATCAGGAAGCAGCCGAACAGGGCGATAGAGCCCGGAACCGGCCCCATCTCCTGTTTAATCATCTCGCCCAGCGAGGCGCCGTTACGCCGCGAGGAGATAAACAGCACCATGAAGTCCTGTACCGCGCCCGCCAGCACCACGCCGGCCAGCAGCCACAGGGTACCCGGCAGATAACCCATTTGCGCGGCCAGTACCGGGCCGACCAGCGGGCCGGCGCCGGCGATCGCGGCAAAGTGGTGGCCAAACAGCACGTAGCGGTTGGTTGGCACATAGTTCAGGCCATCGTTATTAATGACCGCCGGCGTGGAGCGCGTCGGGTCAAGCTTCATCACCTTCTGCGCGATGTACAGGCTGTAATAACGGTAGGCGACGAGGTACACAGAAACCGATGCGACGACGATCCACAGGGCGCTGACGTGCTCACCGCGGCGCAGGGCGACGACTGAGAGGCAAAATGCCCCGATGATTCCGAGAATCACCCAGGGTATGTGCTTGAATAGTTTTTTGGTATCCATAGTAAAACCTGGCGTTAATTAGATGAATAATTGGCCGAAGCCGTCTGGTTTTAAGTAAGGGTTGATGGAGGTATTGATTAGCTAGGCTGCCTCCGATCTTGCCAGAACAGCGCGCGCGTAAAGTTGGGTAAATCGGTGAGTGGTTGTATAGGGGGTTAAGCGGTTACTTGCGGGGGTAAGCGGTTAGATATGAGTACGAGAGCGCGTAAATGTGTGATTAAGCTCACAATATTATTCTGCGCATCTCAAAGATATGCTTTCAAACTGAGGATAACGATTTTTATCACCCGCAGATCACTATCTTTATTTCAAGTAGAGGTATTTTGATATTATGCTGACTTTGTCATGTCGTATGGATAGCGTTTAACAAAGGGAATTCGAGTTATGAAATTTGTAAAGATAATGATCATCGCCAGTGCTTTTTACTTAACATATGCTCATGCAAGAGAGATACATCAGGCTGTTGATGAGCCGGCAGCCCCTTATAATTTGCGCTGGGGGATGAGTTACGATGAGGCCAGAAACACGCCTTTATATTCTCTGGAGGTATCAGATATCAATTATGCCGGAAAAGACCCGGATCTGATTATCTCAACGCTGACTCCCCAGGAAGTGGGGGCGTTGAAATATCAGGAGATGAAGCTTTATTTCGATAAGAATAAAGGGCTGAAAAGTGTTTTTGTTAGCGCTGATGTTGATTCCAGTCAGCAGGCCTATAAAGTTGATGATGGCCGGGAAGCACTCGCCTTATATAATGAGGAAGTTAAGGTTCTTGATCGAGAATATGGGCCAGCGACAATCAAAGAAGAATTCATTGCAGAAAAAGGGAAATTCTATCAAAGTCTTTCCGCCTGCATTGCAAAACAGCAGGAGTGGTATAATAAAAGATTAGATCTGAATAAAATAACAAATTGTTCAACCTGGCAACGTACTTATAAAAAAGGTCGGGTAACCGTTTTGCTATACATCGAACCGAGACAAGTTTCCAAACATTATATTTATAAATAAATTAAAGGACTTAACGGTGAGAATGTATAAGATTTTTTTTAGAATTATTGCCATGGTCATTATGGTTATGATCCTTTCTGATTGTCGTCAGTCGTATTATATTGCCAGAAATACGGGGCGCAATATAATGACCTTATCCGACCATCAGCGCGCTAAATCGGCGTTAAACGCTAACGATTTAAATGCAGCTCAGGGCTACCTGACGGGAGAAAAATACAATAATCGCTACAGGCCTGTTAGCGGTGAGGAATCCTGGGGAAGTTTACAATATCGGGCGGCGAAAATCGTCGCCAACGCCGCGGCGAACGGTCAAAAAGTGCGTGATGATGCGCTCTATCTCGCTTATATCTCTTTGTTTGAAGCAGAAGAGGGAGTGCCCGAACATCCCGATATTATGTTGGGTTACATGCATAAAGCCATGGCGCTACTGTTAGCGAATCCGCAATTACTCGATAAAATCGATTCTAAAAATGTCAGTACTTTACCCAGCCAGTTTACCCTTGAACGCTATGCTGTATGGCAATATTTATACGATGGCGGCGAGATTGACTGGACCAAAAAAGCGCCTGAAGGTGAAGGTTATACAATTGCTGGTGAAAGCTATCAGACCTGGAATATCAAGTTAAAAAAAGCTATCTGGAATCGGGGAGACGCTTTTTTAACAAATATAGGTAAACAACAATTTATTCATGACGCTATAGATTATTCGCAATTCCCGGTTATTGCCTGTACCGCCAGGCGAAAAGGCTGGCACTTAACATTACCTGCTGACTACCGGGAACAAAATTTCCGCGGCGGTGGACGTTTTGATTGGGCTTCATGTCGCGCTGTTGAATAAGGTTGGCGGGTGAGATGACGCATATTAAGCGCCAGGTTTACGTATCGGGCGATAAGTAAACCTGGGCGCGGATTTTAGACTGCCACTTCCATTTCCATCATCACCGGGTGGAAACGGCGTTTAAAGTAAATCAGGCCGTGCCCTTGCGGGCTCAGGGTAATATTGCGGATCTCCACCAGATACACCAGGTGGGTACCAATGGTTTGCACCTGACTAATTTCGCCTTCGAGGCTGGCCAGCGAGCCCTTCAGCACCGGCTGCCCGAGCGCGCCCTGCTGCCAGCCGCTGAGGGCAAACCGCTCTTCCATCGTCACCCCGGTCATCCCGGCGAAATGACGGGCCATGATTTCCTGTTCGTGGTTCAGCACGTTGATGCACAACTTGCCGTTGCCCTGAAACACCGGGTTCATCGCGCTGTTGGCGTTGATACACACCATCACCGATGGCGGCGTATCCGTCACCGAGCATACCGCCGTGGCGGTAATGCCGCAGCGGCCGGCTTCGCCCGCGGTGGTGACAACGTTAACCGCAGCCGACAGGCTGGCCATGGCATCGCGAAAACGCAGGCGTTGTTCATCTAATTGCATTATGACCTCCCGCTGCCTCCTCGCTACTCAGGCCGTAGGTAATGCTGAGCTGCGTGGCCAGTACACCGTCATCTTTTTTGAGAAAAGGGACAAAAACGACCCCGCCATCGGTGTCCTTGTGAATGAATGCCCCGAACTGTGGGATTACCAGCCGCTTCCCGGCCTTCAGGTAATCGGCAATGATTCTATTAACCATAATTTTGCTGGTATAGTATCTATAAAATGCAACATATTTCGGAAAAAACCGACCTCTGCGTTCCGGCGATACTTGAACGCCCCGCAAAACGATATCAGGTGTGTCAAAAGTACTCTTTTTTCCCTACAGATACAAACGCGCGCGCGAAAAACTCAGCATCCGAAAATCTTCTCCGCAAATCCCGCCAATACTTAACTTGTGTAAATTTCTGCAAAAGAACTGCCAAAGCACGGAAGTGCCCCGGCAATCTTCGCTCTACGCCCCATTTCAACATAAAACCGGGAGCTGTGAGAAACCCGGAATCGAATTCCGGACGGCAACGAAACGAGAAAAACGACCCGAAATACGAACATATCCCCTCCAAACGTTGTTTTTCCAAAAAACTTTTACCTCCTTTGCAGGGCAAAAGTCCAGACAAAGTAACTTAGCTACTTTGACATTTTTCAGGACAAGTAGCGAAGACGGATTGTAAACAATACCGACATCGACTAAAGATGAAGAACAAGTACATCGACCTTATCGAGCAAACATTCGAGTTTCCGCAGGACGAATTCTCCGTACAGGATAACGAACTCAACTTCCATGATATTCCGCTGATGGATATCATCAAACAGTACGGCACGCCGCTCAAAGTTACCTATTTGCCGAAAATCACCTCACAGATCCAACGGGCCAAGCGACTGTTCAACGTAGCAATGGCGAAGGTCGACTACCAGGGTTCTTATAACTATTGCTACTGCACGAAAAGTTCGCATTTCTCATTCGTACTGGAAGAGGCGCTCAAGAACGATATCCACCTCGAGACCTCTTCGGCTTACGACATCCACAT
>OGYN01003288.1_pt1 | contig 11097 bp, 11 predicted proteins | sample 1576551 | NCBI WGS metagenome assembly OGYN01 (sample SAMEA3541589, study PRJEB24748) | human gut metagenome | biome: human gut; feature: human-associated habitat; material: faeces | place: China | collected 2012 | reverse complement strand
GTGGAATCTATGGTTTGAGCTAAAAGAGCATCAAATTGCTCCATAATAGAAAAAATTCCTCCAAAAGGAGTGAGTTTCTCAGATTTTATTTGTATCTTTGCCATGTCATATTAGAGTTTTGCTTGTCTTCTTTTCGCAACACTAAGGTAAGTGAAAATTCTGACATGGCAAAATCCTGGGCAACTTTTTGTTGCTCAGGCACTTATAAATAATGTTAAACTATAGTGTTGCGGAATTAAGGTTCTAATTGTACCTTTATGGAATTGAAATTATTAACACCCTCAATAGACTTATTGACATTCTCTGTTCTAATTGTACCTTTATGGAATTGAAATTAAGTAATTTAGCTGCACGACAAAGGCGATAACCAGTTCTAATTGTACCTTTATGGAATTGAAATTTCGTACGTTTTGAATCAATAATACCGAATTCCCAGTTCTAATTGTACCTTTATGGAATTGAAATTGTTCAAGATTTGTCGAACAACAAGCAATACAAGTTCTAATTGTACCTTTATGGAATTGAAATCCACATAACTCAATTTCTTTCACGAAGAGGTTCACCCGTTCTAATTGTACCTTTATGGAATTGAAATACACCATCGAGCACAAAACCTTCTGCAAACTCATCGAGTTCTAATTGTACCTTTATGGAATTGAAATACGAATAGATAATGCCGTTCTCTTGCTCCTGCTTGGTTCTAATCGCACCTTTATGGAATTGAAATTTTTTCACTGTGCGCTACTCGGAAGGAAACGAATGTTCTAATCGCACCTTTATGGAATTGAAATAAGAAACCTTTAGATTGTGCCATAATTTAATACTGTTCTAATCGCACCTTTATGGAATTGAAATAAGGTTTTAGCAGTAAACTTAATAGAAGCAGCACCGTTCTAATCGCACCTTTATGGAATTGAAATTGTGAATGGATTATCCATGCTGCTACATTATGTCTTCGTTCTAATCGCACCTTTATGGAATTGAAATTTGAGAGTGACATCACGGATATATGATGCCATGGGTTCTAATCGCACCTTTATGGAATTGAAATGAACGGAGGCGACGGGGTGCCCACCGCCTGAACTCATCGTTCTAATCGCACCTTTATGGAATTGAAATAGCTTGAGAAGAACCATAATCAGAAGTAGAAGTACGAGTTCTAATCGCACCTTTATGGAATTGAAATAACGAAAAAGGGTAGAAGTCTGCTCACAAGTAAAAGTTCTAATCGCACCTTTATGGAATTGAAATGCTTTTATTCGTGGTTGTTATCGTCACGCTGAGTCGTTCTAATCGCACCTTTATGGAATTGAAATCTAGTGATAATAATAGGTGCTTGGAGGATTCGTCGTTCTAATCGCACCTTTATGGAATTGAAATATAGAATCAAGCTCAGGAATAACAAAATCAGAGGCGTTCTAATCGCACCTTTATGGAATTGAAATAGAGTTAAAGCTAGATATCCTTCTTCAGAAGCTATTGTTCTAATCGCACCTTTATGGAATTGAAATCACAAAAACGCCTAGGCTCTGCGCAGCAGTGCCTGTTCTAATCGCACCTTTATGGAATTGAAATAGAACTTCACTTTCTCAGAGCTGCACGGAGAGCAGTTCTAATCGCACCTTTATGGAATTGAAATAAGGGTATAAGGAATCTGAGAGCCTTTGCTAGAGTGGTTCTAATCGCACCTTTATGGAATTGAAATCATATTGTAATAAATAGGGTCATGGAAATCAAGCAGTTCTAATCGCACCTTTATGGAATTGAAATAATGGCAGGGTTAGTTGATGTTCAGCGACAGATTGTTCTAATCGCACCTTTATGGAATTGAAATATTGCAAAATAACGTGTGCAATTTGCACTCATAAGTTCTAATCGCACCTTTATGGAATTGAAATCGAGATGCCAGGTGCGCCCACTAGATGCAGCCTCCTGTTCTAATCGCACCTTTATGGAATTGAAATTTTTAACAGCTAAATCAAATGTAGCATCTTTCAAGTTCTAATCGCACCTTTATGGAATTGAAATCGTAGTAAACCTAAGTCTTAGAGAACAGAGATATCGGTTCTAATCGCACCTTTATGGAATTGAAATACATATAATAGAGTTATTAATTAATCTTTTAAGCGTTCTAATCGCACCTTTATGGAATTGAAATGGGTTAAGTTCAAACACAGAACATGGAATCAATTCAGTTCTAATCGCACCTTTATGGAATTGAAATACGGAAATGTGAAAAAGAACATAATTTAGACGTTGTTCTAATCGCACCTTTATGGAATTGAAATAGACTTGACCAAAGAATCTAGAGTGCAAGGAGTGTGGTTCTAATCGCACCTTTATGGAATTGAAATAAGCCAACATGGTAGAGAGTGACTTTTGGCGAGAGGTTCTAATCGCACCTTTATGGAATTGAAATAATCAACATAAGAGATATAAGGCATAGAGGTTGAAAGTTCTAATCGCACCTTTATGGAATTGAAATGCAGGGCGATGGCGTGAAGTATAAGGGCAGAGGTCGTTCTAATCGCACCTTTATGGAATTGAAATAACTTAACGAGCGAGACGGATTAAAAGAACTTTATGTTCTAATCGCACCTTTATGGAATTGAAATTTGGGATGCAGAAGAAAAAGCAGAAAGAAAATTTTTGTTCTAATCGCACCTTTATGGAATTGAAATTGCATAATAGCGGCTTGACCTTGAACGGTAGCAGGTTCTAATCGCACCTTTATGGAATTGAAATAGGCTCAAAAGGCTGCCATTTCTCATTTCTATAAGTTCTAATCGCACCTTTATGGAATTGAAATCAGGTAATGCAGTGCGTTTCTTCTTAATCTAAATTGGTTCTAATCGCACCTTTATGGAATTGAAATACAAGCGTAATGCCATGTCGACCCACAACAGGTACAGTTCTAATCGCACCTTTATGGAATTGAAATGGAGAAGAGAAGAATCGACGGGCAACATATACCAGTTCTAATCGCACCTTTATGGAATTGAAATAGAGAAGTTTGTGTTAAACTCGATTTGGCTGAATTAGTTCTAATCGCACCTTTATGGAATTGAAATAAATAAGCAGCTATCAATCCAAGAGCATACAACGGTTCTAATCGCACCTTTATGGAATTGAAATTTTTCTTAAACGACCTATATATTTTCTAATATCATGTTCTAATCGCACCTTTATGGAATTGAAATTTATAAACATTCAAAATAACACGTTCAGTAACACGTTCTAATCGCACCTTTATGGAATTGAAATCTAGAGTTAATTAAAAGATTATGTTGAACAATAAGTTCTAATCGCACCTTTATGGAATTGAAATGCTGCACGGAGAGCAGATTACTAAAGAGCGTGTGTTCTAATCGCACCTTTATGGAATTGAAATTCAGGAGCCAAGGAAAAGTAAATGTAACAAAAAAGAGTTCTAATCGCACCTTTATGGAATTGAAATCTCTCAACCAAGATTTACGACAAAACGCTAGAACTGTTCTAATCGCACCTTTATGGAATTGAAATTACCAACAGACAAATCAAAAATAGAATCTTGCAAGTTCTAATCGCACCTTTATGGAATTGAAATAACGAATCGAGGTAGAATTGTCGCTCAAAAAACGAGTTCTAATCGCACCTTTATGGAATTGAAATAGGAATGAACCAATCAAACCGAGAGCATAAATGAGCGTTCTAATCGCACCTTTATGGAATTGAAATTACATGAGGATTCCTTTGCTACACTTGTTTGTAAGTTCTAATCGCACCTTTATGGAATTGAAATAGCTTTATTATTAGTTCTTTAGCAACATTAATAAAGGTTCTAATCGCACCTTTATGGAATTGAAATGGCAAAAGTTGTAAATTCTGCCGTTGCTATGATGGTTCTAATCGCACCTTTATGGAATTGAAATTAAATAATTTCTCTAAATTCTGTAAATGATTTGGAAGTTCTAATCGCACCTTTATGGAATTGAAATTACCTGCAATCTGAGACGCAGCAGTAGAAAGTGAGTTCTAATCGCACCTTTATGGAATTGAAATGGACGTTCTCAATACTACCTTGTAGAGCAGATGCGTTCTAATCGCACCTTTATGGAATTGAAATACTTTCACGATCATTCTGCTTCTGAATAGCCGAACGTTCTAATCGCACCTTTATGGAATTGAAATAAGGCACTTTCAAGAGATGAGATTACGGTGCTTACGTTCTAATCGCACCTTTATGGAATTGAAATATAAGGATAAAGGTCTTCGTTCGTCCAGGTACGTTCTAATCGCACCTTTATGGAATTGAAATGGTAGCAATGCCGTTTCCTTTCGCCGTCTTGTCAAGTTCTAATCGCACCTTTATGGAATTGAAATGGGGTATTACCAATGAGCTTTGCATCAAGACCCATGGCGTTCTAATCGCACCTTTATGGAATTGAAATAAAAAATCGTACCTTTGCATCAGAGGAAGGGGGTAGGGTTCTAATCGCACCTTTATGGAATTGAAATCCCCTTACGGGGTGTGGCAATTTGTAAGCAAAGTTAAGTTCTAATCGCACCTTTATGGAATTGAAATAGGGTTCCGTAGCTTTCAACGAGTACAAAGACGGTGTTCTAATCGCACCTTTATGGAATTGAAATAAATGCTTGTCCTTGCCTATGCCGTCAAACCTCTGGTTCTAATCGCACCTTTATGGAATTGAAATCTAGATGATGAGTGCACCCACAGCCTGATAGTGTGTTCTAATCGCACCTTTATGGAATTGAAATCTAGATGATGAGTGCACCCACTGCCTGATAGTGTGTTCTAATCGCACCTTTATGGAATTGAAATGGAAGAAACCTTTGTTTACGAGATTAAGGAGTTTAGTTCTAATCGCACCTTTATGGAATTGAAATACTTAAAGATATTGATTATGATGAATTTCGGAAAGTTCTAATCGCACCTTTATGGAATTGAAATATAGGAGCAGCCTTAAGAGCATTAGACTGAGACCAAGTTCTAATCGCACCTTTATGGAATTGAAATCCTTCAGCCCGTACCTTCAGCAGCGAGGAAAACGCAGTTCTAATCGCACCTTTATGGAATTGAAATGGGCTTTTATTTGCTGCTTTTTGAGGTCCACTATCTGTTCTAATCGCACCTTTATGGAATTGAAATTTTATCGTGCTAATTGGTACGGAGGCGGTTTTGTCGTTCTAATTGTACCTTTATGGAATTGAAATAACTGATGGATATGCTGATGAAGCATGGTAATCGGGTTCTAATTGTACCTTTATGGAATTGAAATATAAGCAACCTTTGTGAATCCGTTGAGAAGTTCAAGTTCTAATTGTACCTTTATGGAATTGAAATGAAGATGATTGTTGCGAGTTGATTCGTAGCATCTGTTCTAATTGTACCTTTATGGAATTGAAATAACTGAGCGGTAGGCAAAACACCGTTAAAATAATCAGTTCTAATTGTACCTTTATGGAATTGAAATACAAGTAGTTGGTGCCAATGCAGTAAAAGCTGCTGTTCTAATTGTACCTTTATGGAATTGAAATAACTGGATAACCGCGAAGAGGCTACTGTGATTGAGTGTTCTAATTGTACCTTTATGGAATTGAAATGTATTCGACCGCATTTCGCTGCCTAAGAAAACGTGGGTTCTAATTGTACCTTTATGGAATTGAAATTGTGGTAGCTGTATTGCTTGCCAAAACCAAAAGCGGTTCTAATTGTACCTTTATGGAATTGAAATAGTATTAATAACGTTGTCCTCCGCAGCCGCAAAATGTTCTAATTGTACCTTTATGGAATTGAAATGTATCAAAAGAGTGAAACTCAGAATTGGAAGGAGAGTTCTAATTGTACCTTTATGGAATTGAAATGAAAATGCTTCTCGCCAAACAAGCCCAGATATACAGTTCTAATTGTACCTTTATGGAATTGAAATTTATATTTGGGTTCACCATTCAATATGACTGCTCCGTTCTAATTGTACCTTTATGGAATTGAAATAATGATGATGTTATAAGAAACATACAATACGGAGTTCTAATTGTACCTTTATGGAATTGAAATGATGGTGGAGAACTTGGGTGTCCGAACAATCGAGATGTTCTAATTGTACCTTTATGGAATTGAAATTTATCATCCTTGATTTCTTTTGCCTCAAACTTGGAAGTTCTAATTGTACCTTTATGGAATTGAAATATGTAGGCTCTACACCTAGCATTATGACCTTTAAGTTCTAATTGTACCTTTATGGAATTGAAATATGATAAATTTGGCGAGTGTGGTAGCGACTTTTACAGTTCTAATTGTACCTTTATGGAATTGAAATTCAAGGAAGGCACAACCACTGTAGAGGAGACCTTCAGTTCTAATTGTACCTTTATGGAATTGAAATTTCTTATCAGAAGAGAAGGCTGAGAAAGACTGCAGTTCTAATTGTACCTTTATGGAATTGAAATGAAGGACATCAGAGCCACTATCGAAAGCCCTGACAGTTCTAATTGTACCTTTATGGAATTGAAATTTTCATCAGGAGTGAGGCTGAGGCCTTTGTATCTAAGTTCTAATTGTACCTTTATGGAATTGAAATTAGATGCCTGCAACTTCAATATCAAAGGATTCTGTATGGTTCTAATTGTACCTTTATGGAATTGAAATATAAGCGTTTCTTAGAGGAAGATTTAGCTATCAAAAGTCTGATGTAGATTCGTACAAGATTATAGTTGATTTAGCGAATGATTATCAATGAATTAGATGGTTGTTGCATTGTTTTTGATACTAAAAACAGAAACACAAAACTGGACACCCTACCATAGGGATGATCTAGGGCAATTCATCTTTAATGGTTCTGCAGTCCCTGCTGATACAAGTAAAAATCACCATTCAGGGACTGGTCGATTTGTATGGTTGACAATGAGGACAATGAGTCTTTCAGAATCTGGCGATTCTACCAAAGAAATCAGTCTTGAAGAATTGATAGACAATTTCGTAGCTGATGATTTTTCTTCCATTATCAGCAGAGAAATTAGCAAAATCAGTCTATTTTTCTTTATTTAACTCCGAAATTGAGTGGAATATCAGAGAAAATCCATAAATTTGCATCCAAATACAATATTTTGTAAAGAATGGAAGATAGAGAACTATTACAGAAAAGTGCTCCAGAGTTCGAACGCCTCGCCTTTACGGTGTTGGCCATCGAGGCTTCAGCACAAAAAATGGGTATATCGCCGTCTGAAATGAGAAAGCGATTGGATAAGGTGGGGCTAATCAAAAGTCTCATTCAAGATTGCTATGACACTCTACATACCGAGAGCCGAGAAGCTGTGGCAAGTGATGTGGTCGAAGCTCTTAAAAATTGGGAAAGAAAAGAATAATGGAAAAGCAAATATTATATCATGGTTCAAATGTCATTGTTGAGCATCCTTTAGTAAGCATTGGAAGAAAGGACTTGGATTTCGGTCCAGGCTTCTATCTTACGCCTTTGTTTGAACAAGCTTCCAAATGGGCTGTCCGTATCAAGACCATCAGACGAGCCAAGCAAGCTATAGTGAACACCTATGAGTTCGCTATACCACAAGACTGCAAGGTAAAACGATTTGATGCTTACGATAAGGAATGGCTCGACTTCATTGTTGACAGCAGAAAAGGAAAGCAGCCTTGGAGTGGGTATGGCATCATTGAAGGGGGAGTGGCTGACGACCGTGTAATTGATGCGGTAGAAGCCTATATCAATGGCTATGCAGATGTTGAGCATACTCTTCGCCAGTTGGTTTATCACAAGCCCAACTATCAAATTTGCATTTTAAGCCAGGAGATAGTTGATAAGTATTTACAATTCAAATCATATGAAAGGATATAATTATGTTGGATTTCTTATTATGGAATAAAATCGCTCGTATCATAAAGCAACTAGCCGATACGTTACATATATCAACCGACAGAGCTTTACAGATATTCTATGACTCTGACGTTTGCCGTATGTTACATGACAAAGAACTTGGCTTGCATCTAATGAGTGATACATATATTGTAAATGACTTGATAGAAGAGCTAAGGAATAAGCAATAGCAAAACGATGGATAATTAGAGGAGGAAGATTATTTGTACTGTAGCACCTTGATTGTATGTTTAGTACGGTCAAGGTGCTATCTTTATGTAATAATGTGCAAATGTGTCTCCTTCCGCTATCGCATTCGACTCCTTCTGCTAATGCATTCGTCTCCTTCAGCTATCGCATTCGTCTCCTTCAGCTATCGCATTCGTCTCCTTCAGCCACTGCATTCGACTCCTTCAGCCACTGCATTCGACTCCTTCAGCTAATGTAGCCGTCTCATTCTGCCAACTCAGCCGTATGTGTTAACTCAATGAAGTAGATGAACTCGTGAAATGAAGTGGATGATTTCTGCACAGTTGGTTGTACGCCATAACGAATAGAAATGTTTCCTGTAATATTAATGAAGAAAATGCACTTTCCCTTTATCCCTTATACTTATTTTCATTCGGAAAAGACAAAAAAGTATAAATAGTGAATCATATAAATGGTCAAGTGAAATATTATCATTGTAGCTAAAATAATAGGAAACTATTGAGTAGAATAAATGAAATATATGATTTCATATGCAGCGCATACGAAATAGCATCAAGAAAAGATTAGTATGGTAAAATATAATGTTAGCATAACACAAGAGGCACAGTTTGCTGAAGTCATTGATATCATTCAGCAACATAAAAGTAATGCTTCACAAGTGGTAAACAATGAAATATTGCTTACCGCTTGGTATGTAGGCAAGTATGTTTCTGAAAAATAGAAAACAGAAGAATGGGGGAACAAAGTAGTTTCCCAACTGTCAGAATTCATTCGCTCAAACCACCCTGAAATCAAAGGCTTTAGCCGAAGTAGCATTTACAATATGGTAATGTTATACGATGAATATTCGTCGAAAAGCTTTAAAACTGCCGTAGAGAAATATTTAGGTTCTCAATTTGTGCAGCCACTGGCTGCACAAATTGGCGATAATGTATCGGAATCTTCCTATAAGATTATGAAACCAACAATGAACAAACAAATTGTCCAAATGCCATCTGGACAATTCCCAAATATTTTATTTCTGACCACATTATCAAATCATTATGACATATTGTGCAGATGTAAAAGTTTTGAGGAACGTCTCTTTTATATACTTTATGCACACAAAGAAAGATTAAGCCATAAAGAACTTCAAAGAGCTATTACAACGCAAACTTATGAAACTTTATTGAGTGACAAGAACAATATTTCAAAGGGACTTCTGGAAACTTATCCAAATTCGCCCATTATGTTCAAAGATACATATTTCGTTGATTTTCTCAATTTACCAAAGAAACATAGTGAAAAAAGACTGAAGAACGGTTTGTTAGAACACATGAAGCAATTCATTCTAGAATTAGGAAAAGACTTCATCTTTATGGACCAAGAGTACTGCTTAAATGTTGGCGCATCCACATTTAAGGCAGACTTGCTGTTTTTTCATCGCGGTCTCCAGGCACTTGTTGCGGTGGAATTGAAGAAAACCAAATTCCATCCTCGTGACTTGGGACAATTGGAGTTTTATTTGGAAGCTTTAGACCGTGATGTGAAACGATCTAATGAAAACCCATCAATAGGAATCATCTTATGTCCCGATGCAGATAAAGTAGTCGTGGAATATGCCATGAGCCGTAGTATGAGTCCGACAATGGTGGCGGAATATAAGCGTATCTTAATTCCACAGGAAAAAATGCAGCAACAACTGAGAGAGTTCTGTGAGTTTTTCTTGAAAGAAGATAGATCTTAAAATTAATAACGAATTAATAATGGACACAAAAGCATTAAGACAAAAGATACTCGACCTTGCTATTCACGGCAAGCTCGTTCCACAAGATCCCAACGATGAGCCAGCATCGGTGCTGCTCGAACGTATCCGTGCTGAAAAGGAAAGACTCATCAAAGAGGGAAAGATTAAGAAGGGAAAAGTAGTTGCAGTCATATTCTTTTCTTTTACTAATAAATGTTATATTCCCACCATTCTTTTCCCTAATCATTTGTTTTCTCCCGAATTTACAGTACTTTTGCAGAAAGTATCTGATTAAAGATTAAAAGTGCGATTTATAATAAGGTATAGATTATGCAATACAAGAATATCATATTTGATTTGGGTAATGTTTTGGTAAGGCTCAATCCGGAAGGATGCATCGGGGCTTTCAAGGCGATAGGAATGGGGGAACTGGCTAATCCGAATCCTCAGAGTGAAGGGATGAAGCTGATGAGTAAACTGGGTGTTGGAATGATTACCACCGAAGCATTCTGTGATGCAGCCCGTAAGTTGACAGGGACCGATGTGACGAATGAAGAAATCATCGATGCTGCCAACAAGATGCTGGTGGAGATTCCTGATGAGAAAAAGGAGCGACTCCTGCAGTTGAAGAAGGCTGGTTACCGCCTCTTCCTCTTGAGCAATACCATTGATATACATTGGGATTATTGCGTGGAGCATCTCTTCCCTTATCAGAACCATGGGGTAGAGGATTATTTCGAGCACTGTTTCCTCTCTCAGCGAATGCATCTGGCAAAACCTGATGCCCGTATCTATGAAGAGGTAATCAGGCAGGCGAACATCAATCCCGATGATACTCTCTTCATCGATGATCTGAAGGAAAACTGCGAGGCTGCCGAGAAACTGGGCATCCATACCTTCCAGAACGTGAAGCTCGATGGTTGGCTTTCACTTCGATTCTGACGGATATGTCAGAATCGAAGCTTTTATTCGTTAAATAATTTTGTGTTAATTTGCATTTTTTCTGATGAATAATCGCAATAACCCCACACTTTTTCTGACGAATATCTGTAGAAGTCCACACTTTTTCTAACGAATAATCAACAAATTCCCACACTTTTTCTGACGAATAACTAAGGAAAAGGCTGATTTATTCGCTTTTTCCAATAAAATGTTATACCTTTGCCAACTCATAATAACTAACATACAATATAAAAATGAATTTTTATAAGACATTAGGACTGAAAAACAGTCGTATCGACGTGGCTGATGCCTTGAGAGGATTGGCCGTAGCAGGTATTATTCTCTATCACT
>OGYN01003287.1_pt1 | contig 11099 bp, 8 predicted proteins | sample 1576551 | NCBI WGS metagenome assembly OGYN01 (sample SAMEA3541589, study PRJEB24748) | human gut metagenome | biome: human gut; feature: human-associated habitat; material: faeces | place: China | collected 2012 | reverse complement strand
GTCTTGAAAAAGATTATGGAGGCGTTTTTTTATTCCTTGTCCACCAATATCCGTGATAAAACCTAATACTTTTTCTAAGTTTAATTGAGCGGTTTCTGATGGGGTTAAATCGTAAGCCACAAGGATAGACTCTTCGGCAATATCACCAAGATCAACAATGTGCATACCTAAAATATTTTTGATTAAACGATTACCGATATCACGGATATCTCCCGCACGTTCTTTTAAGTATTCATCATCAATTTCAGACAACATTTCAACTTGTTGATCAATGATTTTACTTGCAGCGACACTCGCATTCACTTTGTGTGAACGAAGATAATCAAGAATTTCTTCTTCTAATTCTTCGTCTTCAAGGATCATTAAATGACCTTCAAAGATCGCCGCTTTTTCTTCCCCTAAAGATTTTAATGCGCGTTGATGAATAGAATTAAGTTGCTCAACGGCAGCTTCACGGCCCGCATAAAAACGAGCAACCTCTGCGTCAATTTGATCTTCTGAAATTTTTTGGAAATCCAGAACAATTTTTTCTTCTTTTAATACTAAAGCTTTACCAAAAACGATACCTGGCGATGCTGGGATACCTGTAATCATAATTTTACATTCCGAAATAATTTATTAAAGGCTAAATAAACAATAGCCACAGAATAGGAATCCTGTGGCTATCGTCAATTATTCTAAAGTAGGAATTAATGCTACTAAATGTTCAACGGCTTGTTGTTCGTCTTCACCTTCCGCCGAGATGGTGATTACAGTTCCTTGCGTCAAACCTAAGGTTTGTAGCTTAAATAAGCTTTTCGCACTTGCACTTTTTCCACCAGAAGTGACTGTTACATCAGAAGCAAAGGCTTTCGCTTCTTTAACAAATTGCGCCGCTGGACGGGTGTGTAAACCATTAGGGGCTGTAATTTCTACATCTTTTGAGAACATAATGTTACCTCTATTTAGTAATAGTAAAATTTAAGCAATTTAATCTATAAATCGTTGGTAGTATCGCTATTAAATGCCCAATAATCAAGGCAAAACACAAAAAAAATTGAGCTACATCACAAAATTTAAACCTTTGCATACCCAATTTGAGTAAAAGATATACTACACAGAAAAATGGCGTTGTGATTTCGTCTCACTCAAGCTTTCAATGAGGCGATGATAATTCTCATAGCGTATCGGTGAAATCCGACCTGCTTCAACAGCCTCACGTAATGCACAACCTGGATCATTCAAATGTTTACAATCACGGAACTTACACGTGCCTAAGACATATTGAAATTCACGATAGCCTTTAGTGATCTGATCTGGCTCCAAATGCCATAAACCAAACTCACGAATGCCTGGTGAATCAATCAAATTACCGCCTTGTGGCAAGTGGTATAAACGAGAAGAAGTGGTTGTATGTTGCCCCAAACCCGAGGTTTCACTGATGCCACCGATTTGCGCATTGACCGTTGGTAAAATATGGTTAATTAAACTGGATTTGCCTACCCCTGACTGCCCCACAAAAATGGATGTTCCGTCACTTAAAAGAGCGGTTAATTTTTCTATATTTTTTCCGGTTTCAGCAGAAATGATGATGGTCTGATAACCAATATCACGGTAAATCTGTAACTGGCTTTCCACTTCCTGCTCTTGCTCGGCATCCAGTAAATCGCCTTTATTCACCACAATGACAGGTTCGATCCCCGCATTTTCACACACCACTAAATAACGATCGATAATATTGAGTGAAAGTACCGGTACAACCGCAGAAACAATAATAATACGATCGATATTGGCCGCAATTGGTTTCAACCCATCATAGTAATCTGGACGAGCAATTTCATTTTGTCTTGGGTGAATAGCTTCAATCACGCCACTCACACCTTGGAGTTGCTCATTGCCTTGTCGCCAAATCACTTTGTCACCAACCACGAGACTAGAAAGTGTACGACGTAAATTACAACGGAAAATTTCGCCTTGTGCATTTTCCACATCTGCATGAACCGAATAACGCGTAACGACTACCCCATCTTGGCTTTCGCCTAGCATATCATCTTGCCATTCCACTTCTTTCTTCTTGTGGCGATGCAAGGCTTTCGCGTTATTTGATTGAATTCGACGAGTTTGATTTTGCGTTAGTTTACGTTTGCTCATAAAGTGCGGTCGTTTTTTCCGATGTTTTTCGTTAAAATAAACGGGATTAAAAATGTTTATAGGATACCTTATATTATGCAATTAGATAAACAAAATCTAATTTGGATCGATTTAGAAATGACAGGATTAGATCCTGAAAAAGAACGCATTATTGAAATCGCGACCATTGTGACAGATAAAGATCTCAATATTTTAGCTGAAGGACCTGTGATTGCGGTGCATCAAAGTGATGAATTATTAAACAAAATGTCGGAATGGTGCGTAAAAACCCACACAGCTAACGGCTTAGTGGAACGTGTTAAAGCGAGCAAACTCACCGAACGTGCAGCAGAATTACAAACATTAGATTTTTTAAAACGCTGGGTGCCGAAAGGTGCTTCACCAATTTGTGGCAACAGCATCGCACAAGATAAACGCTTTCTTTACAAATATATGCCTGATTTAGCGGATTATTTCCACTATCGTCATGTGGATGTCAGCACATTAAAAGAATTAGCTTCTCGCTGGAAACCAGAGATTTTAGACGGGTTCAAAAAAGGCAATACTCATTTAGCGCTTGATGATATTCGTGAATCAATTAAAGAGTTAGCTTACTACCGTGAGCACTTTATTAATCTGGGTTGATGAAAACTTAGGCAAACTCAATCATTTGCGAAATCTGCGCTTGCGTTGAATAAATTTTTTCGTATAATGTTGCCTCATTCACCAATGTGAAATGCGGGAATAGCTCAGTTGGTAGAGCACGACCTTGCCAAGGTCGGGGTCGCGAGTTCGAGCCTCGTTTCCCGCTCCAAATTCTCAATCCGTTGCTGAAAAGCAGCGGATTTTTTTATTGTATTTTCCCTACATATTCCCTTCAAAATACGATAAAATCCCCTAGAAACTTTAACCTAAAAAATCACTCTAAGAATGACCGAATTAACCCAATACATTCCTGATGAAGGCACGATGCTCCGTTTTGGTAAAAAACTCGCAGAAGTGCTTGTAAAACAACCGAAAGATAACGCTATTGTGCTTTATTTTAATGGCGATCTCGGTGCAGGGAAAACCACCCTGACTCGTGGAATGGTGCAAGGTTTAGGCTACCAAGGCAATGTCAAAAGTCCTACTTATACCTTAGTGGAAGAATATAACATTGCAGGAAAAATGATTTATCACTTTGATTTATATCGTCTTGCCGATCCTGAAGAATTGGAATTTATGGGTATTCGTGATTATTTCAGCCAAAATTGCATCTGCTTAATCGAATGGGCAGAAAAAGGTGAGGGCATCTTGCCTGAGGCTGATTTATTGGTGAATATTGATTATTACGACGATGCTCGAAACATTACGCTAATTGCTCAAAATCCAGTGGGCGAGCATATTTTGACACAACTATAAAATTGATTTACATGAAAGCAAAATTTTCGTTTCTTTTTGGAATATTTTCTCTAATTTCTACTACCGTATTTGCCGCACCACAATGGACAATTGCCATTGATCCTGGCCATGGCGGTAAAGATCCCGGTGCTATCGGAAAAAATCTCGGCATTTATGAAAAAAATGTCACCCTTTCGATTGCTCGAGAATTAAAAGCCTTATTAGATAAAGATCCTAATTTCAAAGGCGTCTTAACACGCAGTAGCGATTACTACATTTCTGTACCAGAACGCTCTGAAATTGCACGTAAATACAAAGCAAATTTTCTCGTGTCTATCCATGCCGACTCCTCTCTTAATGCAGACCAACGTGGTGCATCTGTTTGGGTGCTATCCAATCGCCGTGCCAACGATGAAATGGGTCAATGGTTAGAAGACGATGAAAAACGCTCTGAGCTTTTAGGTGGTGCAGGAAAAGTTCTTTCCAATAACAATGACAAATATTTAGATCAAACTGTACTCGATCTGCAATTTGGTCACAGCCAACGCACAGGTTATGAACTCGGTAACAGCATTTTACGTCGCTTTGCTCGCGTGACTTCATTAAGTCGTAGCACGCCACAACATGCAAGCCTTGGTGTATTGCGTTCACCCGATATTCCTTCTGTTCTGGTGGAAACAGGTTTCCTTTCCAATATGGAAGAAGAACAAAAACTGAATACCATTGCTTATCGTCGTCGTATTGCTTATATGATTTATGAAGGCTTAGTCGCTTATCGCAATGGTAATTTAAAAGCAATTGCTGTTCCACCTAGTGATGAGCAAGACAGCAAATCTACAAAATCAAACGACAAAAATAATGAACAATCTGACCGCACTTCCGATGTGAAAGATAGCGGTATTCGCCATAAAGTGAAATCAGGTGAAAGCATTGGTAGCCTAGCAAACAAATATGATGTCAAAGTCAGTGAAATCATTGAGTTAAATAAACTGAAACGCAAAGAACTTTGGTTAAATGAAACCATTAAGATTCCTGATAATGGCAAAGGCAAAAAAGCGGAAGAACTAACTAAAAAAGAAGAGAAAAACACCGAAAAATCAGACCGCACTTCCGATGTCAAAGACAGCGGTGTACGTCATAAAGTAAAACCAGGTGAAAGCATTGGTAGCCTAGCGAACAAATATGATGTAAAAGTCAGTGAAATTATTGAGTTAAATAAACTGAAACGTAAAGAGCTTTGGCTGAATGAAACCATTAAAATTCCGGATAACGGCAAAGGCAAAAAGGTAGAAGAAAAACCTAAATCGGATGATAAAACCAAAGCCGATAATAAAGGAAAAAACAGCAAAATTGTTGAAGCTGAAAAAGCGGTTTCTAAAAAAGATAAAAAACAAGAAAAAACCGAGAGTAAAAAAGAGCCTGAGAAAAAAGACAACGATAAAAAAGACGCTTCTTCAAAAGAAAATGAGAAGAAAGATAATGGCAAGAAAGAAATCCCACTTTACCATACGGTGAAAGCCGATCAAACTATCTATGCCATCTCTCGTGAATACAATGTACCGGTTAATCGTCTCTTAAAACTGAACCCAACATTGAAAAACGGCAAAGTCGTAACTGGGCAAAAAATCAAACTTAAAGAAAAATAAGGAATCCTATGGCAATCAAAATTCTTTCTCCACAGCTGGCTAATCAGATTGCCGCAGGTGAAGTGGTCGAACGCCCTGCTTCTGTGGTGAAAGAATTGGTGGAAAACAGCCTTGATGCCGATGCCAATAAAATTCATATTGATATCGAAAACGGCGGTGCCAGCCTGATTCGTATTCGAGATAATGGCAGCGGTATTCCTAAAGAAGAATTAAGTCTCGCACTCGCTCGACACGCAACTAGTAAAATTGCCGATCTTGATGATCTCGAAGCCATTTTAAGTTTAGGTTTCCGCGGTGAAGCCCTTGCCAGTATCAGCTCGGTTTCTCGCCTCACACTTACCTCTCGCACAGCTGAGCAAAATGAAGCGTGGCAGGTTTATGCACAAGGACGAGAGATGGAAACCACAATTAAACCCGCATCTCATCCAATCGGCACAACAGTTGAAGTCGCGAATCTCTTTTTTAATACACCAGCTCGTCGTAAATTCTTACGCACCGATAAAACAGAATTTGCTCATATTGATGAAGTCATTCGCCGAATTGCTTTAGCGAAATTTAATATTGCTTTTACGCTCACACATAACGGCAAAATTGTTCGACAATATCGTCCCGCGACAAATGAAGAACAACAACTAAAACGCGTTGCCGCTATTTGTGGCGATGATTTTGTTCAACATGCCTTACGCATTGACTGGAAACATGATGATTTGCATCTTTCCGGATGGGTGGCAACACCTGAATTTACACGTTCTCAAAATGATTTGAGCTATTGTTATATCAATGGACGAATGGTGCGTGATAAAGTGATCACCCACGCCATTCGCCAAGCTTATGCGGAGCATTTGCATACTGAGCAATACCCTGCATTTGTACTGTTTATCGACCTCAATCCACATGATGTCGATGTCAACGTGCATCCAACAAAACACGAGGTGCGTTTCCATCAAGCTCGCTTAATTCATGATTTTATCTGCCAAGGCGTAACAAATGCGCTCAATGCTATTCCTCAAACTGAATTAGATTTAGCACCAGCGATGAATGAAGCAAGAGAGCCTTCGGCTTCGTATCAAATCCACTATGAATCTAAACCTAATCGTGCAGCGGCAGGACACAATATTTTCGCTTCGAATTATCATCAGCCTCGCGAAAAACAATCAGAAAATCGACCGCACTTTTCAAACCGTAATGAGTACCTTCCGTCATATAGTTATCGCGAACAACCTACAAAGACGGAACAACGCTTATATGGTGAATTAGTACGTTCAACAGAAGATTCTCAAGTTTTAACAACACCTGTCGTTGAACAACACCCACAGACAAGTGAAACGGGTTATTTACGTGCATTAGCATTAATTGAAAATAAAGCGTTGCTTTTACAACAAAATCAGCAGTTTTATTTGATGTCATTAGCTAAATTGCAGACCTTAAATTATGAATTAACCTTACAACAAGGTGAAATTTCACAACAGCCATTGCTCATTCCGATTATTTTCCGCTTAGATGAAAAACAATTTGAACAATGGCAAAAACAAAAAGCTTTTTTCCAACAAAGTGGTTTTGAATTTATTGAAAATGAAGCTCAGTTACGCCTCACATTAAACAAAGTCCCTGCGGTTTTACGTACGCAAAATTTACAAAAATGTGTGGTGAGCCTACTCACTGAACATCTAGAAAATATGCCTGATTTTCTGACCACTCTTTGTCAGACGCTAGAGGTGAAACCGATTCAAGTGTTAGCGGATGCCGTCAGCTTATTAAGTGAAACGGAACGCTTACTGAATAAAGATTATCAAGAAAAATTTAATACATTACTGAAACCGATTAACTGGCAGCCCTTTTTAACTGATTTGTAATATGACACAAAAAACTGACTCCAAACCAACCGCACTTTTTCTAATGGGGCCGACGGCCTCAGGAAAAACAGATCTAGCTATTCAATTACGTCAAAGCCTGCCAGTAGAGGTGATCAGTGTCGATTCTGCATTAATTTATAAAGGTATGGATATTGGTACGGCAAAGCCTTCTAAAGAAGAACTTGCCCTTGCTCCTCACCGCTTAATTGATATTTTAGATCCTGCTGAAAGTTATTCTGCGATGAATTTTCGTGACGATGCACTCAGAGAAATGGCCGATATTACCGCACAAGGCAAAATTCCGCTTTTGGTTGGCGGCACCATGTTGTATTACAAAGCATTGATTGAAGGACTTTCTCCCCTTCCATCTGCTGATGAAAAGTTACGCTTAGAGATTGAAGAAAAAGCGCAAAAACTTGGCTGGCCAGCACTTCATCAAGAATTACAAAAAATTGATCCTATTTCAGCAGAACGTATTAATCCAAATGATTCACAGCGCATTAATCGTGCATTAGAAGTATTCTATTTAACGGGTAAATCATTAACGGAATTAACCGAACAAAAAGGCGAAGAATTGCCTTATCAATTTTTACAATTCGCTATTGCACCAAAAGATCGTGCGGTATTACATCAACGTATTGAACAACGTTTCCATAAAATGATCGAATTAGGCTTCCAAGAAGAAGTAGAAAAACTCTATCAACGAGAAGATCTTCATCCTGATTTGCCTTCTATCCGTTGTGTGGGCTATCGCCAAATGTGGGAATATTTACGAGGTGACTATGATCATGAAGAAATGGTCTTCCGCGGTATTTGTGCAACTCGACAATTAGCCAAACGACAAATCACTTGGCTACGAGGCTGGAAAACACCATTAAATTGGCTAGATAGTCTGCAACCGCAACAAGCCAAAGAAATCGTATTACACAAGATTGACGAACATTTTAAGGGGTAAATTATGGCGCTTTCACTTCCGCTTTCGACTGAAAAACTCATTCAACTTGGCGAAGTGCTTTGCCAACATTTCCCTGAAATGAATCTTAATGAAATAACCCAACAAATCGAGCGAGACGCAACAGATCTCACGACACCAATCGGACAAATAAACTATGCCATCAGTCTGTCTGATTTCTTGGAAAAAGTCTTAAAAAAACAACCGCACTTTTTAGCCCAATGGTGGCAAACACCTCCTCAATTTTCAGATTGTCAACATTATGCTAGCCGTTTAGCTGACCAACTCTCAACTATCCAAAACGAAGAACAGCTTTACAAAACGCTACGAAATTTTCGTAATCAAGAAATGGCAAAACTTAGTTTCTGTCAAAGCTTGAATCTTGCCACCGTAGAAGAAATTTTTATTCGTCTTTCTCAACTTGCTGAGAGTCTTATCATTGGTGCGAGAGATTGGCTGTACAAACAAGCTTGCGAAGAAATGGGCACGCCTTGTGATGAACATGGCAACCCTCAGCAACTCTATATTCTTGGCATGGGAAAATTAGGTGGTTTTGAGCTAAATTTCTCCTCTGATATTGATTTAATTTTTACCTATCCTTCACAAGGCGAAACTGTTGGTGCAAGACGAGCTGTTGATAACGCTAAATTTTTTACCCGTTTAGGACAACGTCTGATCAATGCTTTAGATCAATTCACGCCTGATGGTTTTGTCTATCGTACGGATATGCGCCTTCGCCCTTTTGGTGACAGCGGTGCACTAGCCTTAAGTTTTTCTGCAATGGAACAGTATTACCAAGATCAAGGGCGAGACTGGGAACGCTATGCCATGATCAAAGGGCGTATTTTAGGCGCAGATGAGCAAGATCCCAATGTAAAAACCTTGCAGCAATTACTTCGCCCCTTTGTGTATCGACGCTATATTGATTTTAGTGTGATTCAAGCTTTACGTGAAATGAAAGGTAAAATTGAGCGTGAAGTGCGTCGTCGTGGCTTAAAAGACAATATTAAACTAGGCGCAGGCGGGATTCGAGAAATCGAATTTATTGTGCAAGTTTTTCAACTGATTCGCGGTGGGCGTGAGATCAAACTCCAACAACATGAATTGCTTAAACTTCTTCCTGAAATACGAGATCTTGGTTTAATTACGACTCAACAATACCGTGAATTAAGAGAAGCTTATATCTTTCTACGACGTACTGAAAACGTGCTTCAAGCCATTGATGACCAACAAACGCAACTTCTGCCAACAGATGAAGAAAATCGTCTTAGATTAATAGTTGCTTGTCGAGAATACACTTATTTAGATGAGACCAATCAGGCTACGATAAAATCTTATCCAATTGAAAACTGGGATGATTTCTATCAAACATTACAGACACACCAGCAAAAAGTGCGGTCAGTTTTTGATGCATTAATTGGTGAAGAAAAAGATGAACGTAGCGATGATAATAATCAGTGGATTGATTTTTTAGAAAGTGATCTCGATGATATTGAACAAATGCTGGTCGATAATCACATTGACGAGGACGCGATTTCCAATATCTTAAATAAACTTATTCAATTCAAAGAGGGGCTTGCGCGCCGGGTTATTGGCTCTCGAGGTCGAGAAGTTTTAGCTCACTTATTGCCAAATATCTTCACTCAAATATTTGAGCAAAAAAATTACCGCACTTTATTGCCACGCATTCTCAATATTGTCGATAAAATTGCGAGTAGAACGACGTATTTAGAATTGCTCTTAGAAAATCCTCAAGCCATTAAGCAGCTTATTGAACTATGTGCGCAATCCCAAATGATCGCTGAACAAGTGGCTCGCCATCCTATTCTACTCGATGAATTATTAAATACTGAAGCGCTACGTAATCCATTGCCGTTCACACAATATCCTGACGAATTAAAGCAATATATGCTGCGATTACCGCAAGACGATGAAGAGCAATTCATTGACGGTTTACGTCAATTCAAACAGTCTATTTTATTACGTGTTGCTGCCGCCGATATTCTCGGCGTATTGCCTGTTATGAAAGTAAGCGATCATCTCACTTATCTGGCTGAAGCAATTATTGATGCCGTTGTCAATTTTGCCTGGCAACAAGTCAGTCAACGCTTTGGTGTACCTGAACATCTAGTAGGTAAAACAGAAAAAGGCTTTTTAGTCATTGGCTACGGTAAACTAGGCGGAATTGAACTCGGTTATAAATCTGATTTGGATTTAGTCTTTTTATACCAAGCTGTTGAAGGCCAAACCATTGGTGGGAAAAAATCCATTGATAGTAATCAATTCTATTTAAGACTAGCTCAAAAAATTGTCAGCATTTTTAGCATGAATACCAGTGCAGGCGTACTTTACGATGTTGATATGCGATTACGTCCTTCAGGCGATGCAGGCTTATTAGGCTGTTCGCTTCAAGCATTTGAAAACTATCAACTCAATGAGGCTTGGACATGGGAGAAACAAGCGCTTGTCCGTAGCCGTGCTATTTTTGGTGAAACTGAATTAAAAGCAGAATTTGAAAAAATTCGCTGTAATGTACTTTCCGCTCAAAGAGATATTAATCAGCTAAAAATCGAAGTAAGAGAAATGCGTGAAAAAATGTACGAACATTTATCTCATTCAAAAGACGGTTTTTTTAATATCAAAACCGATCGTGGCGGCATTACCGATATTGAATTTATCGCCCAGTATCTGATGCTCGCGAATGCTCCAGCTAATCCAATATTAACCAAATGGTCTGATAATGTCCGTATCTTTGATTCAATGGCAGAATATCACATTATTTCTCTAACAGAATGTGAAAAACTCAAATCCTGCTACGTGACACTACGTAATAAAATTCATCACCTCAACTTATTAGGAAATCCTGTCATTGTTGATGATTCGGCGTTTGCAGAAGAAAAGGAGTTTGTTTGTTCTTTCTGGAATAAGCTATTTTCTTAAAAGATTAAAGAAGCCTATCCCCAGATATTTGGGATAAACTCCTTTTTATATATTCTCTACGTAAAAACAGCCTAACTTTCTACCGCACTTATATTGTCAAAGTAATCTTTAACAAAACTCCATAAACAAAAACCCCAAGCCATTCAGCTCGGGGTTCTACATTCAGTACCTGGCGGTGTCCTACTCTCACATGGGGAAGCCCCACACTACCATCGGCGC
>OGYN01003280.1_pt1 | contig 11112 bp, 10 predicted proteins | sample 1576551 | NCBI WGS metagenome assembly OGYN01 (sample SAMEA3541589, study PRJEB24748) | human gut metagenome | biome: human gut; feature: human-associated habitat; material: faeces | place: China | collected 2012 | reverse complement strand
CTGGCTCCCGAGATGGACAAGCTGAAGGCTGAGGCTGCTAAGTGGGCAACGCAGGAAGAGGACGTGCTGACCTACGCAATGTTCCCGCAGGTCGCACCCAAGTTCTTCGATAAGCGCAATGCCAAAAAGCAGGGCGTGGACGGTGATCATGTGGACTACACCAACCAGTCCCATCCTGTCTGATAAATAAGTCCCTTTCAGGGCTGCTGCACAAAATGCTGTGCGGCAGCCCTTTTTTGTGCAGTCGGCAAAGGTGCAGGGCGCACTCTGTCGCGCAATACCGGAAAAACTTCTGCTTACACATTGACTTGCCGCCCAATACCTTTTATAATGATTGGTATAGCCGTACAATACAACAAATGATGTGGAGGAAAATGCTATGCGAAGCATCCCGGAGCAGCGCATTGCTGAGTTTCAGGAGCAGGATTATCAACTGTATTTTGGCATTTCAAAGCTGGAATTTGACCGGATGCTCCAGGCCCTGTATGAGGCTTACCGTCAGGAGCACAAGCGCAAGACCCGTTTTACCAAGATCTCTATGATGGACAAGCTCATCCTGACCTTGATCTATCGCTACGAGTACCGCACGATGGAAAGCATTGCCAAGGAATACGAGGTCTCTCTGGATACCATTGCGGACAACATCCATTGGGTGGAGCGCACGTTGCTTAACGCGGATATCCTGCAAACCAGCGTGACCTGCGTTTATAAGACGAACTGATGTTATAACCCTGCGTGAAAACGCGGGGTTATAATTTTTACAGCGAAAAGCTGCTAAAAGGTAGTAACTGCCGCAGTCATGTTATTTTGACTGCGCAGCAGTAAAAATGGGAATTGTGTTTTTTGCGCGGATGCAGTCTGCACCTTGAATTTTTCAGAAAAGAATAGTAAAATGATGCTATATGTATCGTAACATGGGCTTGTGTGCCCAAAGCGGATACCTATACAGAAAAACCGAAGTTAAACCGTAAAAGAATAGGAGCTAGTATGATCTTAAGCATGACCGGTTTCGGCAGGGGGACTGCCGTACTCAATGGCCGCGAGATCACTGTGGAGCTGCGCAGCGTGAACTCCCGCTATTTCGAGTATTCCTCCCGCATCCCGCGCACCTGTAGTTCTCTGGACAGCCGCCTGAAAAAACAGCTCAACCAGCGGATCTCCCGCGGCAAGGTAGAGCTTAGCATGACCGTGCAGAATGTTGACGCGGCAGATACCGTGGTCGCCGTCAACATGGAGCTTGCCCGCAGCTATCAGCAGGCCATGCGGGATTTGTCCGAGCAGCTGGGGGTCAAAAATGATGTGTCCACCGCCGTTCTGACCCGCTTCCCGGATGTGCTGACCACCCGCCACGCCGATGTGGATGAGGAGCAGCTGTGGCAGGATGTGTCTGCCGTTACCGCGCAGGCGCTGGATCGCTTTGTGGAGATGCGTGCCGCCGAGGGCGCGAAGATGAAGGCAGACGTGGAAAGCCGTCTTGTGTTTCTGGAACAGTGCGTCGGCAAGGTGGAAGCCCTGAGTGCAGGCCGGGTAGAAAGCTACACTAACCGCCTGTACGAGAAACTCAAGGTCATCCTGCAGGATCGTGACATTGATGACGCCCGTGTGCTGACCGAAGCCGCCATCTTTGGCGATAAGACTGCTGTGGATGAGGAAACTGTCCGTCTGCGCAGCCACATTGCGCAGTACCGCGATATCCTGCAGCTGGACGAGCCCGTGGGCCGCAAGCTGGATTTCCTGACGCAGGAGTTGAACCGTGAGACCAATACCATCGGCTCCAAGTGTCAGGATCTGGATATCACCCGCATTGTGGTGGATATGAAAGCAGAGATCGAAAAGATCCGTGAGCAGATCCAGAATCTGGAATAATATGTTGTGGAGGAGCCTATGAAACTCATCAACATCGGCTTTGGCAATATGGTCAGTGCGGGGCGCGTGGTGGCAGTCGTCAGCCCGGATTCTGCACCGGTCAAGCGTCTGGTGAAGGAAGCACGCGAGCGCGGGATGCTGATTGATGCCTCTTACGGCCGCAGCACCCGGGCTGTGCTCATCATGGACTCCGATCATGTCGTGCTGTCGGCTCTTCAGCCCGAAACGGTGGCAAGCCGCGCCGCCGGGCAGGAGGGCAGAGCATCAATGGAGGAAGAAGCATCTCATGGCGAATGATAAATTTCTATTTGTAGTTTCCGGTGCAGCCGGTACTGGTAAGGACAGCGTGGTCAAGGCACTGCGCGAGGCACACCCCGAGATCGAAAAAACCGTCTCTGCCACCACCCGCACCCCGCGCCCCGGCGAGCAGGAGGGTGTGGACTACTACTACCGCACCCGCGAGCAGTTCCAGCAGCTGCTGGAAAACGATCAGGTGGTGGAGCACAACTTCTATAACGGCAACTACTACGGCACCCTGAAGTCTGAGGTGGAAAAGCGGCTGGAAGCTGGTAAGGTGGTCGTGCTGGTCATCGATGTGCACGGTGCTGCCAATATCCGCCGGATGTTCCCGGGCGCTACCACCGTGTTCCTGCTGCCGCCCTCTGTGGAGGAGCTGGAGCATCGCCTGCGCGGCCGCGGCACCGAGACTGAGGAAAGCATTCAGGAACGTCTCGCCACCGCCCGGCAGGAGCTGGCCGAGCAGGATAAGTTTACCGTAAAGCTGGTCAATAATCAGATCGAGCCTTGCGCCGCAGAGCTGTATCAGGTTATCTGCCAGCGCGCCGGGCTGCAAGGCTAAAAATCAAGCGTTGAAGGAGTTGGACGAATGCCCAAGACGGTAGGCGTTGCCGTCAGCAATGCGACCTTCCATTTTGATAAGCTGTATACCTACGCTGTTCTGCCAGAGCATCAGAATGCGGTGCGCCTTGGCAGCATGGTGCTGGTGCCCTTTGGCAAGGGCAGCCGCGCCCGCATGGGCGTGGTACTGGCCTGCGATGCCGAGCCGGAGCACTCCAAGCTGAAATATCTGTTCGATGTAGCCCCGGCCTCGGCCTGTCTGACCCCGGAGTTGTTGCGGCTGGTGCATTTTTTAAAGGAGCGCACCTTCTGTACCTACTACGAGGCCGTCAAGGCAGTCATTCCGTACGGTGCGCAGTACAAGCCCGCCGTGGCGGCAGACGGTGTGACCCCGGTGCTGCAAAAGCAGCTTACCCGTCACACCGAAAATACCTATAAGCTGGTGGGCACTCTGCCGCAAAAGCCAAAGCCTACGGCAAAGCAGCTGGCGGCGGTGGCGCTGCTGAGCGGCGGTCCCCGCACCCTGAACGAGTTGGAAGATAAGGGCATCAGCCGCGCAGTGCTGGATAACCTGTGCACCAAGGGTGTGCTGGAATGCAGCAAGGTGAATAAGTCCATCGACCTGTACGCCTCCATCCCGCTGCGTAACGACCCCATCACCCTCACAGAGCAGCAGCAGGCCGCTTACGACACGCTGCTGCCTAAGCTAGAAGATACCGCACCCCATTCGGCGCTGTTGTACGGTGTTACCGGCAGCGGCAAGACGCTGGTGTTTTTAAAGCTGATTTCCCGCTGTCTGGAACTTGGCCGCAAGGCGCTGGTGTTGGTGCCGGAGATCAGCCTGACCCCGCAGATGATCCTGCGGCTAAAAGGGCAGTTCGGCCGCCGGGTGGCGGTGCAGCACTCCGCGCTCAACCATACCGAGCGTCTGCTGCAATGGCAGATGATTCAGGATGGTGGTGCAGATATCGTGGTCGGCACCCGCAGCGCAGTGTTTTCGCCGTTGGAAAATATCGGCCTTATCATCATTGACGAAGAGCAGGAGCACACCTACCGGTCGGAATCCGCACCGCGCTACTCCGCCCACGAGGTCGCCCGGCAGCGTGCCGCCGAAAACGGTGCCCTGCTGCTTCTGGCCAGCGCCACCCCCAGCACCGAGAGCTTTTATGCTGCGCAGAATGGCCGTACCCAGCTGGTGCGTCTGACCAAGCGCTACGGCGGCAACCCGCTGCCCAGCGTGCAGATCGTGGATATGCGGGCAGAGCTGGCTGCGGGCAACCCCCGGGAGATCAGCCTTGCACTGGAAGATGCCATCCGCCGCAATCTTGAGGCAGAAAAACAGACCATTCTTCTGCTCAACCGCCGGGGCTACCAGACCATTGCCCAGTGCGAGGACTGCCGCGAGGTGCTCAAGTGCCCCAAGTGCAGCGTGCCCATGGTGTACCACAAATCAGCGCATAAGGTGCTGTGCCACTACTGCGGCTCCCAGCAGGAGCCGCCGCCCACCCTTTGCCCGGCCTGCGGCGGTAAACTACAGTACCGGGGCTTTGGCACCCAAAAAGCCGAAGAGGAGCTGGCAAAGCTCTTCCCGGAGGCGCGGGTGCTGCGCATGGATCAGGACTCTACCGCTGCCAAGGACGCCCATGAAAAGCTGCTTGCCAAATTTGCAGCGCATGAATATGACATCATGGTGGGCACCCAAATGGTGGCGAAAGGGCTGGATTTCGAGGACGTGACCCTTGTGGGTGTTCTGGGCATTGATTCGCTGCTGTTCGCGCAGGGCTTCCGGGCATACGAGAACGTGTTCAGCCTGATCACACAGGTGGTGGGACGCAGCGGCCGCGCAAAAGAGCCCGGCTTTGCCATCATCCAGACCACCGACCCGGACAACCCGGTGCTCACCCTTGCCGCTGCACAGGATTACGACGCCTTCTACGAGCAGGAGATCGCCTACCGCAGGCTGGGGCTATACCCGCCTTTCTGCGGGCTGTGCGTCATCGGTTTTGCCGGTGCAAAGGAGAACGAGGTGGCGCGCGCCGCTGCCCGCTTCTCAGTGCTTTTAGGGCAGCAGGCGGCAAAACAGCCGGATCTGCCCCTGCGCATTCTGGGCCCTACGCCCGGCAGCATTGAAAAGATCAACGACACCTACCGCTATAAGCTTACCGTTAAGTGCCGCAACGACCACCGCTTCCGCGACCTCGTGCGTGCTGCACTGGCACTGTATGAAAAAGAAAAACTGCCGTCCAAGGCATCGGTCGTGGTAGACCTGCACTCGGACGGTGACATCTGATAAAACTGGAGGTACTATTATGGCTATCCGTAATATTGTTAAAGAAGGCGACCCCATCCTGAACAAGGTCTGCCGCCCTGTGACCAATTTTGACGACCGTCTGGCTACTCTGCTGGACGATATGCGCGAGACCATGATCGCCGCCGACGGCGTGGGTCTGGCTGGCCCGCAGGTGGGCATGATGCGCCGCCTGTTCGTGGTGTGGGACACCACCGACGCCCCGGAGGAGATTCCCGAGGATTACGAGTACAAGTTTATTGATTTTGTCAACCCCGAGATCCTTGCTGTTTCTGAGGAGGAAGAGACGGCCTACGAGGGCTGCCTGTCCTTCCCGGGGCACAACGGCGCTGTGACCCGCCCCGTTGCCGTCAAGGTTCGTGCACAGGACCGCAACGGCGAATGGTTTGAGCTGGAAGCTGACGGCCTGCTGGGTCGCTGCATCCAGCACGAGAACGACCATCTGGACGGCATTACCATTATGGAGTCCAGCGAGTACTTCTACGAGGATACCGAGGAAGGCAAAAAGGCCGCCCGCGAAGCGAAAGGAAACAACTGATGCGCATTTTGTTCATGGGCACGCCGGATATTGCTGCTGAGTGCCTGAAAGCCCTGTATGCCGCCGGGCATGATATCTGTGCCGTGTACACCCGGCGGGATAAGCCCGTCGGCCGCAAGCAGGTGCTCACCGCGCCGCCGGTCAAGGAGGTTGCGCTGGCGCACGGCACGCCTGTGTTCCAGCCCCGCACCCTGCGGGACGGCAGCGAGGATGAAGACATCCGCGCCCTCGCCCCGGAGCTGATCGTGGTGGTGGCCTATGGCTGCATCCTGCCGAAGTCCGTGCTGGAAATGCCCCGCTATGGCTGCATCAACCTGCACGTTTCGCTGCTGCCGAAATATCGCGGCAGCGCCCCGGTGCAGTGGTCGGTGCTGAACGGTGACGCCGAGACCGGCGTTTCCATCATGCAGATGGATGAGGGTCTGGATACCGGCGATGTGCTGTACTGCAAAAAAATCACCATCGACCCCGAGGAGACCAGCGGTGAATTGTTCGACCGCGTTACCGCTGTGGGTGCCGAAGCTCTGTGTGAAACGATTCCTCAGATCGCTGCCGGTACTCTGACGGCTGTTCCGCAAGACCACGAAAACGCCACCCTTGCCCCCATGCTGAACAAGGAGATGGCGGAGTTCCACCTGACCGACACTGCCGCCCATATCCATAACTGGGTGCGCGGCATGAACCCTTGGCCGGGTGCATGGTTCATCACCTCCGGCGGCAAAAAGCTCAAGGTGATGTCCAGCCGCGTGGCCGCCGCCAACGGCGAAGCCCCCGGCACTGTGCTGGCTACAAAGCCCCTGACCGTAGCCTGCGGCGAGGGTGCCATCCAACTGCTGGAAGTCGTGCCGGAGGGGAAAAAGCCTATGGACGGCACTGCCTTTGCAGCGGGTCTGCGCCTGAAAACGGGGGATAGCCTCTGATGGCCGCAAATCCGCGTGCGGCGGCAGTCGCCGCACTGGTACGGCAGGAGCAGGATGGCTTTTCCAATCTGGTGCTGGACGCAGAACTCAGGCGTCAGAAGCTGGAAGGCCGGGATAAGGCCTTTGCAAGTGCTATCTTCTACACGGTGCTGGAACACCGCGGCACACTGGACTATATTCTTGAGCAGTTTCTGCCCAAGGGTCTGGCAAAGCTGGATGCACCCGTGCGGGAAATCTTACGCGCTGCACTGGCACAGGCTCGCTATATGCAGGTTCCTGTCTCTGCTGCGGTGAACGAGGCAGTCAAGCTGACCCGCACCTTTAAAAAATCCAGCGCCTCCGGCCTTGTCAATGCCGTGCTGCGCAAGGCCTGCGGCTATGATCTGGACGCTGCCGTTTTTACAGACGAGATCCAGCGCCTGATGGTGCTTGGCTCTGCCGGGCGGGATGTGGCAGAATTCCTCCATAAAAATTACCCAGATGAAGCACTGGGCATCCTGACCTATCAGGCCGATGGCGGTTTGACCAGTCTGCGTGCAAACCCCCTCAAGGCCAGCGCTGCACAGCTGTGCGCGCTGCTTACAGAGCAGGGCGCAGCAGAGGTGCGGCAGGGTATTGTGCCCGGCAGCGTGCTGGCACGTTTTGCGGGCAGCCCGGCAGACAACGAGCTGTTCCGGCAGGGGTACTATCATGTAGAGGGGCAGGCCAGCCAGCTGGCAGCCCTTTGTGTGGGCGCAGCCCCCGGTGAAACGGTGCTGGACCTGTGCGCTGCCCCCGGCGGCAAGACGATTTTGCTGGCCGAGCAGATGCAGGGCAGAGGAAAACTGTACAGCTGCGATGCGGCAGAGAACCGTGTGGGGCTGATCCGCACCGCGGTAGACCGCATGGGCTTTACCGGGGTGCATACCCTTTGTAATGATGCCACCAAACCGAACCCTGCACTGCCCATGGCAGACCGCATCCTGACGGATGTGCCTTGCAGCGGCTTGGGCATTCTGGCAAAAAAGCCGGATCTGCGCTATAAAAAGCTGGAAGCTGACCGGCAGGCAGAACTGCTTGCCACGCAGGCGGCAATTCTGGATACCGCTGCGGCGCTGCTCAAGGCGGGCGGGCGGCTGGTCTACTCCACCTGCACCATCGATCCGGCAGAAAATCAGCAGCAGATCGCAGCCTTTTTGCAACGCCACCCGGAATTTGCAGTCTGTGCACCGGAGATGCCGCTGCCCGCCGGGATGACGGCAGGGGAGCACGGCTGCCTCTCGGTGCCCACCCGCACCGGCATGGACGGTTTTTTCCTGTGCGTACTGCAAAAAGCCGCCGCAACACAATAACCACGACCTTTGTGGGTCGTATCCTCTTATAGGAGAACAGAATGGAACAAAAACGCTGTATTTCTTCCCTGACGCTGGCAGAATTGACTGCTGAATTGAAAGCGCTGGGACAGCCGGGTTTCCGGGCAAAGCAGATCTTCCACTGGGTACACCAGAAACTGGTCACCGACTTTTCTGCCATGACCGACCAGCCCAAGACTCTGCTGGCAAAGCTGGAAGAAACATTTTATATCGCTGCACCGCAGATCGCGCGCCGTCAGGAGGCTAAAGACGGTACTGTGAAGTATCTGCTGCGCATGGCCGATGGCAACTGCATTGAGACTGTTGTTATGCGTTACCACTACGGCAATACCGTGTGCGTGTCCACGCAGGTAGGCTGCCGCATGGGCTGCCGGTTCTGCGCCTCCACGCAGGCAGGGCGGGTGCGCAACCTTGAAGCAGGCGAGATCTGCTCCGAGATCTACACCGCCCAGAAGGATATCGGCGAGCGCATCTCCCATATCGTGCTCATGGGTATCGGCGAGCCGCTGGACAACTTTGACGAAGTGATGCGTTTTTTGGAGAACATCACCTCGCCCGAGGGCGTCAATATCGGCATGCGCAACATCAGCCTTTCTACTTGTGGCCTTGTACCCAAGATCGACCAGCTGGCGGAGAAAAAGTTGCAGCTCACCCTTTCCATCTCGCTGCACGCACCTACCAACCAGATCCGCAGCAGCATGATGCCGGTCAACGATGCCTACCCGGTGGAGCAGCTGATCCAGACTGTGCGCCGGTATCAGGAAACCACCGGACGCCGGGTCAGCTTTGAATATTCCATGGTGCGTGGTGTCAATGATTCTGATGTCTGCGCAAAGCAGCTGGCAGACCTGATTCGGGGCATGGGTGCGCATGTAAATCTGATCCCCATCAACCCGGTGGACGGCAGTCCGTATTCCGCCACGGACGCGGCCAATGTGCGCCGGTTCCAGCAAAAGCTCGAAAGCCTTGGCGTAAACGCCACGGTGCGCCGCCGCCTTGGCAGCGAGATCAGCGCCGCCTGCGGCCAGCTGCGCCGCGACGAAATGAACGGCAAGGCATAAATAGAGGGAGAAACCTATGAAACTTGCAGGAAAAACGGATGTAGGACGCGTCCGGCAGGACAATCAGGATGACTACCGTGCCGGGGAACTGCCCGGCGATGCAGCTTGGGCGCTGGTATGCGATGGCATGGGCGGCGCACGCGGCGGGCGGGAAGCCTCGCAGTGTGCGTGCAGCGTCATCGAGCGCTGCTTTCAGGAGCAGTACAGCCAGTGCATCCCCGGCGAAGAGGAGACTTTTCTGAAAAAGGCACTGCTCAGCGCCAACCGCTATGTGTTCCAGAAGGCACTGCGGGAGGAGGCTCTGGCCGGCATGGGCACCACTGCTGTCTGCGCGCTGGTGCGCGGCGGCAAAGCCTATCTGAGCCACGCGGGCGATTCCCGCGCCTACCTGTACCGGGACGGTAAGTTGGCGCAGCTGACCCACGACCACTCCTATGTGCAGGAGCTTGTGGACTGCGGCACCATCACGCAGGAGCAGGCAGAGCATCACCCGCAGAAAAACATCATCACCCGGGCGCTGGGTGTGGATTACCGGCTGGATCCGGAGTTCACCACCGTGGCGCTGCAGGCAGGGGATATTCTGCTGCTGTGCACGGACGGCCTGACGAATGCCGTGCCCACGGAGCAGTTGGAGCAGCTGCTGCGCAGTGGGTCTTTTTACGATCTGCCGGATGTTCTGATCCGCACCGCCAACGAAAATGGCGGCCCGGATAACATCACCGCCCTGCTGGTGGGGGTGGAGCCGATGGAGGTGCGCCATGGATAACCTGATCGGTAAAAGACTGGACGGCCTGTACGAGGTGCAGGAGCTGATCGGCTCCGGCGGCATGGCCAATGTATATAAAGCAGTCATGCGGGGCCAGAACGGCCCCGTGCCAGCCGGGACTGTGGTGGCCGTTAAGGTGCTGCGGCAGGAGTATATGCACGACCCGGACCTTGTGCGCCGCTTTAAAAACGAGTCCAAGGCCATCTCGCTGCTGAATCACCCCAATATCGTTAAGGTGTACGACGTTTCGGTCAACGACCATCTGCAGTATATCGTCATGGAGTATGTGGATGGCATGACCCTGCGGGAGTACCTCAACGAGCGGGGCGGCAAACTTTCCAGCCGGGAGACCGTGCACTTCATCTCCCAGATCCTCAAGGCGCTGGAGCACGCCCACGCCAACGGCATCGTGCACCGGGATATCAAGCCCCAGAATATTATGCTGCTGGATAACGGCCAGCTGCGCATGATGGACTTCGGCATTGCCCGTATTTCCCGGGCAGATAACCAGATGCTGGCCGGCAAGGCAATGGGCAGTGTGCATTATATCAGCCCGGAGCAGGCAAAAGGGGATGAGACCGACCGCACCAGCGACATCTACTCGGTAGGCGTCATGATGTACGAGATGCTCTCTGGTCATCTGCCCTTTGATGCTGACAACGTGGTGGAGGTTGCCATCAAGCAGATCTCGGACGAGCCCCGCTCGCTGCATGAGTTGGCACCGGAGGTGCCCTATGCGCTGGTGGAGATCACCGAAAAGGCCATGGCCAAGCTCCCTCAGAACCGCTACCCTTCGGCACGGGCGATGCTGGAAGCACTGGACACTTATGTGCAAAACCCTTCCGTGCTGTTTGAATATCAGTATATTACAGAAGAAGCACCCGAAAAGGTGGTGAAACGTACCATGAATCAGAACCGCGCGATCCGTCAGAACGAACAGCCCGCTCCCCGCAAAAGCGGCAAAAACAAGCCGGGCAAAAAGCACCGCACCGTCTTTTTGCCGGCCTTGTTCGGCATTACTATTGCCTTTGCACTGGCCTGCATGGCACTGTGCTGGATGATCCTGAACGACTCCTCCAACCTGATGAACAACAAGGCCGATGTCACCCTTGGAGACTATATCGGCATGACCAAGGATCAGGCCATGGCCACGGATCAGATCGCATCCGGCCAGATCTCCCCGGAGTGGGAAGAAGAGTACAACAGCAACTACGCCGCCGGTTATATCTATAAGCAGTCGCCGGTATCCGGCCGCACCGTCCGCGAGGGACAAAGCGTGACTTTGACCGTTAGTCTTGGTACCCAGTATGTCACTGTGCCGGATCTGACCAACTATGTGCAGACCGATGCCGAACAGCAGCTCAAGGCACTGGGCGTTTCGGTGCTGGTCACGCAGGCTGTGGATACCACCGTGGCCTCCGGTGCGGTCATCCGCACCGACCC
>OGYN01003279.1_pt1 | contig 11115 bp, 8 predicted proteins | sample 1576551 | NCBI WGS metagenome assembly OGYN01 (sample SAMEA3541589, study PRJEB24748) | human gut metagenome | biome: human gut; feature: human-associated habitat; material: faeces | place: China | collected 2012 | reverse complement strand
GGAAGCTGCGGTGCGCGGCGGCGTGTCGCTCGTGATCGAGCTGCCGCTGCCGTGGAGTCTTTCCTCTGCCGAGAGCTTCGCCCGCGGCGGCGTGGGGCTGCTCGGTGCAGCGGGCGTTATCGACGCACTCTCCTTCGGCAGCGAGAGCGGCGATCTCTCCGCGCTCGAAAAGACGGCGGCGGTGCTCGACACGCCGGAATTTGCCGAAGCGCTGAAGCGCGAACTCACCGGCGGAACGCCGTTTGCCGCGGCGCGCGCACGGGCGGCGCGCGCTCTTCTTGGCGAGAGCGCGGCGGTGCTCGATACGCCGAACGATCTTCTGGCCGTGGAATACATCCGCGCGGCGGCGAAGCTCGGCTATATATTTGATTATACTCCCGTCCGGCGCGAAGGCTCGACCCACGACGGCGCGGGCAGCGCGTCCGAGCTCCGCGCGCTTCTTCGCGCGGGGGAGAGCCTTGCCGGGCGTGTCCCCGGGGAAGTGTGGGAGGTCCTTCGCCGTGCGGATGAGACCGGACACGGCTTTGTCTCTCCGGAGAGTCTGCGAACGGCGTATCTCTCCCGGCTGCGGGAGAAAACGCCGGAGGACTTTGCCGCCGTGCCGGACGCTGCGGAGGGGCTGCATTTTCGGCTTTACGAAGCTGCGCGCCGCGGAAGCTCCCCGGAAGAGATCGCCGATCTTGCAAAATCAAAGCGGTACGCCCACGCGCGGCTGCGCCGTATGGTGATGTGCGCCGCGCTCGGCGTGCGGGCCGGGGACGCGAACGGCATACCGCCGTACATCCGTGTGCTGGCATTTGATGCGCGCGGCGCGGCGCTGCTGCGGGAGATGAAAACGAGCGCCGCTCTTCCTGTTGTCGTCAAAAGTGCACGAGTCAAAGACGAAAATGAGAGCATCCAACGCCTGTTCGACCTCGGGAGCCGTGCGCACGACCTCTATGTTCTTGGCTGGAAAAACCGCGCATTGCAGGCGGCGGACGCCGATTATCGCGCCACGCCCTTCTGTTCCGTAGGGAACAACCGGAATTCCGTGCACGATAACCAAGAGTGTGTTTGAAATTTTTTTGCGATTTAGCGAAAAAAAGGGTTGCATTTCTCTCCCGGCGGTATTATACTACCGTCATATTTGAAATGGAAACACATTTGTCCGCGACATGCGGACTATGCGTATTCCGGAGAGGGAGAAAAACCATGAAAAAGATTTTAGCGATCGTACTTTGTGCATGCATGATCTGCGCTCTGCTTGCCGGCTGCGGCAGCAGCGAATCCCCGGCGGCCGCCGTTGAAGGCGACGTACTGAAGATCGGCATTTTTGAGCCCGCCACGGGTGAGAACGGCGCCGGCGGCATGCAGGAAGTGCTCGGCGCGCGCTATGCCAACAAGGTCGTCCCCAGTGTGACGGTCAACGGCAAGGAATATAAGATCGAGCTCGTTGAGGTCGATAACCAGTCCGACAAGACCGCGGCCGTCACCGCCGCGCAGAACCTCGTGAGCAGCGGCGTTATTGCTGTTATCGGTTCTTACGGCTCCGGAGTGTCCATCGCCGCCGGCTCCACGTTCGAGCAGGCGAAGATCCCCGCCGTCGGCGGCTCCTGCACGAACCCGCAGGTAACGCTCGGCAACGATTACTACTTCCGTGTCTGCTTCCTTGACCCGTTCCAGGGAACCGTTATGGCGAGCTACGCCAACAACGAAGGCTGCAAGAAGGCCGCCGTCATCATGCAGAACGGCGACGACTACTCCACCGGCCTTGCGAATTACTTCGCCGATGCCTTTGCCAAGATGGACGGCTGCGAAGTTGTTTACACCGGCACCTACAACACCAACGAAACCGACTTTAACGCGATCCTGACCGCGGCCAAGGCGGCTGACCCCGATGTTCTGTTCATCCCGTCGTCCATTACGACCGCCGGCATCATCATCAAGCAGGCGCGTGATATGGGCATCACGGCTCGCATCATGGCGGGCGATACCTGGGAGAACGCTACCATCATGGAAAACGCCGGTGTGGAAAACTGCGAGGGCGTTGCGCTGTCCACCTTCTTTGACGAGAACGACGCCGATGCTTCCGAGTTCGTGCAGGGCTTCAAGGCGTATCTGAACGGCGATGCCGAAGCGCTCAAGCTCAACGGCAACAACGACACGGTCGCTGCGGTTTCCGCGCTTGGTTATGACGCCTACATGGCGATCGTTGAGGCGCTCAAGAATGTTTCCGGCGATATCACCGGCGAGGCGGTCCGCGACGCGCTTGCCTCCGTCTCCTTTGACGGCGTGACCGGCAGCATCTCCTTCGACGAGAACGGCGACGCCAACAAGGATATGGCTTACATCAAGATCATGTCCGACGGCGCTTTCAAGTTCGTCGGCACGCAGAAGACCGACGGCACCTTCACCCCCGCTGCCTGATTTTCTATCCGCATAAACACTTTGAATCGGCGGGTCATCCCGCCGATTCTCTTTATTCGCTTTTACCCCGTCGCATCGGCAACCCGAAAGAGGAGGCAAGCTCTATGACGGCATTTCTCCAGAACTGTCTGAACGGTATTTCCATCGGCAGTATATATGCCCTGATCGCCATCGGCTACACGATGGTTTACGGTATTCTTCGACTCATCAACTTCGCCCACGGAGACATCTTCATGATGGCGGGGTATTTTATGATCATCTGCATGACGGATCTGCTCATCCCGTGGTACATATCGCTGCTGCTCGTCGTGCTGTTCACAGTGCTGCTCGGCGTATTCATCGAGCGCATAGCCTATAAGCCGCTTCGCGATGCGCCGCGTATGTCCATCATGATCTCGGCGATCGGCGTTTCGTACTTTCTGCAGAACTTCGCCACCTATCTCTTCACGGCGCAGCCAAAGTCGTATCCGTATGCGGAGATGGGCTTTCTCAGTAAAACGGTGAAGCTCGGCGAGATCTCTACGACGCTTGTTACGTTCATTACGCCCATCCTCACCGTGATCCTTGTTCTGGCGCTGGCGTTCCTCATCCGCAAGACGAAGATCGGCATGGCAATGCGCGCGGTATCGCGTGATTTTGAAACGTCCTGTCTCATGGGCATCAAGATCAACCGCGTCATCAGCTTCACGTTCGCCGTCGGCAGCGCGCTGGCCGCCATCGGTTCGGTGCTGTATTTCATCCCGCGCTCGTCGGTGTATCCGCTGGCCGGTTCTCTGCCCGGACTCAAGTGCTTTGTCGCCGCGGTGTTCGGCGGCATCGGCTCCATTCCCGGCGCGCTGGTGGGCGGCTTCCTCATCGGTCTTTGCGAAACGTTCATCAAGGGCAGCGCCTATTCCGAGTTCAGCGACGTTTTCACGTTTGTCGTGCTGATCCTCGTGCTGCTCGTCCGTCCCACCGGCCTGTTCGGTGAGAAGCTGAAAGAGAAGGTGTGAGCATGAGTCAAAAGAAAAAAACGATCTGTTCCGCCGTCGGTTTTCTCTGCATTGCAGCGGTCATCGTCTGTGCCGGTGAGCTTGTTCCGCGTACGTCGATGTTCCGCACGGTTTTGCAGCTCGGCGCGATCTATGCGCTGCTTGCGGTGTCCATGAACCTCTGCAACGGTTTCACGGGTCTCTTTTCTCTCGGTCAGGCGGGGTTTATGACGCTCGGCGCTTATACCTACGCCATTTTCACGATCCCCACGGCGGCACGCCCCGGCGTATACTATCTTTACGGCGTTGCCGACTGGCTTGCCGATCTCCATCTGCCGATCATCGCAGCGCTGCTTGCCGCCGGCGTTGTCGGCGCGCTCTTTGCCGCGCTCATCGGCGCGCCGGTCCTCAAGCTCAAAAGCGACTATCTCGCCATTGCGACGCTCGGCTTTGCGGAGGTCGTCCGCATCGTTGTCGCCTCCTCGCCGCTCAACCGCATTACGAACGGCTCTCTCGGCCTGACGAAGATCCCCGGCTTCTCGTCCTACTACGGCATTTTTATTGTTGCCGCCGTTTGCATCACGCTGATCGTCCTTATCATCAACTCTTCCTACGGCCGCGCGTTCAAGGCCATCCGAGACGATGAGATCGCAGCGGAGGCAATGGGCATCGATCTTGCCAAGCACAAGCAGATGAGCTTTATCATCAGCTCGTTCTTCGCGGCCATCGGCGGCGCGCTGATGGCAATGTTTCTCGGCGCGGTGTCTTCCACAACGTTCACCATCGCCGTGACGTATTTTATCCTGCTCATTGTTGTCATCGGCGGCATGGGCAGCGTGACGGGCAGCGTTATTTCGGCGTTTCTCGTCATTGCGAGCCGCGAATGGTGGCTGCGTTTTCTGGACAAAACAACGTACATCGGCGATTTCCGCGTGCCTCTTCTCAAGACCGGCTTCCGTATGGTCGTGTTCTCCGTGATCCTCATGGTTGTGGTGCTGTTCTTCCGTACCGGCATTATGGGCGATAAGGAGTTCAGCTGGGACCGCATCGCGGCGCGCTGCAAAAAGCTCTTCGGCGGGAAAAAGGCCGCGGTCTCCGGAGGTGAAAACCATGAGTGAATCAATGCTCCGCATGGAAAACGTCACCATGCAGTTCGGCGGCGTTGTGGCAGTGAACAATCTCTCGCTCAACGTCGATAAGGGCGAGATCGTCGCGCTCATCGGCCCCAACGGTGCGGGCAAAACGACGGCCTTCAACTGCATCACCGGCGTATACCAGCCGACAAACGGCAAGGTATTTTTTGAGGATAACCTCATGGTCTCCGCGCATCCGACGGGGAAGATGCAGAAGGAATATCAGGGCATGAACGCCGAGATGTATCTCAAGGATAAAATTCTCGACCCGACGCCCGACCAGATCACAAAGCTCGGCATTGCCCGCACGTTCCAGAACATCCGTCTGTGGAAATCCATGACGGTGTTTGAAAACGTCCTTACAGCCAAGCATCTGCGCGCGAAGCAGAACATTTTCAGCGCGGCGCTCCGCATCTCCGTGGCGGAGGACCGGCGCATGGAGAAGGAGACGATGGAGCTGCTTGAAGAGCAGAACCTCGCGCAGTACCGCAACGATCTTGCAACGTCTCTGCCGTACGGCCTGCAGCGGCGGCTGGAGATCGCCCGCGCGCTTGCGACCGACCCGAAGCTTCTCCTGCTCGACGAACCGGCCGCCGGCATGAATCCGCAGGAGACCGAAGAGCTCGGCCGGTTCATTATGCAGATCAAGAAGAAATACGATCTCACGATCCTTATGATCGAGCACCACATGGAGCTTGTTATGAAATTCTCCGACCGCATCTATGTGGTCGATTTCGGCAGACTCATCTCGCAGGGCACGCCCGCCGTTGTACAGGATGACCCGAAAGTTATTGAAGCGTATCTGGGGGTGGCGGAAGAATGAACGATGTGATCCTCTCCATTCACGATCTCAGCGTGAACTACGGCGGCATTGAAGCCGTCAAGGGCATTTCCTTTGATGTGCATGAAGGCGAGATCGTAACGCTCATCGGCGCGAACGGCGCGGGCAAAAGCTCGACGCTCCGCACGATCGCCGGGCTTGTAAAGCCCTCCGGCGGCACGATCAACTTCCGCGGCGACAACATCACCGGGCGCGACGCCACGACCATCGTGAAAAAAGGCATCACGCTCGTCCCGGAGGGACGGCACATTTTTCCCGATCTCACGGTGCTCGAAAATCTCAAGGTCGGCGCGTATCTCCGCAGCGACGACATCTCCGGCGATATCCAGTGGGTATACGACCTTTTCCCGCGTCTGCGCGAGCGCTCGTGGCAGGCGGGCGGCACGCTCTCCGGCGGCGAGCAGCAGATGCTGGCTGTGGGCCGTGCGCTCATGGCGCGCCCGAAGCTCATTATGATGGACGAGCCGTCGCTCGGCCTTGCGCCGCTCGTTGTGCGCGATATCTTTGAGATCATCCGTCAGATCAACCACCAGGGCGTATCCATTCTGCTCATCGAGCAGAACGCGAACATGGCGCTCAAGGTCGCCGACTCCGCCTACGTCATGGAGACCGGATGCATCACGCTCTCCGGCGCGGGCAAAGATCTTCTGAACAACGAGGCCGTAAAAAAGGCCTATCTCGGTACATGATTGACATTCGACCCGCGGGACTGTATTATCCACTATATAGTCCCACGGGTCTCTTTTTATTAAGGAGAAATCACCTATGCATATCGTTACAAGTACGGATATCCTTCTCCCGCGCGCCGAGGACATGGGCGCGTGGAGCGTGATCGCGTGTGACCAGTTCACGTCCGAACCGGACTACTGGGCGGCGGCGGAAGAGCGTGCGGCGGAAAAGCCGAGCACCCTGTCTCTCATGCTGCCGGAGGCGTGGCTGCACACCGCGCGCGCCGAGGGCGCGGACGGACGCATTGCCGGTACGATGCGCCGCTATCTCGCGGAGGGTGTTTTTCAAACGGTCTCGGACAGCTTTATCTATGTAGAGCGCACACTGTCGGACGGACGCGTCCGCCGCGGCCTCGTTGCGGCGCTTGATCTTGAGCAGTACGATTTTACCGGAACGCAGCGTACGAGCGTCCGCTCCACGGAAGGCACGGTAGAGGAGCGTCTGCCGCCGCGCGTGAACATCCGCCGCAGCGCGCCGCTCGAAATGCCGCATACGCTCCTTCTGATGGACGACCGGACGGACAGTGTCCTGTCCCTCGCGGAAAAGGCGAAGGACACACTGGAAAAGGTCTACGATTTTGATCTTATGCTCGGCGGCGGCCACATCGCCGGCTGGCGCGTGAGTGGGGAGACGAAAGCGGCGGTGCAGTCGGCGCTCGACGCGCTCGATAATGCGGCATTGCAGCGGGAAAAATACGGTGACGCAGCGGAAAACGGCAAGCTCACCTTTGCCGTCGGCGACGGCAACCACTCGCTCGCCGCGGCCAAGCGGTTCTGGGAGGAAAAGCGCGAAACTCTGCCGGAAAACGAGCGGGAGACCGATCCCGCCCGCTTCGCACTCGTGGAGATCGAGAACATCCATGAGCCGTCGCTCGATTTTGAGCCGATCCACCGCGTGATCTTCGATACCGATACGTCGGCTTTTGCTGCGGAATTTACAGCGCATCGGACGGAGTGGGAAGCAAAGAACAAAACGCTCGGCGAGCGCGTTGCGGCGGCGGAGAACTTCTGCCGCGCCTATATCGCCGTGCACGGCGGCTATATCGACTACATCCACGGCGACGATACGGCGCGCGCTCTCGGCGAAAAGCCGAACTGCGCCGCGGTGCTGCTGCCACCGGTCGAAAAGAGCGGGCTTTTCCTTTCCGTACTCAAAAACGGCGCTCTGCCGAAAAAAAGCTTTTCCATGGGCAACGCACGGGATAAGCGCTATTATCTCGAATGCCGGAAGATCCGTTAAAACAGCTTCATATAACATAGAAACACCAAGGAGGTTCGACAATGAAAGAAGTCAAAAACCCGAAAAAACCGTTGGCGTATTATTACTCCATTACGCTCATTGCGCTGCTTCTTTTCAACATCTTCGTCGCGCCGCTTCTGAACCGGCAGCACGTGGAGCAGACGGATTACAGCACCTTTATGCGCATGATCGCCGAAAAGAAGATCGGCAAGGTCGATGTGAGCGACACGGAGATCATATTTACCGACAAGGACGACAATACGATCTACGTGACCGGCGTTATGTACGATCCGACGCTCACGCAGCGCCTGTACGATTCCGGCGCGGAATTTGCCAAGGATATTGAGCAGACCATGTCGCCGGTGCTGAGCTATCTCTTGACGCTCATTCTGCCGCTGGTCATCTTTGTTATTTTCGGCCAGTTCATGCGGAAAAAGCTCATGGATCAGATGGGCGGCAAGGACGTCATGTCCTTCGGCATAGGAAAGAGCAATGCCAAGATCTACGTCCAGTCCACGCACGGCATCCGCTTTGACGATGTCGCCGGGGAGGACGAGGCGAAGGAAAGCCTTGCCGAGATCGTGGACTATCTTCATAATCCGAGCAAGTACACGGACGCCGGCGCGTCGATGCCGAAGGGCATTCTCCTTGTCGGCCCTCCGGGAACGGGCAAGACGATGCTTGCCAAGGCCGTAGCCGGCGAATCGAACGTGCCGTTCTTCTCCATCTCCGGCTCGGAGTTCGTGGAGATGTTCGTCGGCATGGGCGCGAGCAAGGTGCGCGATCTTTTCAGCCAGGCGAAGGAGAAGGCCCCGTGCATCGTGTTCATCGACGAGATCGACGCCATCGGCCAGAAGCGCAGCGGCGGCGCGATGGGCGGCAACGACGAGCGCGAACAGACGCTCAACCAGCTTCTCACGGAAATGGACGGCTTTGAGAGCAACAACGGCGTCATCATCCTCGCCGCGACGAACCGCCCCGAGTCGCTCGACCCCGCGCTCACGCGCCCCGGCCGCTTTGACCGCCGCGTACCGGTCGAGCTGCCGGATCTCGCCGGACGCGAGGCCATTCTGAAAGTCCACGCCCGCAAGATCAAGCCCGCGGAGGATGTAGATTTTCATACGATCGCGCGCATGGCCTCCGGCGCATCCGGCGCGGAGCTTGCCAATATCATCAACGAAGCTGCGCTGCGCGCTGTGCGCAACGGGCGCACCATCGTGACGCAGGCGGATCTTGAAGAGAGTATCGAGGTCGTTATCGCCGGATACCAGAAGAAAAATGCCGTCCTCTCCGATCAGGAGAAGAAGGTCGTTGCCTATCACGAGATCGGTCACGCTCTCGTCGCGGCGATGCAGACCCATTCCGCGCCCGTGCAGAAGATCACGATCATTCCGCGCACTTCCGGCGCGCTGGGGTATACGATGCAGGTCGAGACCGGCGACAAATACCTTATGACCAAGCAGGAGATCGAAAACAAGATCGCAACGTTCACCGGCGGCCGTGCCGCCGAAGAAGTCGTGTTCGGCGAGATCACGACCGGCGCCTCGAACGACATTGAGCAGGCGACGAAGCTCGCCCGCGCCATGATCACACGCTACGGCATGAGCGACGATTTTGATATGGTCGCGCTCGAGACGGTCACGAACCAGTATCTCGGCGGCGACGCCTCGCTCGCGTGCTCGGCGGATACGCAGAAGGTCATTGACGATAAGGTCGTCGCGCTCGTCAAGACGCAGCACGAGAAGGCGAAAAAGATCCTCACGGAGAACCGATCGAAGCTCGATGTTCTCGCGCAGTATCTCTATGAGAAGGAGACCATCACCGGCGAGGAATTTATGACCATCCTTGAGCGGGAAGGAGCGAAAGCATGAGCCGTGCAAGCCTCGTTGAGCTAACGAACCTCTGCGTGATCTGCGACGGCAGCCGCGTGCTCGTGCAGGATAAGATCGGCTGCGGCGTTGTATTTCCCGGCGGCCATGTGGAGCCGGGCGAGTCGATGCTCGCTTCCGTTATCCGCGAAATGCGCGAGGAGACCGGCCTTTTGATCGAGCATCCCGTGCTCTGCGGTATCAGGGACTGGATGCGCGAGGACGGTACGCGCTTTATCGTCGCGCTTTATCGCGCCGACCGGTTTTCCGGCGAGCTTAACTCTTCCGAGGAAGGGCGCATGTTCTGGATCGAGCGGGAGGAGTTTGCAAAGACCAACACCATCTGGGGTATGAAGGACGTTCTGCGCGTATGTGACGAAGCAGAATACAGCGAAATGTTTTATTCGGAAGAGAAAGAGAGCTGGGTGCTGCTCGGCTGAGGGGAGATATGCGAAAAGAGAGAAAGAACGAGGCGCTGCTCTGGTTTGGAAAGTGGACGTCCAAGCTCGGCAACATCGTTTTTGATTACGCGAACAGCGTGAGCATTGTCGGTGTTTTCTCTCGCGCGCCCTGGGTGCTGGCGCTTTACCAGAGCGCGGAGACGGTCATACAGATCGTATTCAACCTGATCGGCGGCGCGAAGGCCGACAGCGGCAGCCGGAAAAAGATTCTCATCGTTACGGACATTCTGGCCGCGGCCATCTGCCTTGCGGTGAGCTTCTTTGTCGCCTCGCCGCGTATGGCGGAGGTTGTCATCGCGGCCAACGCCCTGCTCGCCGTTGTTTACGCTTTTAACTCCCCGACGTACCGCTCCATCGTCCGTGAGGTGATTGACGCCGAGCGCATCGGTATCTTCAACTCCGTCAGCAACGGCGGGGGAGAGGTCATCAAAATCGCAGGGCCGATGGCCGGCATGCTGCTTGTGCGGTGGATCGGCGTGCGCGGGGCGCTCCTCTTCGATGCACTCACATTCCTCCTGTCCGCCGTTTCCGAAATGCTTCTCACGCCCATTTCGGGCGTGCAGAAGAAGCCGAAGGAAAAGAAAAACATCTTCCGCGATATCGCCGAGGGCTTTGCCTATCTCATACGGGAGCGGCAGCTTTTGTTTCTCATCCTGCTCTCGGCGTTTGTCAACTTCTTCCTTGCGGGCTTCAACCTCCTTTGCCCGTATACGGACGTGATGTACGCCTCCTTCGGCATCGAGTTTTACAGCAAGGTGCTCGTTATGGAGGCGGCGGGCGGACTTCTCGGCTCGCTTATCAGCTCGCGCCTTGGAAGCCGGGTAAAGGAAAACGCGCGGCTCATGGTGCTTTTTCTCGGCGCGATGGGCGCCGCGCTCGCGCTCGAGCCGCTCGCCGCGCTCACAGGGAGCGCGATCGTCTGCCTTATTCCGTTCCTTCTCTCCGGCACGGCGCTGACGGTTTTCAACATTCAGTTCATGTCGTATGTCCAGCTTCGCGCGGACGAGGCATATCTCGGGCGCGTGTTCAGCATCATCTTTACCGTGGCGGTGCTGTTCATGCCGGTGGGCTCGTTTGTTTTCTCCTTCCTGCTCGATACGACGAGCCCCACAGGTTTCGCCGTGGTCGGCGGCGGGATCCTTTTACTTGCCGCCGCCGGGATTATCATCTTCCGGGGTGACACGCCAAAAACCGAATAACAAAACCGGCGGACAGGATGTGATTCCCGTCCGCCGGTTTTTGCTTATGGATCTCAAAGTGCTTTTTCGAGCAGTACAAGATCAATGTTGCTCAAACCGTTGAACGTGCACGGCGCGACGCTGATCTCTTTATACCCGAGTGAATGGTACAGCCGCCGCGCGCGGGTATTGCGCGCGTTCGTGTCGATGCGGAGATACCGGCAGCCCTGCCGGGCGGCCTCCTGCTCATAAAATGTCTCGAACGCGCGGCCCAGTCCGTGCCCTCCGG
>OGYN01003270.1_pt1 | contig 11139 bp, 10 predicted proteins | sample 1576551 | NCBI WGS metagenome assembly OGYN01 (sample SAMEA3541589, study PRJEB24748) | human gut metagenome | biome: human gut; feature: human-associated habitat; material: faeces | place: China | collected 2012 | reverse complement strand
AACAAATGAAAATTCAAAATATGCACCAAATGGTTCAGGATGGACAAGTGGAGCATATGGAAAAAAAGATTCAAATAAAAGTGTATTATTATCAACAGGAGCGAGTGAAACATTTAGTAAACAGGGAATATATGATTTAGCTGGGAATGTATGGGAATGGACATTGGAATATACTTCTAATTGGAACCTTCCTTGTGCCAATCGTGGGGGCTATTACAACCGCAGTGGCGGCTTTTATCCAGCAGCCTACCGTGTCGGCTACGGTACGACCAACTACTACTACGATATTGGTTTCAGAGTTTCACTTTTCTAAGTCGTAGACCTGAGTCCTGTACAGCGATATACTAGAATGGGCTCAGTTTAAGAATTAAATGATATCCGCTGATATCCAGACACAATTGCTGAAAAGCAAGAAACAAGCGGATTTGATAGTGAAAAAATTCGGAACATATAGTAAAAAAACGTGAAATTTTCACGTTTTTTCATTAACTTCAAATGTAAACCACGGGTTGTTGATATTGGAGGAATACCGTTGTTTACCAATACGAAGAGAAAAAAGAAGATATGAAAGATTCGTAAAAAGAATGAGCAGAAGATGAGAAGGATTTAAAGAAACGCCTAAAGCAACGTTCAATAGACTCAAGCAAGATGAGGTTTAGAAAGAGAAAATTTTGAGAAAAATTTGTAAAAACTACTTGCAATTTTTTCTTGATTATAATAAGCTTTCATAAAAGCATTGCTCCTTTGTATATTGTTTTGTTTTTTTAGTAATTAAATTATATAGGAAGGAATGCTTTTTTCAATATATATAAAGAACGAAAATAAAAAATAAGAAGGGTAAAGATTCAGACAAAATATAATAACAAAAATGGAGGAATTATAAAGTAGGGCAAAAATCAAAGAAAGGAAGTAGACAAAATGAATGACAAAATAATCATAAAAGGAGCAAAAGAGCACAATTTAAAAAACATAAATTTAGAAATACCAAGAGACAAATTAGTAGTAATAACAGGACTTTCAGGCTCTGGAAAATCATCATTGGCATTTGATACATTATATGCAGAAGGACAAAGAAGATATGTAGAAAGTTTATCATCATATGCAAGGCAATTCTTAGGTTTAATGGAAAAGCCAGATGTAGAATCAATTGAAGGATTATCACCAGCAATTTCAATAGATCAAAAAACCACATCAAAAAATCCACGTTCAACAGTAGGAACAGTTACAGAAATCTATGATTATATACGTCTACTATATGCAAGAATAGGTGTGCCATATTGTCCAAATTGTGGTAAAAAAATTGAAAAGCAATCAATAGACCAAATTGTAGACAACATAATGAAATTAAAAGAAGGTACTAGAATTCAAATATTGGCACCAGTTGTGCGTAGCAGAAAAGGTGAATATACAAAACTATTTGAAGACTTACAAAAAGACGGATTTGCAAGAGTAAGAGTAGATGGAGAAATCTATGACTTAACAGAAATGGAAGATGTAAAATTAGACAAAAAAAAGAAGCATGAAATAGAAATAGTAGTAGATAGATTAGTAATAAAACCAGAAATAACAGCAAGACTTACAGAATCAATAGAAGTAGCACTAAAACATGCAGATAATTTAGTTTTAATTGATGTTGTAGGAGACAAGACAATTCTATACAGTTGTAATTATGCATGTCCAGATTGTGGATTCAGTTTTCCAGAATTAACACCAAGAATGTTTTCATTTAATAATCCGTATGGAGCTTGTCCAAAATGCTCAGGTATAGGATATTTAATGAAAATGGATGAAGATTTAATAATTCCAGACAAGAACAAAACTTTATATGATGGTGTAAAAGCATTTGGGTCAAGTACAATGAAAAAAGGCGATACAATGGCCAAAATGTATTTTGAAAGTATTGGAAAACATTATGGGGTTGAAATAAAAAACAAAAAAATAAAAGACTTGCCTAAAGACTTCATTGATAAAATTCTTTATGGAACAGGTGATGAAGAAATTGATTTTGAATATTCATCATATGCAGGTACAAGAAAATTCACAGCTCCATTTGAAGGAGTAATCCCAACACTTGAAAGACGTCATAATGAGACAAAATCTCAAGGAATGAGAGATTTTTACGAAATGTATATGAGCAATATGCATTGTGATGAATGTAATGGTGCAAGACTAAAAAAAGAAATTTTATGTATTAAAGTCGGAGGAAAAAATATAAATGAGTTGACAGATATGTCAATTAGAAATATTCAAGAATTCTTGAGAAATCTTGAATTAACAGATTCTCAAAAAATCATTGCAGAGATGATTTTAAAAGAAGTAGATTCAAGACTTCAATTTTTAATTGATGTTGGACTAGAATATCTAACATTATCAAGAAGTGCAGGAACATTATCAGGAGGGGAAGCACAACGTATTCGTTTAGCAACTCAAATTGGTTCAGGACTAACAGGAGTTTTATATATATTGGACGAGCCAAGTATTGGACTTCATCAAAGAGACAATGACAAGTTAATTGCAACTTTGAAAAAATTAAGAGATTTAGGAAATACTTTAATAGTTGTTGAACATGACGAAGATACAATGTATGCGGCAGACCAAATTATAGATATTGGTCCAGGGGCAGGTGTACATGGTGGAAATGTTATGGCACAAGGAACCGCAGAAGAAATCAAACAAGTAAAGGGTTCAATAACTGGTGATTATTTAAGTGGCAGAAAGCAAATACATGTACCATCAAAAAGAAGAAAAGGAAATAAAAAATGTATCGAGGTTGTTGGTGCAACAGAAAACAACTTGAAAAATATCAGTGTAAAATTCCCATTAGGTGTATTTACTTGTGTTACAGGAGTATCAGGTTCTGGAAAAAGTACACTAGTAAATGAAGTTCTATACAAAAATATAGCTCAACAATTAAATGGTGCAAGTGAAAAACCTGGAAAATGTAAACAAATAAAAGGACTTGACAATATAGACAAAATAATTAATATTGACCAATCTCCGATTGGAAGAACACCACGTTCAAACCCTGCTACATACACAGGTGCATTTGATTTAATAAGAGACATATTTGCAGGAACAAATGAAGCAAAAATGAGAGGATATGAAAAGGGTAGATTCAGTTTTAATGTATCAGGAGGAAGATGTGAAAGTTGTAATGGAGACGGTGTTCATAAAATTGAAATGCATTTCTTGCCTGATGTATATGTGCCATGTGAAGTATGTAAAGGAAAAAGATATAATAGAGAGACTCTAGAAGTAAAATATAAAGGAAAAAATATTGCAGACGTTTTAGACATGACTGTTGAAGAAGCATTAGAGTTTTTTGAAAATATCCCAAAAATAAAAAATAAAATACAAACATTATATGATGTAGGACTTGGATATATCAAGTTAGGACAACCATCAACAACATTATCAGGAGGAGAAGCACAGCGAGTAAAACTTGCAACAGAATTGTCAAAACGAGCTACAGGTAAGACTTTATATATTTTGGATGAGCCTACAACTGGTTTGCATATTGCAGATGTACACAGATTAGTAGATATTTTACAAAGACTTGTGGATACAGGGAATACAATCATAGTAATTGAACACAATTTAGACTTAATAAAAACAGCAGATCACATTATAGATTTGGGACCAGAAGGCGGAGATGCTGGTGGAGAGGTTATTGCTGTTGGAACACCAGAACAAATCTGTAAAAATGAGAAAAGTTATACAGGAAAATTTATGAAACGTTTTGTTTCATAAATAAAATGTATTTGACCTAATTGTGACATTGTGGTAAAATAAGTTCGAAATAAAAAGGAGGAAAACGAAATAAAAAATGAAAAAAATTTCAATAATAGTACCTGTATATTATAATCAGGATAATCTTTTGCCATTATATGCAGACTTAAAGGAAAAAGTTCTTACGAAATTACCAGAAGGAATACAATATGAACTAATAATGGTTGATGATGGGTCAAAAGATAATTCTTATAAAGTAATGCAAGAACTAGCAAAAATTGATTCAAATATAAAAACAATAAGATTATCAAGAAATTTTGGAGAACATGCTGCGATTTTGGCCGGATTGTCTCAATGCACAGGAGACTGTGCTGTAAGAAAAGCAGCTGATTTACAAGAACCATCAGAAATGATATTAGATATGATGAAAAAATATGATGAGGGAAGTAAAGTGGTTTTGGCTGTAAGAGCAGATAGAGAAGAACCAATTACGCAAAAAGCCTTTTCAAATCTATATGCATTTCTGATGAGAAAATTAGCATTACACAATATGCCAAAAGGAGGGTTTGATTCATTTTTAATAGATAGACAGGTTATAGATTTCTTAGTAAAAATGCAAGAATGTAATACATCATTAATGAGCCAAATTTTGTGGGCTGGATTTGAAACTTCAACGGTTCCTTATGTTAGAAAGAAAAGAGAAATAGGAAAATCAAGATGGACACTATCTAAAAAAATCAAATTAGTATATGATTCGCTATTAAGTTTTTCATATTTCCCTATAAAAATGATAACTACAGCAGGAATTTTAAGTTTCTTTATAGCATTAATTTGGTTAGTCATTATAATTTATAAAAAAATGACAGGAATAATTGATGTTGAAGGATATGCATCAATTATTATAATCATGTTAGTCGGATTTGGAATTATAATGTTATCAATAGGGGTGTTAGGAGAATATTTGTGGAGAACTTTTGATGCAGCGAGAAATAGGCCTCCATATATTATAGAAAAAGTGGAAAAGGGAGAAAAAACTGACAATGGATAAAATTTTAGAGATATGTAAAAAACATAAGAAAATTATAATGACTATTTTCTTAATAGGACTATTTTGTTATTATTTGATATGGACTGTATCACAACCATATAATTCATGCCCAGATGAAAAAATGAAATGGGATATTTGCAAATATATTGCAGAACATAATTCAATACCTGACGGAAGAGATGAAAGTATACGAGATTCTATTTGGGGAATTTCGTATGCATTTCAGCCGATTCTTACATATATGATTTGTGCTGTTTTTGTAAAAATAGCATTACTTTTTACTACAAATCACTTTGCATTAGTAGTGGCTGCAAGACTTGTAAGTACAATAAGTATGACATTGACAATATACTTTGTAATAAAGATTTCGAATAAACTTTTTAAAGATAAAGAAATTTATAAATATTTATTTATAGTTTTTATTGCATTTCAACCAATAACAGCATTTTTGGCTTCATATATAAATAATGATTCAACTGCGATTTTGGCAATATCTATTATAATTTATTTATGGATATTAGGATTAGAAAGTAATTGGAAAACAAAGCATTGCATATTACTAGGGTTAGCAGTTGGTTTTTGTGCCTTAACATATTACAACGCATATGGATATATTTTATGTAGTGCATTAATTTGCCTAAGTTCAGCTATATTAAACAAGATGGATGCAAAAGAGATAGCTAAAAAAGCTTTAATAGTTGCAAGTGTTGCTTTTGTAGTTGCAGGCTGGTGGTTTGTAAGAAATGCAATACTTTATGATGGAGATATATTGGGAACAAAAACGCAAAATGAATATGGAAATAAATATGCCATGGAACAATATAAGCCATCTGCAAGAAAAACACCAGAGAACAGTAATGAAAGTCTTTGGCATATGTTAGATGATGATGCATGGATTCATATAACAACAAGAAGTTTTGTAGGAATGTTTGGATATCAAAATATATTGATGTCAAATAAAATATATTATGCATATTTTTGTATTTGGATGATAGGTGGAATTGGATGTTTATTGAAATTTAAGAAATTATTTATTTATAAAAAAGAAGAAAAGAATAAATATCTTTTAAATTACACTTTTGTGATAGCAATTATTATACCAATAATTTTAAGTATAATATATTCATATACAAGCGATTTTCAGCCACAGGGCAGATATATAATGGGAATTATAATACCATTTACATATTTCCTTGTTAATGGAATACAGGCAGTGTTAGAAAAATTTATAAAATCAGAAAAAATACGAAAGGCTATAATAGTAGTATTAATGCTACTAATTATTGTAATATCATTTAAAGCAATATTTGCATATGTGATACCAGCTTATAGAATAAAATAGAAAGAAGAGGATAAAGATGATAGGATTTAATATACCAATTTATATAGAAGGTTCTTTAGATTGCATAGAAGAAGCAATTAAAAGTAGAAAAATTTGTGGCGATGGAGAGTTTACTAAAAAATGTAGTAAATGGATGGAAGACAAATTTAATGCTACAAAAGTTTTATTAACAACATCTTGTACGGATGCACTTGAAATGGCTGCAATTTTATTAAATTTACAGCCAGGAGATGAAGTAATAATGCCATCTTATACATTTGTATCAACAGCAGATGCATTTATTATGGTTGGTGCTAAAGTGGTTTTTGTAGATATAAATTCTAAAACAATGAATATTGATGAAAATAAGATAGAGGAAGCAATAACACCTAAAACTAAAGCGATTGCAGTAGTTCATTATGCAGGAATTTCACCAGATATGGATAAAATTATGAAAATCGCTAAGAAACACAACTTGAAAGTTGTAGAAGATGCGGCTCAAGGATTTATGGCTAAATACAAAGGAAAATATTTAGGAACAATTGCAGACCTTGGATGCTATAGTTTCCATGAAACTAAGAATTACAGCATGGGCGAAGGTGGAGCTATTGTAATAAATGATCCATCATTAATTGAAAGAGCTGAAATAATAAGAGAAAAGGGAACAAATAGAAATAAATTCTTTAGAGGGGAAATTGATAAATATACATGGGTAGATTATGGTTCATCATATTTACCAAGTGAATTAAATTGTGCATATTTATATCCTCAACTTGAAAAAGCAGAAGAAATCAATAATGCAAGATTATCCGCATGGAATTATTACAAAGAAAATCTACAAGAACTAGAAAAGTCTAAAAAAATAACATTGCAGTATGTTCCAGAATATAGTACTCATAATGCACATATGTTTTATATAAAAGCAAAGAGCTTAGAAGAAAGGACAGCATTAATTAAATATCTAAAGGGTAATGGAATTCAAGCAGTATTTCATTATATTCCATTACATGATTCTCCAGCAGGAAAGAGATTTGGAAGATTCAATGGAGAAGACAAATACACAACTTCGGAAAGTGAAAAATTAGTAAGATTGCCAATGTATTATGGATTAACAAAAGAAGATCAAGATAAAGTAATAAAAGCAATAAAAGAATTCTATGAGAAGAATTAGTCAGTATAATAACCGAAAGAAAGGAAGTTTCTAAATGAAAAAAATTGTTATTATAGGAGCAAATAATTTTCAGATGCCACTCATAATAAAAGCTAAAGAACTAGGGTATGAAACACATGTATTTGCTTGGGCAGAAGGTGCTGTTGGTGCAGCTTTTGCAGACTATTTTTACCCAATAAGTATAGTAGAAAGAGATAGAATACTAGCTAAATGTAAAGAAATAAAGCCAGATGCGGTTATTTCAGTTGCATCAGATTTGGCCACATTAACAGTAAACTATTTAGCAGATAAATTAGGACTTGTAGGAAATAGCCTTGAATGTACAAGATTATCTACAAATAAATATGAAATGAGAAAAGCATTTTTATCAAATGGAGTATCAGTTCCTAAATTTATAAAAGTTGCTGGGACAGGTGAAGAAGAAATATCCCAAATAAGAGATTTTTCAATGCCAATTATAGTAAAACCAACAGACAGGTCTGGAAGTAGATCAATTAATAAAATAGAGAGTTGGGAAGAAGCGGAATCCAGAAAATTAAAAGAAGCAATAGAAGCAGCTGTTGAGGTTTCGTTTGAGAAAAAGGCGATTATTGAAGAATATATAGCTGGAGATGAGTTTAGTGCTGAAAGTATTTCATATAAAGGAAAACATACGTTGTTGACAGTAACTAGAAAGCAAACAACAGGTGCACCACATTTTATAGAAACAGGACATACTCAACCGGCAGGATTAGATTCAGAAATGTTAGAGAAAGTAAAAAAAGAAGTTTTTGCAGGATTAAATAGTTTACAAATTACAAATGGAGCATCACATGCAGAATTCAAAATTACACCTGATGGAAAAGTAAAAATAATCGAAATTGGGGCTAGAATGGGTGGAGATTGCATAGGATCAGACTTAGTAAAAATCTCAACTGGATATGACTTCTTAAAAATGGTTATAGATGTAGCTTTAGGAAATGCACCAGATTTTACAAAAGTTGTAGAACCTAAGAAGGCAGTTATCAAATTCATTTTTACAGAAGCAGATATAGAAGAACTAGAAAAAGTAAAAAAAGAGCATCCTGAATACATTTATTATGTGAGTCCAATAGAAAAAATAAATTCTCATAAAATTGTTGATAGTTCAACAAGATATGGATATTATATTTTAGCGGTTTAGAAAAGGAGAAGCAATTCCTAATGAACGAAGTAGAGAAAGAAACAAAATTAGTAGAAGTAAAGAATGAAGGAAAAAAGAAAGCAAAATTAAAAGATATTTTTATGCTACAAATAGTTATTGCAATATATACATTATCAACTGTTTGTGCCAAATTTGCATCAGGTCAAGAATTTATGTCATTTCAATTTATATTATATTACGGATTAGAAATGGTGATTTTAGGGGTGTATGCAATAGTTTGGCAACAATTAATCAAAAAATTTGAAATTTCAGTTGCTTATGCGAACAAAGCTATGGGGCTATTGTGGTCAATAGTTTGGGCAATTTTGATATTCAAAGATACAGTAACGATAAAAAATGTGATAGGAGTAGTCATTGTAATAATAGGGACAATGATAGTAAATAGTGAAGATGAATAAATATGTATTATTATTAATTTTAGCGGTTTTGGTAAGCTCAATATCTCAAATTATTTTGAAAAAAAGTGCTTCTAAAACTTATGATTCAGTTTTAAAAGAATATTTGAATGTGTATGTAATAACCGGTTATGTTTTGATGGTAATTTCAACTGTGTTAGTAGTGTTGGGATTAAAGGGTGTTCCTTATAAAAATGAGCCTATAATTGAGTCTTTAGGTTATCTTTTTGTTATGATACTAAGTAATAGGCTTTTAGGTGAGAAAATAACTAAAAAGAAATTTTTGGGCAATGCACTTATTTTAGTAGGGATTGCGGTATATTATATGTAAGTGGATGCATATGAAAAAGGGAAATTTTACTTTTAAAATTCCTTTTTTGTTTTATAATCATTTTAATAAGGAGTGATTATATTATGAAACAAATTGAAATAACAGTAAGATTAGATGAAATTAATAGTGCAAAAAATAATATGTTTGAAGAAATTAAAAATACAGGTATTAATGTAACTGACGAGAAAGATGTAAAAAAAGCGTATGAATTAATATTAAAAAAATATTTTTCTTTTTCATTGTATATTCTCCATTTTATAGCCCTGCCCCCATACAACCTTAATATAAATAGGCTTTTTAGGGTTGGCCTCGATTTTTTCACGTAATTTACGAATATGAACCATAATCGTTTCCGTGTTGATAGCTTCTTCTTTCCATACCAATTCATAGATTTGTTGGCTAGAAAAGACTTGTCCTGGGTGTGAAATCAATAGTTTTAAAATATCAAACTCTTTTGGCGTTAATTTAATATCCCTTGAATTTAACGTCACTCTTTTTGTCGTATTATTTAACACAAGATCACCAATCATATACTCATCTTCGTTCTTTGTCTCATTTTTTAGATTTAAGATTTGAGAGTTTTCTACTGTTTTTTGGTGATAAAATTGCTATAATAAGAATATGAAGAATTCCTACTTGAAAATGTTTATCCTCATTATTCTAAACCTCCTTTTTATCGGAGGAATCTATCTAGCTTATCAGAAGATTGAGGAAGCCCGCGCCATCAAAAATTATAATCAACAGTTTTCTAAAGTCATTCAGGAAGAAGCAGCAGTTGAAAAAGACAAAGATACCACCCTTCAAAAAGGAATGGTTGGTCAATCTTATGTTGCTGCATACTACCCGAAAAATAATGAAGAACCCATCGCAGTAGTTAAAGAGAGAATTTTGGCTGACGTTGGCTCTCTTCCTCAAGAAGAGAAGAAGAACCAGCAAGCAAAAGAGCTCTTGTTCTACCATACCGAACGCTCAGAAGACCCATTTGTAGGGGTTCATCCTTATCAGGTGAAGAAGACCCAGTACAAGTGGAAAAACGGCAAGTTCATTAAAGATGAGATTGACAAACTACCTCTCCTCTATCTAACGGATGAGGGGACGGTCTTCCAATTTTCCCAATTGTTTACGGATGCAAATCTAGCCAAAGAAACTCTCTTAACAGAATTGCGTTCTCAGCTGGTCTTCCTACAGTTAGGAGAAGATAGTATTGAAGAGCTAGTGCAAGCTGTCTCAGCAAGTGATATGACAAGCTGGCAGTTCACCTATAATCAAGGTGTACTTTCCATCACTCTTCCAGTCACTATTGAGGGAATGGAGACCTTCGATGTACCCCTATCTAAGCTCTATGATGTGATTGATTCTTCTCGTCTGAATCCTGAAGATCTTCAATCTTATGAGGCCTACCAAACTCAACGTCATGCTAAGATGGTTGCCTTAACATTTGATGATGGTCCAGATCCAACGACGACTCCTCAAGCCCTAGATATCTTGAACAAGTACCATGTAAAAGCGACTTTCTTTATGCTTGGGAAGAATGTCTCGGCCTATCCTGAAGTGGCTAAACGGGTACGTCAGGAAGGACATGAAATCGGGATCCATACCTGGAATCACCCTGTCTTAACCAAGTTACCTTTAGAATCTGCCCAAAAAGAAATCATGGATACTAAAGAAGTGATTCAAAAGGTAACTGGCGTGCAAACGAAAATTACTCGTCCGCCTTATGGTTCGATTAACAGTGCCATTCAATATGCGGTAGATCAGGCCTTTATCATGTGGGATGTGGATACTCTGGATTGGAGCCTACAGAACGCGGAGCAGGTTTATTGTAAGGTAGTGAAAAATGTGGGAGAAAATGATATTATTTTAATGCACGACGCTTATCCGTCCACTGTGGAGGCAGTCCGGGAACTCATTCCGGCTTTGCAGGAAATGGGCTATACCTTTGTGACAGTCGACCGCCTTGT